>ODAI013906120.1_pt1 | contig 30568 bp, 29 predicted proteins | sample 1539321 | NCBI WGS metagenome assembly ODAI01 (sample SAMN02144231, study PRJEB22623) | gut metagenome | biome: sheep rumen | host: Ovis aries | place: New Zealand
ATCAATTTCTTCTGAACCAGTGTAGATTTCAAAACTAGGTTTATCAATTTCATTTCTAACCACAGTTGTAACAAAATTAGTTACAGATGATTCAGAAATATCTGTTCTGTTTTCAATAATTTGTCTTTCTGATTCAGTAAGATGATTGTATAAACCTCCTAATCCACCCCATTTGATACATTTCTTAAAAGCTTCAGAAGACTCGATTCTTTCCCGCTGAATAGCACCTATTTTATTTTTATTTCTTTCATACATTTCAAAGAAAATAAGAGGATTTTCAGAAAGATGTAAAAGCAAACGGTTAGAAGACATTGGTATTGACTTGCCCTGCTCATACGAATTTATTGTAAGTTCGCCCATACCAAGAATAAGTCCAAAAGCTTTCTGACTTGCATTATAACTTTCCCGGATAGATATAATTTTAGCAGGACTCACAGACTCTTCCAGCAATTCGTACGCTTCTCTTGCCGCAAGTAGATTTTCATCCATCATTTGAGCGGAATCAAAAATCTCATGACAATTATTGCATTCATAATGCACAGCTTCGTAACTTACATTTTTTCCCTTAAAAACAATATTTTCAGTACGTTTAATTTTACGTACTTCATGTATTGATTCGCAGTAAGGACAAGACATCTTAATCATATTCACCTTCCTCATGAAATGAAATAACTACACCAGAATCCCCATCAATATCTTCCCATATTTTTAGTTTAATGTAAATTCTAGTTTTTTTATATGGATATAAAAACATCATAACATAACCAGGAGTTCCATTATGATCTTCTTTTGGCCCGTCAAAATAATTCGAAGGCTCCAGCTTTTCCAAATAAGCAAAAACATCATCTGTATTCATTCCTTCCTGCATCATAAACAATTGAGTCTTTTGATTTCTCGGATCAAAAGAAATTCTTTCTTTATGATTATCAAGGAGAGCTTTTAGTCGTTTAATGAATAATTGTGCTGCAATGATATTATTCACTTATTCCTCTTTATTTTTGGTATTACACAATACCAATATAATATTATTTTATTAATAATGCAAGGAAAATTTAAAAAAATGCAATGTCCACATACCGAACATCGCCTGATTGTTTATGTTCTCTGTGCCTTCAGATTATGTCAAAGCAATTTAAGGTTACTTTCCTCTTGTTCTGGAGCAGGAGAAATATGAGCTGTCTTACAAATCTGCTGCCAGATTTTTTTTAACGGACAAAAAAAGCACCCAACTAGGGGTGCTCGTATCATCCGAGATGACCACTGAGGTTATTATCCAAGGATTCACTCAGCATTTCATTGTTAAGATAATGCCCAAAACTACTATTGTCAAGTAAAATTGTCCACAGATTGTGGACGATTTAAAAAGTATACCTTATTAAACTAATTCAATACCGTTTTCAAGGAAGCCTCAACAGAAGGATTTGAAGTATTAATAAAAGATAAGAGATTTTTGTGGGCACTTTTGATTCCGCTAATAAATTCATCGGCCCAAGAAGGTGTCAGAACTTTCACATCGGCAAAATCAAGACTTATTTCTTCATCACTACCTAAAGTACTAAACAAATGCGATTCTGCCAATAAATAGGCATCCTTACCTGCAGGTCGAGACATCAAAACATCACCAAATTTCTTTATTTGAACATTCATAGTCGTTATTTTCCAGTAAAATCTAATATTACAAGGCAACCAATAATGTCTATATCAGAATTATAGAATATCCTCTGTTTTTGTCTTTGAAATAAATAAATTTTAGAAATTTCTATGATTGAGATATTATTTTAACAAACTCAATTATATCATTAAAAACTGGATTATTAAAATCCCATATTTTCTTCTTTGCAGCATTTGCCAGAGTGTTTACAATTTCAGGCTGCCCAGCAAGATAAGTTTGAACCATAGCTTTTGGCGTATTGTATTTCTTCTTATCAACTCCAGAAAGCAGCGATTCTGCCTGCGTAACATATTCTTTTGCATTATTATATAAAGGATTATTTCTGACAGATTCAAGACATAAATTTTCAAGCATTCCTGCTGCTTTATTATCAGGCATTATAAAAATACCACAGGTCAAACCTTGTTCACTTTCTACAGTACCAATTTCTGGTATAGGAAAATTACTTAAATATTTTTTAATTGAAGCGCAGGTACTTGTATAAGATGATTCTGCAGGATTCTTTTCTGCATCTCTTATAAAACCGATTGTTGTTACTTCATCAAAATAAGGTGACTTTATAATTAAACTTAATGAAGAAGCAAAATTCCGGTTTCCTTCTATGTCTATAACCTGAACATCAAGATTCTCCGGTTTCTGATTTATTCCAATAGATTGAAGTAACTGAATACAAAACCACTTTTCATCATTTCCTTCAACCAAAAGAAGCCGTTTGCTTTTTATCTGCTCTATATCTTTCATCGCATCTCCCATCGTTTGTTGATAAAGGCAATAGCTTCTTCTGAATTGTATCTAACAGCCTTATGTTCATCATCTTTTCGTTCAATGCGATATACATTACCATCTGGAGTTGCATTAACAAAAGATTCAATGCATTCATAAGAATGTGTTGTAGCAAAAAGCTGTATATTACGCTCACGACACATAGAAACAATAGCCTTCCAAAGAATATCCATTGTTTCATAATGCAATCCATTTTCAAACTCATCAATAAGCAAAACACCGTCTTTTTGAGAGGAAACAATAGAGGCAATAGTTATGAATTTACGTGCACCCAAACCAATAAATTGAATAGGCATAAGCTTTGACAATCCTATGTCAATATAAATAAAATTATTATTTCCTATCTGAATATCACGAATTCTTTCATCAATCTTTTGAAGATTTCTGATTAACTCATCTTTCTGCTTATTCACTACAAGGTTATCAATATAATCTACAATATTCGAATTCTGCCAACTAGTATTGATTATTTGTACAGGACGAATAGATTTATCATCATTAAGCTTTTTAATTTCAGTATCAGAAAAAACATATGATTCTGAAGTATCACCATTTTGATTATATCTTACCAAATAAGGTTTAGAAAAGGAATTAGACTTTACTGAAATTTCGTAATAACCAATTCTACTAAGCTCCTGGGGAACTCCTTGCATAATCAGTTGTGGAATTCTATCAACTTTTACAGCCGAAACAGTAATTTCTCTTAAATAGTCTTTATCAGAATATTTAACACTAACCGGTTTTTCAATATCGAAATCATTAAAAAGCGTTACAAAACCCTCATTTTGTATTGTTTGAGTATTATTATCGCGACATAGATTAATTGCATACAATGGCAACAATGGAGTTCCCGCAGCCATATACATAGCTTCCAAAACAGTACTTTTTCCACAATTGTTTTTACCAATTAGTAGATTAAACTGTCCAATATTTGATATTTCAAGATTTTTAATACTGCGGAATCTATTTATAGTTAATTGTGCTTTTTGATTCATATTAATAATATACTATGAAATAAGTTAGAAATCTAGAGTTATTTATTCCTTATTCGGCTTTTTCGCTTGAACCAAGGTTCTAAAAATTGTACACACTCTCATCTGTCCTCTTTTAACCGCTCCAGCATCTTTTCTTGAACGCATTTTGTACCTTCATGTCTAAACCGGAGGCTCATCATAATTCTCTACCAATACAACCTTTTTCCTTTGTTTTAAATATCATTATTTCTTTCAGTCTTTTATCATCTTATAACGCTGTTTCATGGATATTTCCACAGAACAGATATATAATAAGACAAAATGGAGATATTAAATATGAATACTTCACAAAAAGAATTACACTGCAAGGTATTAAAAGAAATCCAGCAAGAATTAATTAACGATAATCATGGTATTTATTATGTTAATAATTCAGAAGATTCAATTAATAAAAAAGATGGTGGATTTATATGGATTGGAGCCCAAGGAGGTTATATTGGTCATAAATATTGTCATTATGAATGCATTTTTCACAACAATACAATAAATACATTATCTGTTGAAGTTCATTTTTCTGAAAAAGAGATAAACTCAAAATTTGATGATACAATTAAAGGAAAAAAACAATTCTCAATAAAAGATGACTGGACTCATGACAATGGAAACAGAAGGATCGTTTTTAACAAGAAAATAACTTTTTCAAAGACCGATATACAAGGAACTGTAAAAAACGCAATCAAATTACTCAAACAACTTGATACTAAACTTGGAAAAGAATTAGCACAAATTGAAAAAGAACAATATGGAAATAAGATAATTAAACAAAATAAACTTTTAAGTCCAACAGACGGGAAACCTTCTTCTGGAATACGAAAACGCCCTGAGACAATCAACTTTAAAAGTAAAATTTATAAATGTGCACATGAAAAAGTTGAAGAAGAAACAATAAATGCACTTAAGAAAAAATATAACAACAAAACCAATACAATCCTAATAGAACGCAAACTTAATAATATCAAACCAGACATCTTAGTTCACTACGATAATCAATATGACGTTTATGAAGTAAAACCTTACAAGAACCCTATTGATTGTATAGATGAAGCATTGGGTCAATTGTTGGTTTACAGTTATATATTATCGAGCAATATTCCAAAATACAACGTAAACCAATTATTTATTGTTGGGCCAACTAAAACAAACCAGCAAACCAATGATTTCATGAATCACATTAAGAAGAAATACAATCTTAAAAATATTTCTTATGTTTCACCAAAAGAAATATAAGTATCAAAAACTTGACACCTACCAACAATCTTAATATAGTTAAATTAACATAAGAAGTATGTTATACAATTTTATGTTTACATGTAAGTGCATGAACATAGCCATTGAGTGGCAAAAAAAAATTATTGTTTGATAGTCTCTAACATTTGCACTATCAGGAGACATGTAATGAACAAAAATTTGTTTATTTATTATTGGTATACGCATTTAGAGTGTCTAAAGAATGGTTATAATAATTTAGCTAGAAAGTACCATGATAAGGCAACAAAGCTTTATTGTGATGATTGGGAAATCACACCTAATGGTATAGTGTTGTAATCAAACAACAGTTATTTCTTTTATCACCATTAACAAAAAAGCGATGGCCTTTACTAGACCATCGCTTTTTTGTTCTGGGTTTCCACCCTCTGCGAGGGAAGCCCAGAACTTTCCTGTATTGTATTTTTTTGTTGGTAATCCTTTATTTCTATAAATCTTACTATTTCTTTCTCTTATCAAAAATATTAATTAATATTGCCCCCAAGGAAAAAACAAGAATAAAAACTATAAAAAAACTCCAATTACTAACATATTATTTTAATACCAGGCTTACATTAAATTAACAAAAAGAACATTTACTTTAATAAATCATCTACAAAAGTATCTATAGAATAAAAAGGCCTGACAGAATCTGTTTCTGTATTGTAATCACTATTAATAAAAGATTTTTCAATTGAAATATTATTTCTATCAATAACAAGAATATTATCTTTATGATAAAAATCATAATTTTTTATATCTTGATTTGTAGTAATTAATTTCTTTTTCAATCCAAGCATTTCTATTGTTCGCATTGTCAAGCCGGTTTGTTTAGGATGCTGAATATCTATTACAACTTTACATCTACCTAAATAATCTCGAATCTGTTTACTGTTCAATGAAATAAAATGAAAATCCTTTTTTGAAATTTTTACTTTACCAAATTTTTCAATTTTATATTTATAGAACAGAATTTTACTTGGGAAAAACATATAATAACTTGTATTTAAGCCATTATTTTGTGCCCATTTTTCGACGGCCTTTAATATTTCATATCTATCACTATGAACAGTTCCAATAAAACCTATATCAATATCAAAGGTATCATTTGTAATTGAATTCTTATCTATATCGTATTCATCAATAAAAAAAAGTGGTCTAAATACTAAATCAAAATTTTTACAATCATTTTTATTAAATGAAAGTTTTTTATCAAAGTAAGGGAGAAGTTCTTTTGTATGTGGTTTATTTTCAAAACTATCCCACATATATAAAACAAAAGTTGCTTTGTTTTGTTTTTGTTTAAGTTTTTCAAGAAGACCAAGACTAATGGTTTCTGGATTTAAGAAAAGAACATAATCGAAATAATCTTTTTCAAATTTATTAATTATTGAATTATAGTATTGATTTATTTTCTTTTTGAGTAATGCTCTATAATTTAGTCTTATACATATTTTATCAAAAGTTGAAGGATTTGCTCTTTCATCAAAAAAAATACATTCTGCACACTTTGATCTTATATTTTCTGCAATTGCATTCTCATAACCAAAGAATTTTGGAGCAAACAACAAAACTTTTTTATCCAAATAAGAACTCATTTGTAAAGCCCCTTCTCTTTCATTTCATCTAAAGATCTTTTATAATTATCTTCTTCTAACGGTTGTGTAAGTACCCATTCACAGAATTTTTTCAAACCTTCTTCGAAACTAAATTTCGGTTCATAACCAAGTATAGTCTGAGCAAGTGAAATATCTGCATAATTATGTCTGATATCCCCTAATCTGAAGTTTCCTGAAATAATAATATTACTATTTGATTTGTAGAACTCTTTAAGATATTTTGCAACTGTCATTACATCGACAGCTTTACCCGTACCAACATTAAATGCATGATAAGCACACTTATCATTTTCTAATGCAAGAATAGTAGCATCAGCAACATCATCAATGTAAACGAAATCTCGTGATTCTGTTCCATCCTCAAAAATATTAATATCATGATTCTGACGAAGGCTATTACTAAAAATTGAAAGAATACCTGTATATGGGTTTTTAAGACTCTGTCCAGGTCCATACACATTTTGATATCTAAAACTAACAGAAGGGATTCCTAATGATTTACAGACGGTATGAACAAGTTCACCTTGTACTTGTTTAGTAATACCATAAACAGATGTTGGATGAATAAGACAATCTTCACCTGTTTTAACAAGTTCAGCATTTGCACCACACTTAGGACACTTTACATTGAAGTCCCCTGCTAACATATTTTTTTCTTCACGGGCTACAGGATAAACAGTCCCACATTGTGGACAATTATAAGTTCCTTCTCCATATATAGCTCTACTTTCTGCAACTATCACTTTTTTTATAGAATGTTTTTCATTTGCCAAAATATCAAGCAATAACGCAGTACCACCAATATTCGTATTACAGTATTTATATATCTCATACATCGACTGACCTGTTCCTGTTTCTGCAGCAAGATGAATAACAGCATCTTGTCCAGAAAGAGCTTTCTGCCAATCTTCACGATTTGTAACTGTACCACGAATAAATGAAACTTTCCCCTTTATTCTATTATAAAGTTCTGAATTATCTGGATTTTTGCCATGAATCTGTTCTGTAAGAATATCTAAGACTGTAACATTATACCCTTGTGCTATAAGCTTTAACGCTATTGTACTGCCTATAAAGCCAGCACCACCGGTAATAAGAATATTTTTCATCATTTTGAGTTATTATCCTCTAAAATCTTTTTAATTTTGGAATTATCTCCCCAAACTGCAAGAGAATCGTAAGGACGATCTGGGAAAGCTCCATATTTAAGTTTAATATTATAATTATTATCCTTAATGAATCGTTCTACTCTACTTGATAAAGATTCAGGTTCTCCAGAACAACAATTAATAATACCTGTTATGTTATTATTTATTGCAACATTAGCTATTTGTAAACAAAATTCATCATAATCTATAAAATCATACTGATTTTTACCACTAGTAAACGGGAATTCTGCTTTACCTTCTTTTTCAGCAGCTGTAATTTTAGAAAAAATTGAAGCTCCTTTTTCAGAATTTCCAACTATGTAATATCCGCGAATCCATTGAAATAAAATATTTTTTTGTTTACATATTAAATCTAAAGCTTCTCGAAGAGCATTTTTGGAAATACCATAAAGTGACATAGGATTACATGGTGTATCTTCCTTTATTCTGCCTTCCCAAAAACCAATTTCATGCATAGAACCAAGTGCAACAATTTTTTTTACCCCAGCATCTGCCATTTTTGAAAGGAATGCAAAATGATTTGGTAAATCACCTAAATGTGTTTCTGAATTATGCACAAAACCATTGCGCCATGCTAAATGTAAAACCACATCAGGTTTTCCGAAATAATCGTAAGGATTATCAATTTCAAAGATATTACCTTTAATTGTTGTAGCTAAACTATCAACATCATTAACTTCAAAATCAGTAGCAATTACTTCTTGATTTAATGCTAACAATGCTTTGACTACACCTGTCCCAATATAACCATTAGCTCCAGTTATTAAAATTCTCATTTGTAACTCTTCTTATTCAAAATAAATATTTTATTTATAAACGTTCCCAACGTTTTGTTTCATTATTATATTGTTTTATTACTTTAGCAGGATTTCCTACCGCAATCGAATTTGAAGGTATAGATTTTGTAACAACACTATTGGCACCAATTACACAATTATCACCAATAGTAACACCTGGCAAAATCGAACACAATTCTCCTATCCATACATTGTTTCCAATAATTACTGGTTTTGAACTTAACATTCTATTCTTAACTACAGATTCCGGTAAAGAATCATTACTATCACCACTATATGAACCATGTTCTAGATCTGTAATGAAAACCTTGCTTGCAATCAAAACATTATCACCTATAGTAACAGATCTCAATGCATTAATGTGACAGAAATCATTTATCTGAACATTATTACCAAAAATCAAGGTTTTATTTTTATTGGGTGAAAATGATTCTAATCTACACCAATAGCCAGTTGTTAAATTTTTTCCAAATTCAATTCCTTTTCTTCCTCTTATATCAATAGGTAAGCGAATTAATCTTGCTTTATAAAAGAATATTTTAGTCATTAAAAAACAAAAAGAAAGATAAATTATTTGGAATATATTTTTTTTGTTCGAAAGATGATTAGTTTGTATATTTCTTTCCTTAATAATATTTTCTCCTTCTTTGTGGTTAGATTGTATACTCATGCACAATTCACCTTTATATATTATTTAAAACATCTGCATACTTTTTAATCATAACAGGAAGTTGAAATTCTGTTAAAAATTTTTCTCTTGATTTATTGCCAAGACTATCAAAATCATATTTATTATCAATTAATTCTTTATATAAGTTTTCAATAGAATCCACTGTAGGTTCTATTAATTTTCCACATCCGGATATCATCTCTGGAATTTCACCAACTTTTGTAGCAAAAATAGGAAGTTTTGCTCTCATAGCCTCTAAGATTGCAATCGGTACAGTATCAGCTCTGCTTGGTAACATGAAAACATCCACTTGAGGAAGTGTATTAGCAACATCTAATACAGCTCCATAAAATTTTACGTTATCTTCTAACCCTTGAGTTGTTACCTTCTCTTTTAGTAATTGCAAACTTGAACCACTACCCATAATTTCTAATGAAATTCTTGATTTATCTGTTTCATTAAGTTTTAATAAAGCATCAATTGCAAGATCTTGGCCCTTTCTGTATTGTACAGAAGCCAGAATTGCAATATGTATTTTTCCATCCGTATCAGATAATTTTTTAACACTTTCAATTTCTACATCTTCTATACCATTCATTATACAAGGACATTCTCTATTATAATGTTCTTTGTTATATTGTTGGGCGGTTGGACAAATCGTTATAACTTTATTTACATTATCTGCCAAAAACTTATATTCATTACGAAGCCATAGTTCGTATTTAGTACCTCTTAATGAAGGTCTTCCTAAAAGCAACTGCTCTAATGGATCTGCTGCAGCATGACTTATAAAAATCGATTTTCCAAAATCTTTTGTTTTTTCTAAATAATAAATTGCAGTATAAGGATCTTGGAATATAATTATATCCGCTCTTTTCTCAATAATAATACCATTGGATGAAACTCCATTCTTATATAAATCTACTACTGTTTTATTATCAATAATTACATTATTTGCAATTTTTTTTTGTATAAAACTTGTCTTATAAATAAATGATTTCTTTAAGAATTCAATTATCTTTCTTTTTCTTTTATAGCTTTCAGAATTTAATCCACTACCCAATAATGAATTATTATATGACCAACAATCAAGAATCCCATCTTGAGACACAACATATCTTAAATGCAAACCATTTTCTTCAAATATTTCTCTACCCTTTATTAACGCCTCTGTTACACGATTTGCACCATGGACTGAATGCATATCCATTGTCAAGATATCAACTGTTTTCATTATTTTTCCCCTGGTTGTACCAATTTTCCCAATCTACCTTTCATTCCATCCTTAAAACCTTTAAAAATCATATGAAGGCAATTCTTCCAATTTTTGTCAACCTTAAAAGTGCTGTATAAATGGAATATGAGAAACTTATATGCATTTATTACACCTCTATCACGTTTTATTCTATATGAGTAATTTCGTACAAGATAATAAGTTTTCCAAGGAGCAGCAGTACCTATATATACAGTTCGGCCGCGCCATTTCATAGGGAAGAGTTCACATGCGGGATGAAAATAAACACTATTCATAACTGTTGAAATTTTGGTTCCTGATTTTATTGCTCTACTTTGAAAATCAACTTCATCACCACGAATAAAAAAATCTTTGTTTACAAATCCAATTTCTGCTAATAATTCCTTAGTAACTAAAGTTCCATTAAATGGATTTATAAAATCATTTATTATTCCTTTCTCAGCAACAGACCATGCATTTCCTACTGTGCTAGAAGTTCCCAACCCAAAGGAAAGAATTTGTGTCGAATTGACACCCTGTTCGATTGTATCCTCTTCAGTACCTACTACAAGTGAATTAATCATTAATTTTTTATTTTCTTTATAAAAAATTTCAGCTTCTTCATACAATTTTTCAAAACAATCATTTCGAACAGGTCGTCCATCATCATCCATAAGTACTATAAAATCATTTCCATCATTGTATGCTTTCTCCATTCCAGCATTAAAACCACCTGCCCCACCAATATTATCTGATAACTCAACAAAAACAATATTTGGTATAGACTTTTCATTATGAATTATTCTTTCTTTACCTTGTACATCACCAACAACTTCATTTATTGGAATTTCATTATCTATGAGAAAATCAAAAGTTCCATCTGTACTGTGATTATCAATAATATAAAAATTATCAAATGACTTAGATTGTGAGAGAATACTCTTAATATTCTTTATTAATTCATTTTTTCGATTATATGTAACTACTACACCAGCAAATGTCATAAATCCCCCTATTATATATTAAAACTAAAAATAGTTTTTATAACTTTACCTCTACATTTAATTCCTTCTGGGTTCAAGATAATTAAGAATAACCAACCATAAACAAAATATCTAAACATTACATCTGGTTGAGCAAAAAAACCAGGAAAAGAATTTCCTGTACTAAACATAAAATAACAATATATTAAGAAAAGTGCAAAATACATCCAAATGAAAAGTCTTCGATTAGTTTGATTTGATTTATAAACTTTTGAAATTATTTTTCCAGTAACAAATGCTTCAAAAAAACGAATTATAAACATCCATAAAAACCCAAAATCCATGATTGGTGGTAAGAGTGCTGTAAATATATTTGAATGGGCTCCATGTATATTAAATGTTACCATTCCTGTTCCCCATTGAACCTTTTGAATTCTAGGTATATGGAATAAATCATAGATACCTCCTAATGTGTTAAAACCAAAATCTATATTTGGGTCCCACCCATTAACTAATCTATAATCTAAAGCATAGATAGAAGAACATGTATACATTTGTAAATAATCAATAATTGGTATAGATGATGCATCATTTCTTATTATTCCATACCATAAAAATAATACGACAAATATACCCCCCATGATAATTAACCAGTTTGGTATTCTTAATTTTTTTGTTTCAATATTCTTATCTTGGACTAAAAAGTATAATACAACAAAAGCAAGAAAAATCATCAAAAAAGCAGTTCTACTTGTTGAAACTAAACGCATAATGAAATCAGGTATTAAGGGTAATAATAAAAATAATTGCTGCTTTTTACATACAATGAAATTATAAAGAAATATAAATATAAAAAAGTAACCTGCGATTTCACTTACATATACAAGCTGATTTGTAAAGAAGTTACCAAGTTTGATAGCCCCACTAGACTTAATATATGCAACTCTTGCAGCTCCAAGCATTACTAATACATTCGAACTAGAACCTACATTTCCATATTCTCTTACTAGCCTCATTAAGTTTCTAAAACGTGATATAGCAACAAAGAGAAATATAATAGTTATTAAATATGTTTTAACTCGTGATACTTCTATAGGTTTATTAGTCCAATAGAACTGATTATTACATGTATCGATGTTAGAAACAGAAGATTTAAAAGAAAGTTTAACCCTAATAGCAGAATACTCACCAAGAGCTGTTACTAACAATGCTCCAGTTATTGTTAAAAGCGTTATTGGAGATATATCAGAAAGCATCATTTTATATGTAAGTAAATATATTACATCATAAAACAAAAACATGCCTGATGCCCACAAAGTTGGAGAAAAAAATTTAAATTTTGATAGTTTCCAAGCTCCGTATGTAAAGCTTAATAAAACAAAAAATAATATTAGAACCAATTAAAAAACCTAATATATTATATGTTCAAAGTTTTCAAGAAATTTGAATAATTAAGTTCAATATTCTCATTCCAGAAATCCTTTTCTACATAATTAACATCATAATTCTTTTTATCTAAGAGGTTAAATAATTCATCAATAGAATGAAATTCCTCAAAACAATTGTCTGGTGCCATATTTTTTGAATATTGAGTTCTCCAAATCAGGATTCTTTCTGAAAGACCAATTGATTCATAAATAACTGTAGACATTTCAGAAATAACTGCATATGATTCTGCCAATTCTTGATACAAGTCATTACCATAATCAATACTTACATTTGGGAATTGTTCAAGCAAAGCTTCTGTATCTCTCTTTTCAGTTGGATGTGGCCGAAAAAGTACTTGATATTGTTTATATTTTTCTGTTAATTTTTGAGTTATTTCCAAGTTGCCTCTTGTATTATTGGCAGAACCAATTATCAATATTTTGTCTTTTGGTTTATCATAATTGACATGAGCTAATAAAAACTTTCGGAGTGGATTTCCAATCTCAATTTTCTTATATGGAATATTAGTTTGTTTACTCCACCATGAACCGTATGTCAAATAATAATCAGGAATTATATTCTTAACTTCTACAGAATTAACTATATGTTCATCAAAACTATACATAATATTTGATGAACATATAGCACCATGTTGTATATCAGCTGTAATTATTCCAGCTTTATGTGCCAATCTATTTAAATCACAATAATGAGAATAAGAAGCTCCAGGCACCATAAGAAGTTTAGTTTGATGATTTTTAAGTTTCTTTATAAACCATCTGAAATGGTTTAAATAAGTGTTATAATTACTTATCGCAAATTTTGCAAAATACTTCTTTTCAGATTCCATTAGATTAAAGCCAAAAAGATTTTTGGTTCTATCTGATAAAAAATTTAATAATTGTATCAATTCTGGAGACTGTTTGAATGGAAATTTAGATACCAGTCTATATTTTACAAGATTAAAAGTATAAAAGTTAAAATTATTATATAATCTGGGCTTATACCATTGCCAATTTAAAGGTGCATTCTCATAAACAATCGTTTTTTCTGGACATAATTCATAGAATGGATCTGCATATCTGTTATAATATTTTCCATCTTTCATGAGAGGTCTAGAAGTTACATAAAATGCAATATCTGAACTATTCAATTTACAATGAAAAATATTATGCACAATAGATTTAATTATAAATTTAACAGCATCTAAATTTTTTTCTCTATGCATTAAAAGATTCTGTTTTAATTCTAATTTCTGGGTAAGCCATTCATTAAGAAATTCATAACGAAAATAAAACCACCAAGGGGTTCCTTCTTTATTCTTAAATGACAAAATCTTTTCATCAGCTTCAATTGCCATTAAATCCCAATAAGAATAATTATTTGCTTTCATCGTATTTTATATTATAACCCTTGTTGCTCGTAAAAAAATTAAAACCAATTTAATAGAATTCCCTTACGCGCTTTTTTCCAAAAATTCGTTCGATAAACTCTCTAAAGGCTCCATCACCACCTTTTTTTTTGCATTTTATCTTCACAATTCTTCTAATTTCAGATGAAGCATTTTTCGGAGCCCCAGAGATTGCTACAGCTTTTAATAATTTATAATCACCAATATCATCACCAATAAAAGCAACTTGATTCAAAGAAATATTCAATTTATTGCATAGATCTTCAGCAACTTCAAGTTTATTACTTATACCTTCATATAAATAATCAATTTTCAGTTTAGCTGCTCTTCTTCTTACAATCTCCGTTGACTCCCCGGTAATAATTGCAATTGGGATTTTTAGTGAATGGCAGAGGAGGACCCCAAAACTATCAGACGTATTGAATTTTTTTAATTCATTTCCAGTCTGATCGTAATACATTCCACCATCTGTCCATACACCATCAATATCAGTTATAACTAATCTTATTTTTATTATATCGAATTTATTAAAAAACCACATTATATTTTCCATCAAGCAAGAAAATCTTTATAGATGATTTCATTCTTTGCGATATCTTGATTTAGTTTTTTACCTATTAACTGATCTCTATCGACCCACTTTACTCCATCTCCTGGACTCAACAAATGGATATCATCAATTGAAATGGTATCTCCTTTTTTCATATCATGTTTTGTAGCAATTGATCGTTCCAATTTGATTCTTGCAGACTCAACAGCTGGTTCCATAAATAATTCTTTCTTTCCCATCGACATTTCAGTTAATCTGATATCGCGAATCATTCTATTAACTCCATCTGGTCCCAAAGAACCCTTTTGGTCTGTTCCTTTCATTTTTCGATCAATAGTAATATGTTTTTCAATTATTTTTGCTCCCATAGCAACTGCAGCAACGGGAGCAGAGATGCCAATAGTATGATCAGAAAAACCAATCGTATAGTTTTTATAGTTCTCCTGCAAATATTTTATAGTCAAAAGATTAAGATTATTTGGATTTGTTGGATACTGAGATACACAATGTAAGATTGAAATGTTCTCATGAAATTTAGAGATAACATTTAATGCATTATCCAAATCTCTTTTATCAGCCATACCTGTTGATAAAATGATTGGAATTTTCGTTTCAGCCAAAGCCTGTAATAATGGTAAATTTGTCAAATCTCTACTAGCAACTTTTAAGTAATCAGGTTGAAAAAGCTTTAACATTGAAAGACAACCAATAGCACAAAGAGTTTCAACAAAATCAAGTTTTTTCTCTTTTGCATATTTATATACTTCAAAATGTTGCTCATCAGAAAGTTCCAAAGCCTTTCTATGTTCTCCATATGTTGCACCAAAAGAATTCTCATTTACATATGGTCGCTTCATTTGAGAATCAGATAATTCCTCTGCCAAATCACGTTTAGTAAGTTTAACAGCATCCATAGGTCTTAAAGAAATATTAAAGTTCTCTTCTACTACCGGACGAGAAATTAAATCAATTATTAATTTTGCAATATCAACAGAACCATTATGATTTTGGCCTATCTCTCCAATTATGTATGTTGAATCCATATAAATACCCCCTTATTTGGAATTCTTATTAATCTGTTCTTGCATTATTTTTTTAAATCTATCTGTAATTAACGGAATAATATTCTTTGGTTCTATTTCAAGTTTTTGTTCCATCAATTCCTTATATATTTCTTGTGCAATCAAGAAATCATCTTTTGTATCAACTGTAAGTCTTATTTGCGATTCTTCTATAAAGTCTTCTATTGGTAAGAATTCTAGATGAAAATCTTTAGGATTTGAATATGCATAATTTGTAACATGTTCATGATACAAATTGTCATTAGTTAATTCGTTTATACGCTGCAGTGCAGATACTGTAACATATTCTGCCCAAAAACCATAATGAGTTTTTATTGAAGGCGTTCCATCTTTTTTAGAAAAAGAAACATAATCAGCATTAGAATTCGAAACATACGAAACCAATTCTTTCATTTTTCCCATACTCAAGAATGGGTTATCAGCACAAATTCGAACTAAAGAATCTAGACCAGAATTATCTGCAGCATCGAGAAAACGTTTTAAAACGTCTTTTTCATCACCACGAAAATAAAGTACATTTTCAGATTCTGCAATTTTAACAATATCAAGATCTCTTTCCTCAACAGTTGTTGCTACAATTATTGGTAAAGTCGGAAAATTATTCTTAAGCCGTTGTAATAAGATATTTAAAATAGTCTTTTCTTTATAAAACGGCATTACCATTTTATTTGGCAACCGAGTTGAGCCTGTTCTAGCCTGAATTACAAATCCTAATTTATTTTCCATAATTGAATCACCTTTTCTATTATATCATCCATATCATAATATTTATACTCTGCCAGACGCCCACCGAAAACAATTCTTTCTTCTTTATCTGCAAGAGCTTTATATTTTTGATATAATGAATTATTTTTCTCATCATTAACAGGATAAAATGGTTCCATTCCATCTTTCCATTCAGTAGAATATTCACGTGAAATAACTGTAACATCGTTTAAATATGAAGGATTTTCAGGTTCAAAATGTTTATGCTCTATAACTCTTGTATAAGGAATTTCTGATTCTGTATAATTTATTACAGCATTTCCCTGATGATTCTGTTCATTTAATTTTTCTGTTTCAAAACGGACTGTTCTATAATCAAGTTTTCCATATTGATAATTATAGAACTCATCAATTTTTCCAGTAAAAACAATTTTATCAGATATGTTTTCCCAATAATCTCTATTATCAAAAAAGTCTGTATTTACTTTTGTTTCAATACCATCAAGCAAACCTTCAATTAATTTGTTGTAACCCCCAATCGGGATTCCTTGATAAGCATCATTGAAGTAGTTATTATCAAAAACAAAACGAACAGGAAGCCTTTTAATAATAAAAGCTGGAAGTTCTTTACAATTCCTACCCCACTGTTTTTCAGTATATCCTTTGATTAATTTTTCATAAATATCTTTACCAACAAGAGAAATGGCTTGTTCTTCAAGATTCTGAGGTTCTTTTCCATTCAATGCAATCACAGCTTCTTGTTTTTGTTCCTCAATTTTTTGCTTTGCCTCAACTGGGGTTTTCACACCCCACATCTGAGAAAATGTATTCATGTTGAAAGGTAAATTGTACAGTTCGTCTTTATATCTTGCAACAGGACAATTTGTATAACGATTGAAAGGAACAAAAGTATTTACAAAATCCCAAACTTCTTTATTTGAAGTGTGAAAAATATGTGCACCAAATTTATGTACATGAATTCCTTCAACATCTTCACAATATATGTTTCCACCTAATTGCTCTCTTTTATCAATAACAAGACATTTTTTTCCTTTCTGTTTTGCAAAGTATGCGAATGTCGAACCATACAATCCAGATCCCACAATTAAATAATCATATTTCATAATTGTCACCTATTTTCTTTTTAGAAATTTACGATATATTTTTCTTACAGGAAAAAGTAATATAAAAAAAATAAATCTTACAGGTTGTAAAGCAAAGGCTTTCTTTAACCATACAAATTTTTTATCGATAACCCAAATTCTTATATATGAATAAAAAAGAGCTTTATTAATTATCCTCCTACTGATAAAAGGATAATTGTCTTTTATATAGTTATAATGTTCAGGATAACGTAATAATCGTTGCTTCTGAAGGTCTTTGTTATATGTTACTCCAGATCCATGAATACGGTATACAGACATTTCTCTGTTCATACCCCTAATTTTTCCAATCTTTGCACAATTTAAAACTATTATAATATCTCCATTTAATGGACTATATCTGTCATTGTTTTTTATATCAACCATATTGCGTCTAAAAACAATTGAAGCTGTTGGTACAATCCAATTTTCAAATAATTCATTACCTGAATACTCTCTATCAGAAACCTCAGAACTATTCAAAGGAGAATTTAATTCTAATTCATTTAAAATCTTTGCTCGATGGAAGCACATAGAATACTCTGGATTCTTTTCTAAGAAATCAACTTGTAACTGTAATTTATTTTCATCTGTCCAATAATCATCACCTTCACATATAGCAAAATACGTACCTTCACATTTTGGGTAAACAAAAGTGGCAAGGATTTTCCTAACACCTTTAGAATATTGATTTTCCTTTTGAATAATCGGTTTTATAATATTAGGAAATTTCTGTTGATATTCACGAATTATATCTGTTGTGCCATCTGTAGAACAATCATCATGTATTATCACTTCAAAAGGAAATGTTGTTTTTTGCATGAGAATACCATCAAGACATTGCCTGATATATGAAACTTGATTAAATGTAATACAACATACTGAAACTAATGGTTTTTCTGCACTATTATTCATATAAAAATCCTTAAATTATATTTGAAATTAAATAATCCATTTCTTGTTTACTATATCTTTGATCAACAGGAAGTGGCAAAATATTTTGAGCATATTGATATTCCAAATCTTCAGACTCACATAAATCACACACTTCAGGCCAAAGAGTTGGAATATATATTTTTCTCCTCAAAAGAGTTTCTTTAATAGTCGCTGCATTCTCAATCTTTAATGGATAAGCAAAAGCACCATATGGAATTTGCAATGTTAATTCATTTATTGATTTCAAATTTTCATGTAGATAATTGAAATTATTAGTTCGCTGTTGAGCTACATTAGCATAATTAAAAGAACGCATGAGATTTTCTGTTATAAGAGACATATTTTTTATTGGTTCATTTTCAAAGAATTCATTATTTTGTACATATTCAGAATAAAATTCTTCAGCAGATTTTTCAAAACGCCCCAAAAGGAAATTCATTCTTTTAAACGAAACGTCTGTTTCAAGTTTCTCCTCTAACCTACAATTAGAATAAAGATATGCACCATCAGCTACTCCAAAAAATTTTCGACAAGTATAAATTGTATTGATATTGTCTTCTGGAGTCTGGAAAAAAGCTTGAACATTATCGATAATTAAGTTTTTAATATTACGCTTTAATTCAATAATCTTATCATTTGAGAGTTGACCATAATAATTTACTACATATAACCAATCTTTTGAAAAATCTGCTTTTGGAATTATTGGTAAGAAGGTTTCGTCAATATGATAGAAACTATATTCAACTCCATATTTCTTACATGTTTTCCAAACAGAATCACATAAAAAATATGGAATGAAAATTCTTTTTATATCATAGGCTTTAATTAGATAAGCAAGACAGTTACGTGCACAGTTTAATTTTATTGCATCGTCATGTAATTGTCTTCCTGAATAATGCTCAAATTCTATGTATCCACCTATTTCTTTCTTCATTAGAAATCCTTAATTATGAGCTTCTGTTTCCATACGGAGTTCTTTGTAACGTCCAAGAGACATTTCTTTTTTCATATCTTCAAACATTGCATGTACATCATATACAGGTTCATAACCAAGTTCTTCACGTGCATTCTCTATATCAAAAAGGATTCCACCACCTGATTTCTTTTCAGGTAAATATACAATTTTTGATTTATTATCTGAAGGTGAGAATACATCAATAATTGCTTGTATCTGCTCTCTCATAGAAACAGGCTTGCCTGTACCACCATTATAGATTCCATGGTCAACTTTCTCAGTCAGAACACCTTTACACATTTCTTGTGCAAAATCATAAACATAAAGCATATCTTTTTTATATTCTGGATCACCCCAAAGCTCTATGTCTTCTCCTTTCAAAGCTCTATTAATCATTACATAAAGAGGTCTCATTCTCTTTTCTCCACCCGGGAAGTAATATTGATAATCACTCCAACAATAAACAGTTCCTGGTCGGAAAATATAATATTTTAGACCATACTCAGCATGGTAATGCTTAATCAACTCAATTGCACTATTCTTTGAAATTGTATATACAGCATGATCTCCAGAATAAGGAAAATTAGGAGGTAAATCAGCTTTTAAAACTTCATTATGATCATAAAGCCAAATATCATAAGTTGTCTGTGTGAAAATTATTCTTTCAGCCTGTACTTTACGACAATATTCAAGGACATTATAAGTTCCCATTATATTTGTTTTGAGATAATTCTCTGCATTATAATTTGCCATATAAGATGGAGTTGCAGAGGAAAGCAACATAACAGCTTTTACATCTGACTGTGGAAGATTAGAAAAATCTTCTTTTTTTGTGATATCAACAGACACATATTGGATTCCTTCTTTTTCAAAAACATTAGTATTTCTACGTCCAGAAGCAATAACTTCATAATTTTCTTTTTCAAAGAAATCCTTTGCATAATGAGTCAGATATGAACCTACATTACCTGACGCACCAAAAATAATTACCTTTTTCATATTTACCTCACACTAATTCAAAATCATCAAGCATTTCCTTTACTTGTTCTTTTGAATTAAACATTAAAATATCCAGAATCGAAAGACCTGGGACAAAAGTATTTTTAAATTGTTTATAAGGAGTTATATTTGTTTTAACAAATGATAATTTAATACCATTTTGTAAAAACTCTTCCTTATTATACAGTTCTTGACCACCTATTGCATTAAGATACTCATCAGCACCTAATAATTTACAAATACTAATAACCTTATCTTTTCCTTTAAGATTATTATCTTTTTCTATTTCTGACGAAAGAAGTATTTTAGTTTCAAAACCAAGATATTCTGCAATAATTTTAATACTATTAAAAAGAAATTTTCCAAGATTATTTTTATCAAAAGAGATTATTCTTTCTACAAGTTCCATACAATCTTTGTAAAATGGCGCTTTAGCATAATTAAATTGTAATAATTTTTTAAAATTTGAAAAGTCATCCTTTATTGATATTTCATTAATTAATTTAAATGACCCAGCGCCCTCTAATGAAAAAGTATACAATTTGGGATTACCTTGTACAAGAAAATTATTTCTATTAATCCACCCACCTTTTATATATGCTACATCATCATATACAATATAGGTATCAACATTTTTCATTAGTTGCCAATAACCAAGATATGGAAGAAAATATGGTTGCATTATTCCTAGTTTCATTTTTTACATACCGCTCCTAATATTCTATTAACATCACCTTCTGTCAAATCAGCATACATTGGTAAACAAAGAACTTGCTCAGCAAGTCTTGTTGCAACAGGTAATTTTTCAGGAGAAGCAGATTCCAATCCACGATATACAGGGAAGTTTGAAATAAGAGGATAGAAATATCTGCGCCCTAAAATATTATTTTCCTTTAATTTTTCATATAAAGCATCTCGACTCATTCCATAATCTTTTTCTGTAATAAAGATTGGGAAGTATGAGTAGTTATGTTTTACACCTTCAATATCATTCAAGAATCTTATACCAGGTACATTCTTAAGAGCTTCTCTATACAATTCTGCAACGTGCTTACGTTTTGCAATAGCTTCATCTACCTGTTTCAAATTTAATAATCCGTAGGCAGATCGTATTTCATCCATTTTACTGTTTATACCAGGAGCTACAACAGTTGTCTCATCAGCAAAACCAAAGTTTTTAAGATAGTCAATTCTCTTTTTAGTTGCTTCATCATGACAAACTAAAGCTCCACCTTCAACAGTGTTATACACTTTAGTTGCGTGGAAACTAAGTGTACTCATATCACCTTCTTCAAGAATTGACTTACCATTTACTGTTACACCAAAAGCATGAGCTGCATCATAGATAACTTTAAGTCCATAAATATCTGCAATTTCCTGAATACGTTTTGTATTACATGGTGTACCATAAACATGAACAGGCATAATTGCTGTTGTTTGTGGTGTAATTGCTGCTTCTATTTTTTCTGGATCGATATTTCCAGTTTCTTCTTCAACATCAACGAATACTGGTTTTAAGTTGTTCCACCAGATTGAGTGCGTTGTAGCAACAAAGCTATATGGAGTTGTAATAACTTCTCCTGTAATCTTCATTGCCTGTAAAGCAGTAATAAGAGGCAATGTTCCGTTTGTAAAAAGAGAAAGATAAGGGACCCCAAAATACTGAGAAAGAGCTTTTTCTAATTCCTGATGATAATGACCATTATTTGTAAGCCATTTACGCTGCCATATATCTTCAAGCATTTTTTCAAATTCTTTTAAGTCTGGTAATAATGGAGATGTTACTGTAATTGTTTTATTTTCTGCCATTTTTCAATCCTTTGATTGTATTTATAAAATAATTAAAATTTTCTATTTTGAATATTTTACAGAGCAAAATATAAATAAAAACTCCTGTTAATATTTGTATAAACAAAAGAAGAATATTTGGTATAGGAATAAAATGTAAACTCCATACACAAACAGCCATTACAATTGAACATAAGAAAGAAGGCATTAAATCTTTCCATTGTTCAAAATATTTATAATTCATAAGTTTCTTATTTGGATAGGCATTTATAAAAGAAGCAATAAAACTTGAAATAACCTGCCCTATTGCCATTGCATGTATTCCAAATGGTAGAGTAATAATAATATTCAATATTGTTATTGTTTTTTTTATAATTTCAAGTTTTAAGAAAATGTCACTTCTTCCAAGTGCATTTATACCAGTAAGATTTGCGGTATGAATTGGATAAATTGCATAACTAATACAAGCCAATTGTAAGAAAGGAACACAGGGTAACCATTTTTCAGTCAACAAAACTATTACCAAAGGTTTTGCTACTGCAGCAAGTCCAAACATACAAGGCATTAATAAAAATGCGCTCATTGAAATGGAACGTCTTGTAATTCTCTTTACTTCAGAAACGTCATCATTATGAGAAGACAAAGTTGGTAGCATCACACTTTGTATCGAACCGTCAAGGTTAACAGCTATCAACTGAGGAAAGTGTTGTCCTCTATTAAATGCCCCCAATACGTCTTTGTTATAAATCTTACCTATAATGAGATTATATATATTTCTAAAAACTGTATCTAATAATCCAGAAACTAAAAGTTTCCAACCAAATGAGAATAAAGATTTAACTCGCTGAAAAGAAAAAATAAACTTTGGTCTCCACTTTACGGTAAACCAAAGTATTACACAAATGAGAAAATCTCTTATAAGCTGTTGGAAAACAAGTGCCCAAACACCAAAACCTTTATATGCTAGAATAATACCAATAATGCCAGATCCTAATACAGATCCCATACTGCTAAAAAAGAATCGGCGGAATTGCATTGTTTTTGAAACATATGCATTCTGAACACTATTAACTGCACCAAAAAACAATGTAAGAGAAATAACTCGTAATAGTTTTGTAAGTGATTCTGATTTATAAAATTTTGCAACAAAAGGTGCTCCAAAAAACAGAAATACATAGACAATTCCAGATACAAAAAAACTTAGATAAAATATAGAAGAAAAATCTAAATCATCGGCATCTTTTTTTTGGATTAAAGCTGTGTTGAATCCACTTTGAATAAAAACTGTTGCAATCTGAATAAAAACTAAAAGAAGTGCTATGATTCCGTAATCTTCGAGGGTAACAAGTCTGGCTAATATAATAGAAAGAACAAACTGTACTCCCTGAACTCCACCTCTTTCAAGAAATTTCCAAATAAGCGAAGAGATGACTTTATTTTTTGATACAGATTGTTGTTGAATTATATTTGAATTTTCTGAATTATTGTCAGACATCTTACCCTAAAAACTAAATATTTGATTTTTTTTAATTCCAAATAAAAATAAATGGCCTTTATAACCAACCCCATCAGCGGACATTTCCGTTGAAAACGAAACATGAGACGTAAAAGGATGATGCCACGCATGCTGCCGGAACAAGCTCTACGCCTCAAACATCCGCTGTTTTAACTGCTTATGTGCAGTTCTTTCTATTTTATGATATTTAAGAGTAAAAAGCAATTAGAGGGTGGAATAATTTGTTCACAAACAACTGCATCAACAATTATACTTTTTTTTCACGCTCTATTATTACAGTTCTCTGTTATCACTATATGCATAGTGCTCAATCCATATTTATTCAAGGTATCTTAAAAACTCTTTTCCAAGTTTAGTAAGTTGATAACTTTTAAAAGTATTATCAGTTTCTGGAATTATTTCCAAAACCTGATAGATAACAAGAGGACCTATGATATTAGTAAATACAAAATTCGGTATTAGAGGCGTATTTCTACGATATTCTTCCACTACATCGAAATCAAATAAAGAAACAAGTTCTTTATCTAACTTAAAATTATTAGTTCCTGCTGCAAATAAATATCGTGTTTTTTCAAAAATAGAAAGCAAGTCTTTCGTAATAGAATTAAATGTTATCTTTTTATCCGCCATTTTGTTTTTTAATTCTTCAAAATCTATTCTACTTTCTGTTTGTAAAAGAGTATTCTGTAACTCTAATATTTGATTCTTTAAGAGAAGGATTTCGTTATTTTGTTCAGACTGTATTTTCTTATTAATATTATTCGTATAGTTTTGATAAATTGCTGCAACAAACTTTAACATTGATCTTGTATAATCATTCTCAGTCAGAACAGGAATATTGCAACTTCTTAAATCTATTGGAAGTTTTGCTCTGATTTCTTCTGAAGAACAAAAAAGGAGAATGTTTTCTGTCTTATTTTCTGATTGTAAAGTTATAGCTGCATCAAGTTCTTTGGTCACCCAATAAGAATCTATAGAGTTTTCAGAGATATATACGAAAAATACATCACAATTAGGAATACCTTCCTCGAATATCTTTCGTCTTATTGATGCACCTGGGGGAATTTCCCAATCATCATACCAAGAATCTATTTGAGCAATTCTTAAATCAGCTGCAATTTTAATAATAAAATCTTCATCTTTTTTTGAATGTGATAAAAAAACTCTAGGTCTCATTTTTCTCCATCTTCCTATTCCCATTATATATTTTTCATTTTTATTTTTCTATGCATTAAACCAGCTTATTGTATTAATATGATAAATTGACTCCATAGACATCATTGAAATTCAAAAATTTCACCCCTCTACAACAAAATTTTTCTATATTGATATCTATTGTTGAAAGCAAAATCAGCATATAGTCAACTACACCTTTTATTAAAACCCCAATTTTATTATAAAATATAAAAAGTTCTTTTATTATAAAAACATGAGTACATTATTTTTGATTGGCAATGGATTTGATCTTAGTTGCGGCATGAAAACTCGTTATATAGATGTATATAACACTTATTGCGAACCTCTTAATTCTGACACAGAGATAGTAAAAAGATTTAAGAAAGATATTTCTTCAGATTATAAGAATTGGTGTGATTTTGAAGAAGGAATGGCAGAATATGCTAAAACCCTTGATTCAGAAGATACTTTTGTAGAATGCATAAAAAGCTTTAGAAATCATTTACAACAGTATTTAAAACAGGAAGAAACCAAGTTTAATGAATCAATTGCAAACAACGAAGAACTAAAATCTCTTTTAATAGAAGAAATGCGTAAGTCTTTTTTAGACTATTATTCCGGGATAACACCTCGCATTACAAATAGTATAAAAGATATAAATCAAAGATATGGCTCTAATTTTAGTTTTATTTCATTTAATTATACTAATACTTTTGATAATCTAGCAAAACTTGCTTTTGGCAAAGATGTAGATATTTTTCATATTCATGGTCAATTAGATAAGTATTTAATTATGGGAATGGATAATGAAGAACAAATTTCTGCAAATTTCTCGTTGACGCAACGGGGAAAACAAACTTTTGTAAAACCATATTTTAATGATGAAGTTGATCCAAATATAATGAAAACAACTAAAGAAAAAATTGAAAGATCTAACATTATATGTACCTATGGATTATCTCTAGGAATTTCTGATTTAACATGGAGAACGGCAATATTAAACTCTTTATCACAAATTCGAGATCATCATCTCTTTTTATTTGATTATCAATTAGCGTGTGAACATCTTTCTCTAGATAATGAAAAACTTGATTCAGAATTGTTAAAGCGTAATGAAATTCTAAAATCCTGGGGAATTCAAAACACCGAAAGTTATACAAACAAGATACATATTCCTTGTGGACAAAAAATTTTTAATATTAAGGAAATTGTTGAAAATTATAAGAAATAATAGAAGTTTTATTCGCAATTGCGAAGTATTGTTATGTTCGCATGTGCGAAAAAACTGTATTTAATCAGGGAATTTGTCTAATTAAAGAATTTTAGTTACGTTGAAACAGAAATTTCTATCTTATTCTTAATTTCATTTTGAATTAATGAATAAATATCAATATCATTAGAAATATTTATAGAAACTATCAGTGCGTAGCGAATTTTCTTTTCAAAGGAATTAAGTTTTTTCCTTGTTTTCCACCATCCACTTACTGGATAAATTGCAATGTATTCACTCTCGGCCAATTCTGCTGCTGTTCCTTGCCAATAATCACTATGAATAGAACCCACATCTCGATTTTGTGAACCTAAATACCATCTATCAGAATTATTCTGATTTTCTTCAGTTTTATAACCCTCTTCACGATTCTCTTTATTAATTCTTTTAAGGAAAGCCTCTTTATCTTCTGAAGCCTTTTTTACTTCAAAACGTAATCCACAAGAAGAATATTTATAATCGGAATTCCACCCTTTGGAATCAGGATACGCTTCAACAAAATAAGATAGTGTTACTTTCATTCTTATTTCAACACCGCCAAGTTCTAAAAGAAAGTCTTTTGGAATAGGCAGAGAATGAAGGTTCATTTCATTAAGCTTTATATTTCGTCCTTCCAAGACAAAAGGTTGCAGTTCATCTTGGATTATCATAGTTGTTGCATTACTATAACTATTTTTTGCCCTTTCAAGACTTGCTACTCCATATCCATATGTATGAACAAGTTTTCTTCTACCATCAGACTTTTTATCCATATTGGGAAATTGTGTTTTCATCAATGGTGTCCATTCCGCAGAATGTACAATAAGAGCTCTTACAGCTTCCGGCCAAAGTTCTGGATACTCCTTATGAATAATTGCACCAACATAGGATGCCTGCGCAGTTGCACAACTTGTAGCATTTATTGTCGTAAGAGGATTTATTAAAAATTGATGTCTTGTTGTAATAAGAGAAGTATCATCACATTGATCATAAGAAACTCCATTATAAATTGCATTCCCGCCTTCAAAAAGTACTTCAGGTTTTATAGGCCAGTTTTTTCCCCATCTATCATTATTTGAAGTAGTACTAAATGGACAAAGATCTCCTTTTTTGGCAACAACTTTATAATCACTTAATCTTTCATCGGCAATCTGAATTTTTGTATTTACAGCGCCAATCGTAAGCACATTCCATGCTTGAGCAGGAGATTCAATACAATGTTCATAGTTGGCATTAGGGTAATTATATTTATTTAATTCATCTGTTTTTACATTACCTGCAGACACTATAAACATTTTTTTCCAACCATCTTCATAGCCAGAAATAATATTATCTAATTCAGCTGACCATGAACTAGGTTTTCCTAACTCATTTTGATTATGTATTTCTTCAATTGTTGTTTTTTGAGTAACAGCCATACAGTGTATTCTATTTAGATCATTTACAGTTGCTTGTGCCAAATTTACTGCATCATTTGTAATAGCACCTAATAAATCTTTTGGATTTTCCCCATTATCAGGTAATATTTTTACTGACTCTATTGCAATTTCCTGGCTTATAGGATCTGACGAAAGAAGATTATCTTCAAATTCAAAATATTCGCAGATTCCAGCCATTTCTGTTCCATGTCCATTTTTATCATCAACTGACCAAGAATAGTCAACAGATTGAACTGTTTTATCTTCAGTAACACCTTTAAGTAACGGATGCTCTCTATTTAAGCCTGTATCAAAAATACAGATTCTAGTATTTAAATCACTCTTTTGTAATCTGGATTGGAAATCTTCTGCCCATTTTTTATTATCGCCCCCTTTTACAAAGAAGGAAGCGGGTTCTTTTGCTAAATGAATTTCTGCAATACATCCTGTTGCATTAATAAGATTCTGTATATCATTTTTATTGACCTTACATAAGGTAACAATTCGTTCGGGAAAATATATGGTTTTATTTCTATATTCAATAGATAATTCAGAACAAAGTGCAAAAAATCCATGAAGATCAGAATCCTTTTCTTCACAAGCAATCCATATTTCACACCACTTTGCCTGTTCATCAGGGAATAGATTTATATCATCCAGCCATAAATCCTTTGCAACTGACAGGTTTATTTTTTGTATACGAGCAGCGAAATCTTGTTGTTTAGGATTACCTTTGTTAGTAAATTCATTTTTATAGGCATTAATTTTTTTCTCAAAAAAAGTCTTTTGTGAATCAGGAAGAAAAACAACAGCCTTTTCTTTATTCGTTCCAGAAATCGAATTAGAGTTTAAAACGCAAACCCCTTTATCTTGTTTTTCAAATTTTTTAAGTTTTAAAGAAACATTATCCTCACTGGTAAAACTGATATATGTTCCACCTCTATTTCTTACAGCCACAAAAGCCTCTCGCTGTTTATTATCTTCAACCCAAAGAGACTGTAATTGAGTTAACAACTCTGCACCATGCTGTAAAGGATTAAAATGAGGGATAGTTTCTTCACCTCCCCTTTTTGGAGAAGAAAACTTTTGAGATTCTTTAGTTCCTAATAGAATGAAATGCCTTTTGGGAGCAGTCAATATTAAGCTCCTTTAATTTCATAAGACTGGGTTCTTTCGTAAAGATAATTCAATATCATTTCCGAAGAAAGCTTTCCTTCTGTTAAAATAATATTTTTCAAACATTCTTCACAAACCCTTGTTATCTCTGCATGACTCAACCCTTTTGAAGCTTCAATTATTTTTTCAGATACAATATTTGAAATATTTATAGACGAGAGATAAAGCTCGAACAATTTTTTTATTTGAGTATCATCTGGTAATTTGTAATTTAAAACATCATCAAATCTTCGAAAGAGTGCGTTATCAAGCATTTTTTTATTATTTGTAGCAGCTAGAATTATACTATCAGAATCATCCTCTTCCATAAATTTCAAGAATGTATTTAAAACTCTTCTCATCTCTCCAACTTCATTATCAAGAGAACGATTAGCACCAATTGCATCAAATTCATCAAATAAATAAACTCCTCTTGCTGAATAAATCTGTTCAAAAATGGTTCTAAGTTTTGCACTTGTTTCACCCATAAACTTTGTAATTAATTTATCCATTTGTACAAGATATAAAGGTAATTGTAATTCTCCTGCAAGTATTTCAGCTGTAAGTGTTTTTCCGGTACCAGGTTCTCCTTCTAGGAGGATTTTTGTTCTGTTTTTTAGACCATAACTTCTTAATTTTTCTCTCTGCCTATATTCTGATAAAATACGTTCAAGTCTAATTCTTATATCTTCAGAAACCACAAGTTCAGACTCTTGGTTGTTAGGAAATATTACTTCACATAAACCTTCTGTATGTTCGATGTGATATATATTTGTATTAGAAGAACTATTTTGGGCCAATTTTTTTAATGACTCAGCAAGATTTGTATGACCAGCAGTCGATTCAGCCGCAGCTATTTGAAGAACAGCAGAACGAAATTTTACAGGGTCATTTTCATAATGAGCAATTATTAATTTTTTCAAAAACTCTGAATTTGCCATAACACTGTCCTCCTTTATTAGTATCGAAAACTATTTTCTTAAGTTAAGTATAAAGCAATAATCACCTAGCGACAAGAGGTTAATTTGTTTTGTTTTCATTTATATATAGAAGATTATATAGGATTATTTAATTATAATCGCAGTAGGCTATGGAAGGGTTGCGGAGCAAGCGACCACAGAGAGTGAATGAGCTTTTGCGAATGAACGAACGAGGACGCCGAACGTTAGTGAGCCCTGTAACAGCCGACCCTGGCAGGCACGAAGTGCCTGCCAGGGGACCGCCCAAATATTAAATGAAAAAATGTTTTATTGTTTTGACTGTGTTGCTTTCTTTATTTGTTATTACGGACTGACAGCAGCCTAATGGGGAATCTACTGTTAATACATATGTTACGAATAATATCAGTATTGTGTGGAAGGGGGAATGCAGTGCTGCACCTTCGGATCCGCAGACGGGCTGGGTTTATTATGATACTACAAAAAAAATGTCATTCATCTGGGATGGGGAGTCGTGGCAGGTTATTGCAAAGGATGGTGTTGAAGATACTACAAAATTTTCACCGAGCGGACAATTGTTGTGGACTAAAGAATATGCTAATAATAAAACTTTTACCGGAATCTACAATAATTCAAAAAACACAGATATCCTGATTCAAACCGCCAGTGCTGTTCTATGTATCAAAATAGAATCTGATGCTGCGATTCCTTGTAAAGAGCTGATTCCAATACCGGTAAAAATCTCGAGCATTGGATTTGAAGCAAACTCGGTAGCAACCGAAGGTTGCGTAGAACTTCGGGGACCGCCCGCCCTTCGACAAGCTCAGGAACCGCGTAGAGTTTATGCTTTTAACAAGAAATTAACTTACTTTTATCGAAACATACTGCTTCAGAAAGAATGTTTTCAAAGATAA
>ODAI010400034.1_pt1 | contig 30565 bp, 16 predicted proteins | sample 1539321 | NCBI WGS metagenome assembly ODAI01 (sample SAMN02144231, study PRJEB22623) | gut metagenome | biome: sheep rumen | host: Ovis aries | place: New Zealand
GTACCCAGACCACTCTCGGCGCTCACTCCGGCGCCGGTGAAAACAACGATTTTCTTACTCATAGATAGTTCTCCTTGATATTATGTATCGCCCCGTAGATGGAGTCCATGGCTTCGGGGTTGAGGGCTTTGATCTGCGCGAGCAGGTCTTTGACCTTTTCCCGTGAGGACACATGCTCGAAGGGGCACAGTTTGACTTGTTTTTGGTAGTTGCGTTCCGCCGCGTAGGCGACGAGGTCTTCCTCATCGATGAGGTAGAGGGGGCGGATGAGTTCGAGCGGCATCTTGTCCATCTTCAGTTTGGGCGGCATGGCGGCGACAGCGCCCTGATAGATGAGGTTCATGAGGAGCGTCTGCACCACATCGTCGCGGTGGTGCCCCAGTGCGATCTTGTTGCAGCCGAGTTCCTGCGCCACGTTGAAGAGTTCTTTCCGCCGATACCACGAGCAGAGGAAACAGGGGTTTGTAAGACCGCTGTAGGATTCTCCGATCTCCACATCCCTCACGATGAGCGGCACGCCGGCATCCCGGCAGAAGTTCTCCAGATAACTCATGTCGGTCTGGTAGGCGCGTTCCTTGACCCGTACGTGGAGGGCGGTGACGGTGAACCTCGGCTTGTAGATTCTGGACCTCCTGCCTAAGAGCTCCACCAGCGCCAGACTGTCTTTGCCGCCGCTGAGGCCTATCAGGATATGGTCTCCGTCCGCAATCAGACCGTAGTCCGCGCAGGCTTTATGAAAACGTTTGGTCAGTTTGTCTTGCAGGGTAGCCATCGTAGGTAAAACTCATTTCCGGTGCAAAGGTACAATAAATTTTGCACATACGCAAGAAAAAAAGAAAAGAAAAACCTCCCAAGGGTAGCGTAAGGGTAGCGCAAGGGTAGCGCAGGAGTAGCCGTTTGGAGTTTGGCACGGTGTTTGTTATGTGGTAGATGAACATACATTACCAACCTGTACCGCGTGTACAATAAAACATGAAGAAGTATGAAAAAGATTATGATTCTGGCCATCAGTGCCATCCTTGCGGCAAACGTCAGTGCCCAGGAAGTAAAGGCCCACAAGGGCGAGTGCAAGAAAGAGAAGAAGGAATGCCGGTTCACACCGGAGCAGCGCGTGGAGATGGATATCAAGTATCTGAGTGAGGAACTGTATCTGGATTCCGTGCAGGCGCTCAAGTTTGCCGACACCTACCGGGAGTACGCCGCAGAGAAGTCGAAGCTGAACGAGAAGTACAAGGCTCTCTTCTCCCAGAGCCTCAACGACCGTCAAGTCAAGGCGGTACTGCGCTACCACGGTCCGAGGCCGAAAGCAGTATTCAATCCCGGTGAGATGCCGGACAAGCAGAAGGGCGAGTTCAGGCAGCCGGACGGCATGAGGGCTGACAAGAAACTGAAGAAGGCGAAGAAAGCCGAGAAGGACGATTAACCAAAACACCCGGGACATTGCAGCCCGGGTGTTTTGATGCCGTTCATACCTGATCCCGTGAGCGGTGGTGTTCTATGAGCCCCACGCTATATTTGCGCAGGCGGTTGAAAGCCAGTATGAAAACAATCAGCAGGATTCCCGCTATGTATTCATCCACCGTCCCCATGCCCATGAGGATGCCGTCGTACAGTCCGTGCGCGAGGACCGGGATGCTCCACGCGAGGAAGAGGTTGAGCGCTCTGTACCTCCTGCCGCTGAAGGTAGCGAGGGCGTAGAAGAAACCCATGATCACGCCGAAGAAGAAATGTCCCGGTACAGCGAACAGCGCGCGGCTCACACTCGTGCTTATCCACGCCCCGCCTGCCATGTAACTCTGCACAATATAGCCTATGTTCTCCAGCCCGGCGAAGCCGAGACCGATGCACGCCGCATAGACGATGCCGTCCAGGCGCTCGTCGTAGTATGGGTTCTTACGGAGCAGAAGCCATAGCATCAGCAGTTTGGCGCTCTCCTCGGGGATAGCCGCCATGAGGAAGGCGTTGGCGAACGCCGTACCCCATCCCGTGATCCTGATCTGGCCAATAGGCATGAGGACACTGACGACCAATATCCCCGCCAGTACCCCGAACAGCAACGCCTTGAGAAGCCATCCCAACGGCTCCGGCTGGCGCAGGTCCTTAACCAGGATATAGATGAACAGCAAGACAACCGGTGCCAATGCCGCACCTATTAAAATCCAATACATAGCTGTGAGTTATTTAGTTATTACGAAATCCGGCGTGAGGGGATTGTCCACGGTGCCGAGGATGGCATCGTTGGTGACGCTGACTGCCAATGCCATAAGACCGGCGAGGAGCAGATGATTAGAGTTTTTTGCCTTTAATGTCATATCTTTCGTTGTTTCGGATGATTGTCGCACGACAGCTTCTGATTCTTTTGCGATTGCAAAAGTACTGCTTTTTTTTGATATATGCAAATTTTTTTCACTTCTTGCCTTCCAATTTTCACTTTTCTCTTGTATATGTCAAAAAAAAGCAGTACCTTTGCACGCAATTATTATGAAAAGAGCTATGAAAAGGACCATCTTTATTCTTTTGGCAGTTCTGCCGATGATAGTGCGGGCGGGCGGAGCAGAGGCCTCCGGTTCCTCTTTCACGAAGGGAGACACCCTTTGGGTGAACGGGGAGTGGAAGAGCGTTGCGCGGAGCGAGGCGGCTTATTACGGTGTCGTGCGAGAGGTGGACTCCGTTGCCAACGTAGCCACTGTCCGGTACTTTGTTCCGGGCAGCGGGCGGTTGAGATCCGTGCAGCACTGTGTAGCCGCCGGAGAGGGAAAGGGTCTTCGGAAAGGCAAACAGCTCTATTTCGACGCGGAAAACAGAGTAGAGTCCATGGAGGTCTATACCCTCGTCCGTGACGAGCGTACCAGCGCCGTGACGGGCAAACCGCGCAACAAGGTGCGCAACCGCATCGCCTCGGAGACCTACCTCTATCCCGACGGCAAAACCAAAGAGGAGGTGGTGCTGACATATAAACCCGCCAAGTACGGCGCAGAGGGGATCTTCTATACCCGCAAATGCTATTACCCCGACGGACAAGTGCAATACGAGGAAACACTGGACGAGAAGACCACGAACCTGACGACCGTTTATTACAATGAGAAAGGCAAAGTGGTGAAACGCCCGAAACAGAAGTTCGAGCCCTATATGCAGATGCCGGAGTTTCCGGGCGGACAGGAGGCGCTGGCGGAGTTCCTCTCCGCGAACGTCAGATACCCCAAAGTGGCGCAGCAGAACGAGATACAGGGTCGTGTGATCGTGCAGTTCGTAGTAGCCACGGACGGCAAGATAGAGAACGTGGAGGTCGTCCGCACGGGCGGGGACCCCTCGCTCGACAAAGAGGCGGTTCGCGTGATCAAATCCATGCCGCGCTGGCAGCCCGGCAGACAGAGAGGCAGACCCGTACGCGTCAAATATACCGTGCCGGTGAACTTCAGATTGCAATAGCATATCACAACATCAACATATTAACGCCGAGCTTGGCAGTTGTGAGTCAAGCAGGCATAAACATTTGTAGGTTTATCCAATATGATTAAAATTACTTTTCCGGACGGCAGCGTCCGTGAGTACGAAAGCGGCGTGACGCCGCTGCAGATTGCGGAGAGCATCAGCTCCCGCCTCGCGCAGGACATCCTCTGCGCCAGTGTATTAGAGTCGAAAGTAGAAAGTCGAAAGACCGCGGCAGAGCCGCTCAAAGCCGAGTGGCGGATCGTTGAATTAAATCAGCCGATTACCGAGGATGCGGCAATCAAGCTGCACAAGTGGGATGACGAGGAAGCGAAGCACGCTTTCTGGCACACGTCGAGCCACCTGATGGCAGAGGCGCTGCAGGAGTTGTATCCGGGTATCCAGTTCGGTATAGGTCCGGCTATCGAGAGCGGCTTCTATTACGACGTGATGCCGCCCGAGGGCGTGGTCATCAAAGATACCGATTTCCCGGCTATCGAGGCGAAGATGATGGAGTTGCGCGCGAAGAAAGAGCATCTGGAGAAACGCATGGTCTCCAAAGCCGACGCCCTCAAAGCCTTCGGAGACAAAGGGCAGAGCTATAAATGCGAACTGATCTCGGAATTGGAAGACGGACATATCTCTACCTATACTCAGGGCGCGTTTACCGACCTTTGCAAGGGTCCGCACCTCCTGAGCACCGAGCCGATCAAGGCGGTCAAGGTGCTGAGTTGCTCCGCGGCTTACTGGCGCGGCGATGAGAAGCGGCCTATGATGACCCGTATCTACGGTATCTCCTTCCCAAAGAAAGCGATGCTGGACGAGTACCTGGCGCTGCTGGAGGAAGCGAAGAAACGCGACCACCGCAAGATCGGCAAGGAGCTGGAGCTGTTCATGTTCAGCGACATGGTAGGCAAGGGTCTGCCGATCTGGCTGCCGAAAGGCACGGCGTTGCGTCTGCGTCTGGAGGATTTCCTGAAGAAGATACAGAAACGCTACGGCTACCAGCAGGTAATCACGCCGCATATCGGCTCCAAGCAGCTGTATATGACTTCGGGTCACTGGGATCACTACGGCAAGGACTCGTTCCAGCCGATCACGACGCCGGAGGAAGGCGAGGTGTATATGCTCAAGCCGATGAACTGCCCGCACCACTGCGCGATCTACAAGAACAGCCCGAAGAGCTACAAGGATCTGCCTTTCCGCTGTGCGGAGTTCGGTACGGTCTATCGGTATGAGCAGAGCGGCGAGCTGCACGGCTTGACCCGTGTACGTTCGTTCACGCAGGACGACGCGCACATCTTCTGCCGTCAGGACCAAGTCAAACAGGAGTTCATCCGCGTGATGGAGATCATCAACATCATCTTCAAGGCGCTTAATTTCGAGAACTACGAGGCACAGATCAGTCTCCGCGACCCGAACAACCACGAGAAATACGTGGGTTCGGACGAGATATGGGAGCACGCAGAGAACGCCATCCGCGAGGCATGCAAGGAGATGAACCTGCCGGCACGCGAGGAGACCGGTGAGGCTGCTTTCTACGGTCCGAAGCTGGACTTCATGGTCAAGGACGCGCTCGGCCGCCGCTGGCAGCTCGGTACCATCCAGGTGGACTACAACCTGCCGGAGCGTTTTGAGTTGGAGTACACGGGTGAGGACAACCAGAAACACAGGCCCGTCATGATCCACCGTGCGCCGTTCGGCTCCATGGAGCGTTTCGTGGCGGTGCTCATCGAGCACACGGCGGGCAAGTTCCCGCTCTGGCTGACGCCGGACCAGGCGGTTATCCTGCCGATCTCGGAGAAGAGCAACGAGTACGCATGGAAAGTGAAAGAGATGCTGGAGGCGCAGGACGTCCGTGTCATCGTGGACGACCGCAACGAGAAACTCGGCCGTAAGATCCGCGACAACGAACTGAAACGTATTCCGTATATGCTCATCGTGGGCGAGAAAGAGGCGGAGCAGGGACTTGTCTCTGTCCGTCAGCAGGGCGCAGAGGAGAAGGGCTCCATGACCATTCAGGAGTTCGCCGACTTCGTCAATAACACCGTCAAGGAGCAGATGAACGCGTATTAAAGATTTGAGGATTTGAAGATTACCAAATCTGAAATAAAACAGGTTCGGTCGCTGCAGATGAAGAAATTCCGCGACGAACTCGGACTCTTTGTGGCGGAGGGAGACAAATGCGTAGAAGAACTGCGCAAAGGTTTTGAACTGGTCTCCCTCTACCGCGAAGGGGAGAACGTCACGCACAAGGAGATCGAACAGATGAGCGGTCTGCAAACCCCGCAGGGAACGATCGGAGTGTTTAAAAAGACCGCTATCGCTGACAGAATACAGACCGCCCTATGGGCTGACAGACCGGCTTCGCCTGACAGACAGAATCTGATTCTTGCGCTGGACGGAGTACAGAACCCCGGGAACTTGGGGACGATTATCCGCACCTGCGACTGGTTCGGGGTACACGAGATCGTGTGCTCACCGGACACCGCCGACTGCTTCAACCCCAAAGTCGTACAGGCTACCATGGGATCGCTTGTACGCGTGCGCGTCATATACACCCGTTTGGCGGAGTGGCTGGAAGCCATCAGCAGTCAGCAGTCAGATGTAAGAATTTACGGCACGCTGCTGGACGGAAAGGACATGTACGAGGAGTTGTCTGCCATCAAAAATCAGTTGTCAGCCGAAGGCTCAAAGCTGAAGGCTGAAAGTTCTATTATTATCATGGGCAATGAAGGAAACGGCATCTCGGAGGAAGTGCGTCGTTTGGTGACGCACCCCATCCGCATTCCTTCGTACCCAAAGGAAGCAGAGACCTCAGAGAGCCTCAATGTGGCGATTGCCACCGCAATCGTTTTAGCCGAAATCAGGAGAACGGAGATTTGAGAATCAGGCGGTACATATTACCGATGCTGGCGATGGTAATGGCGTTGGCTTCTTGCAACACGACGAAGTTCGTGCCGCAGGGGCAGTATCTGCTCAACAAAGCCAGGGTCAAATGTGTGGATGACAAGTCCGTGAGCGGAGCAGACATGCAGAAATACCTGCGCCAGCGGCAGAACACGGAGATCTTCGGGTTCTGGAAACTGCAACTCCATATCTACGACACCGCGCCGACGGACACGACGACCAAATCGAAGCGCACACTGGCTCGCAACGCCAAGAAGATGGGCGAGGCGCCGGTGGTTTACGACGAGCAACTGACGCAGGCGAGTATGCAGCAGTTGCGGCAACAGATGAATAACATGGGTTATTTCCACGCCGAGGTGGACACCATCAAGAAGGTGAAGAACCGCAAAGTGGACTTGACCTACGTAATCACGGCGCACCAGCCGTACAAGGTACGGAACTACGAGGTGGATTTTCCTGCCTCTGAGATATTACGAACCATCGCGTCGGACGAGCAGCGGTGTAAGGTACACCCGGGTGACCAGTTCTCGACTGAGACGCTGGACGAGGAGCGCGCGAGGATAGCCACGGCGCTGAGGAACAGGGGATACTTCTATTTCGAGAAATCGATGCTGGAGTTCACCGCCGACAGTTCGCTCAACAGCCATGAGGTGGATATCAAGATCCACTTGGCGCCGTTCGTGGAGCATCTGGACTCCGCGGCACTCAAACAGTTGCGGACGCAGTATTATATCCGCAACGTGGACTTCAAACTGGACAAACCCTTCCTTCGCAAGAACGCGCTCCGTTCGGCATGCCGTGTTCGCGCGGGTGACCGCTACGCCGAGTGGCGGGTGGAACGGACATACGCGCGCATGAACGGACTTGCGCCTGTCAAGTATGTGGATATAGCGTTCACGCCGGCAGGCGACTCGCTGCTGGACTGCGAGATAACAATCTCACGAGGACGCATCCACACCGTGGCTGCCGAGGTGGAGGGCACCTACAGCGCCGGGGACTGGGGGGTGGCTGCCGGAGTGAAGTACGCCAACAAAAATATCTTTCACGGTGCAGAGGTGCTGACTGTCGGCGCACGCGCCGCCTATGAGTGGCGCGCCAACGGAGGAAGGGCAATCGAAGCCAAAGTGGATGCCTCACTGCTCTTCCCCTCAAACGTCAAAGTCAATATAGCCTATAACTACCAGCAACGGCCCGATGAGTACATCCGCACCATCGCCAACGCCGGCGTCGGATACACAATCCCGAGAAAGCCGGGCGACAAATGGACACACACCTTCAATTTTATTGACATCAACTATATATACGTGCCGTGGAAGAGCCAGGCGTTCAAGGACCGGTTCAAGAACTCGACGCTCATGATGGCGAGTTACAACGACCAGTTTATTCTTGACTGGAACTACACCGCCTCGTACTCCGGCTACGACCCGCGTCACCCCAACCGCTCCTATGTGCAGTTCGCGGTGAAGGCGGAGACAGCCGGTAATGCGCTGTACGGTCTGAGCGTAGCGGCCCGGTTGCCACAGGACAGCGTAGGCAGATATATGTTATGGCGGGTGCCCTTTGCCCAGTACGCCAAGGGAGACATCAACTTCACCTGCCACGGTATCATCACGCCGGAGCACCATTTAGTGGGGCACATAGGGATAGGCGTGGCGGTGCCGTTCCTCAACGCACAGGTACTGCCCTTCGAGAAACGCTATTTCGGAGGCGGTGCGAACAGCATCCGCGGATGGCAGGCGCGCACCTTGGGACCCGGTACGTTCAGAGGTTTGAATAACGCAGCAGCGTACGACCTGCAGGTAGGTGACATCAAAATAGACTTGAACCTCGAGTACCGCTACAAGGTGCTGAAGTTCCTGGAACTGGCTGCCTTCCTCGATGCCGGAAACATATGGACAATCCGCGAATACCCCACTCAACCGGGCGGCGTGTTCCTCTTCGACCAGTTCTACAAACAGATCGCATGGAGTTACGGCGTGGGCGTCCGCTTCGACCTGTCGATCCTCATCTTCCGTGTGGATTTCGGTGTCAAGTTGCACGACCCGAGCCGGATTGCCGAGGGCAAACAGTGGCGCACCGTTCCCAACGGACTGGGGTGGAAGGACGACATGACGTTCCATTTCGCAATCGGATACCCCTTCTAATTTACCATTTGTTCATTTACCATTTGTTCATTGATGTTAAAGGCACAGATGATACGAGGGGTCGTGGAGGCCGGGTGCGACGAAGCGGGGCGAGGACCATTGGCGGGGAGTGTGTTCTGCGCGGCGGTGATCTTGGATCCGGAGCGGGTAGCAGGTGTCCCGGAGTTCGAGTGGCTTAACGACTCCAAGCAACTGACCGACAAACAGCGGTACACCCTGCGCCCGGTCATAGAGCGTGAGGCAGTGAGCTGGGCGGTGGCGGAGGTCACCGCGAAAGAGATAGACGAACGCAATATACTGCAATGCTCAATCTTGGGGATGCAGCGGGCGCTGGACAAACTGACGGTACGGCCGCAACATATCCTCGTGGATGGCAACAAATGGAAACCGTACGTGCCGGAGGGCGGGATATTGGAGGTACCGGCGGACACGGTGGTGCACGGAGACGCGACCTATCTGTCCATCGCCGCGGCAAGCGTGCTCGCCAAGACCTACCGGGACGACTACATGAACCGCCTGCATGCCGAGTACCCGCAGTACGGATGGGACCGCAACAAAGGTTACCCCACCGCCGAACACTACGCCGCACTCAAACAATACGGACCCACGCCGTACCACAGAATGACGTTTAATTTGAAGATGAAAGATTAATTAACTAAAACAACGATATTATGTTATTCATTCACACCACACAACAGACGCAGGACGGGCAGGCTCGTCCCCGTCGCAGAGTAGGCTGCCTGGGCGGCTGCCTGATTTTCTTCGCTGTGTATTTCATTTGCAGCGCAATCCTGGGATGGATCATGGGCGATGCCCTCTCCTCTACCACCGTCACGTTACAGGACAAAACCGTCTATCGCCTGCAGATGAAGGGCACCTTGGTGGAGCAGGGACAGGAAACGAACCCCTTTGCCTCCCTCATGGGAGAGGTGCCGTACGTAGGCAACCGCGCCAAGCAGGAGACGGTAGGTTTGGACAATATACTGAGCAATATCCGTCTCGCCAAGAACGACGACAAGATCTTGGGCATCTGGCTCGACGGCGGCGAGTTGGCAATGGCTCCCGCTTCCGCCAAAGCCATCCGTGACGCACTGCTTGATTTCAAGAGTTCGGGCAAGTGGATTCTTGCTTCGGCAAAGAGTTACGGCCAGACCAACTACTACGTAGCCTCCGTGGCGGACCGCATCTGTGTCGATCCGACGGGTGCCATTGACTGGTACGGTCTCTCGGCGCAGAAGATGTACTACACCCGCGTCATGGAGAAGATCGGCGTGGAGATGCAGATCCTCAAGGTCGGCACGTTCAAGTCTGCCGTAGAGCCTTATTTCCGTACCTCGATGAGTGACGCCGACCGCCTGCAGACCATGCAGTACATCAACGGCATCTGGGACGAGTACAAGACTGCCGTAGCCGCTTCCCGCGGACTGAGTGTCACCCGGCTGGACGCCCTCGCAGACCGTTACATGGGACTGCAACCGACAGAGGAGTACGTTCATACCGGACTGGCGGACAGTATCGTATATATGCAGGACATGGATTCCCTGCTGCGTGTTTATACGGGTACGAAGGACTACCACCTGCTGACCACCGGCAAACTGGCACAAGTGAAACGCCCGGAGAGCAAGGCGAAAGACAAGGTTGTGGTGCTCTACCTCGAGGGTGAGATAACCGATGAGGAAGGTGACGGCATTGTCGGCAAAGAGATAGTCAAGACCCTCAAGGAGATCGGCAAAACGGACGGTCTCAAAGCTCTCGTGCTGCGTGTGAACAGCCCGGGCGGTTCCGCCGATGCCAGCGAGCAGATATGGCACGCCGTTCAGAAGATCAAAGCCGACTCCATCCCTGTAGTGGTGTCAATGGGCGACTATGCCGCTTCGGGAGGCTATTATATCTCCTGCGGCGCGGATTATATCTATGCCGAGCCGACGACCCTCACAGGCTCGATCGGTATCTTCGGTACCGTGCCCAATGTGTCCAAGCTGCGTAACAAGATCGGTGTGGACATAGACGGAGTGACCACCAACAAACACTCTGACCTGGAGAGCAATATACTGTACAAGGGCATGAACGCCGAGGAGAATGCCATGATGCAGACCATGGTGGAGCGCGGTTATGACCTCTTCACGCGCCGCTGCGCCGAGGGACGCCACGTAGACCAAGCGTATATCAAGTCCATCGGCGAGGGCCGCGTATGGTTAGGCGTGCGGGGCAAGGAGATCGGTATCGTGGACGAGCTGGGAAATCTGGACAACGCGATTGACAAAGCCGTCGCTTTAGCAGGGCTGGAGAACTACAAGGTGGTGTATTATCCTGAGATCAAGGACCCGTATGCGGAACTGCTGAAGATGTTTGACAACACCACGGAGGAGGAGAAACTGGTGATGAAGATGCGTTCCTTCTGCTCCAAGCCGCGTGTAATGGCACTCATGCCGGAAGTCACTATTAAATAAAGCTGAATTCTGAATGCTGAATTCTGAATGCTGAAACCCCTTTACATACTATTGAGCTGGTTGTACGCCTTGGGCATATGGATCCGGCACACGCTGTTTGACAGGCATATGATACTGTCCTTCAAGGTCAGTATCCCGACAATCTGTATTGGCAACCTCGCGGTAGGAGGCACTGGCAAGACGCCGATGACGGATTATATTGTCCGTCTGTTGCTGGAGAACGGTTACCGTCCGGCTATCCTCTCGCGTGGCTACAAACGTACCACAAAGGGTTTTGTGATGGCGGATTACCGCTCGACCGCTGACACATTGGGAGACGAGGCGATGCAACTCCACCGCGCCCTTCCCGAGGTGCCGATAGCTGTCTGTGAGAGCCGTGTGCGAGGGGTCAAACAACTACTGAGGCAGGTAGAGGGGCTGGACGTGATCGTATTGGACGACGCGATGCAACACCGCCGGCTCCGGAGCGGTTATACCGTACTCCTGACCGCCTACGACAAACTCTATATAGATGATCATATGTTACCGTGGGGCACGCTGCGTGATCTGCCTTCCCGGGCACTCAAAGCCGACACCATCGTGGTGACCAAGTGCCCGGAGGATATCCGTCCGATAGACATGCGGGTGATAGACAACAGGCTTCACCTGCCCACCTTCCAGCAACTCCATTTTGCGGGAGTAGCGTATGCCCCGATTGAGCAGGAAGGCACGCCGCTCGTGCTCGCCGGTATCGCTCATCCCGGGTACATGATTGACCACGTACGCCGGCAATACCCGCAGGCGCAGCTGCTTGCCTTCCCCGACCATCACCACTACACGCCGCAGGACATTGACACAATAGTAGAGCAGGCACAACCGTTCGATTTCGTCATCACCACCGAGAAAGACTTGCAGCGGCTGCGCATGACGCCCCTCCTGACGCGCCTTGGCGATCAGGGCAAGCGGCTCATTGCACTACCCATCCGCACGAAGTTCTACACCCCGCACGAGCAGTTTGACAGGCTCATCTTGCGCTACGTGCGCGAAAACAAACGCCCATGACTCCTAATAAAACCATACATATACTCAAGCGGTTTATCCCGCCGTACCGGGGACAAATGGCACTGAATATCCTCTTTAACCTGCTGTCCACGGTTCTTTCGCTCTTCTCGTTCGCAGCGATTATTCCGGTGCTGCGTATCCTCTTCGGGCTGACTGAGGTCAATGTGCAGTGGGTGGATATTGCGGCGGTCAGCGGCCTGCAGGAGACCATCGCGGCGCTCCGCACCAACCTCTATTGCCTGCTCAACGGACAGATCGCGGCTCACGGGGCAAGTTACGTGCTGTTACTTTTGGGCGCGTTCCTTGTCGTCATGACGGGGCTCAAGTGCGGTGCGGCATGGCTGGCGAACTACTTTATGGTACCCATCCGTACGGGTGTGCTGCGTGATTTGCGCAAGCAACTCTACGACAAGATACTCTCTCTGCCGATGGGCTATTTCACTGAGGCGCGGCGCGGCGATGTTATCTCGCGTATGACCAACGACGTAGGCGAGGTGGAGGCCTCCATTATGTCGGCGCTGGACATTCTCTTCAAGGATCCGATCATGATCTTCGTCTATCTGGTAACGCTGCTGGTCATCTCGTGGCAGCTGACGCTTTTCGTGCTCCTCCTGATGCCCGTGGCGGTCTTTTTCATCGGCAGGATAGGACGGTCGCTCAAGCGCGCGTCCACCAAAGGGCAGGAACAGAACGCCGAGATTCTCTCTGCCATTGATGAGACTTTATTAGGTCTCAGGGTGGTCAAGGGCTTTAATGCGCAGGACAAACTGCGTGCCCGCTTCGACAACCTCATCAACGCCACCCGTACTACCTTTAACCGCATTAACCGCCGCTACTATCTTGCCCATCCGCTCTCGGAGTTCTTAGGTACGGCGCTGATAGCCGTTATCCTCTGGTTCGGCGGACTGCTTATCCTCTCCGACCACGCTACGATAGACGCCTCCACGTTCATTTACTACCTCGTTATCTTCTACTCCGTCATCAACCCCTCGAAGGATTTGAGCAAAGCCGCTTACGGCATCCGCCGTGGCATGGCATCATTAGAGCGTATAGACGAGGTGCTGAACACCCGGTCAGACATCACCGATCCGGTGAACCCGAAGCCGGTGGCGTTCGACAAAGAGATAGCTATAAAGGATTTGCATTTCCGTTATACGCCCGACCGTGAGGTGCTGACGGATATTAACCTCGTTATCCCGAAGGGAAAGACCGTTGCGCTGGTAGGTCAGTCGGGCAGCGGCAAGACGACGCTCACGGACCTCGTACCGCGGTTCTACGACCCGCAGAAGGGTGCTATTACCGTCGATGGCACGGATATACGGGAGTTCAGGACGCATGACCTGCGGGCACTGATGGGTATCGTATGCCAGGAGCCGGTTCTCTTCAACGACACGGTCTATAACAACATTACCTTCGGTGTCGATACCTCGCAGCCTGCACCCGCCGGGCTCACTTGGCGGCAGGCGGTGGAACAAGCCGCGAGGATAGCCAACGCTCATGAGTTCATCATGGAGATGAAGGATGGCTACGATACCGTCATCGGAGACCGTGGCAGCCGTCTCTCGGGCGGTCAGCGGCAGCGGCTCAGCATAGCCCGGGCGGTGCTCAAGAACCCGCCTGTCCTGATACTGGATGAGGCTACCTCGGCGCTCGACAGTGAGTCGGAGCGGTTGGTACAGGAGGCATTGGAACACCTCATGCGGGAGCGCACCACTCTTGTCGTAGCGCACCGGCTCTCGACCATAAAACACGCCGACCTCATCTGCGTAATGTACGAAGGACGGATTGTAGAGCGCGGCACGCATGACGAGCTATACGCCCTCGGCGGGCACTACACCAAACTCGTGGATATGCAAAAATAAATCGTAAATGGTAAATGACCAAATCGTAAATAAGAAGCACCGTGTGCTTCTCGGCATGTCGGGCGGAATAGACTCCACAGTGAGCGCCATGCTGCTCCTGGAGCAAGGATACGAAGTGGTAGGTGTAACCTTCCGCACGTACGATAGTATGAAAGACTCGTGCCTTGCCAAAGAGAAAGGGTGTTGCACCATCGACTCGATCATGGAAGCCAAGCGCAACGCGGAACGGATGGGGTTTGAGCACCACATAGTAGATTTCCGCGAGCCATTCCGGCGGTGCGTCATTCAGAATTTCATTGACGAATATATGTCCGGCAGAACGCCGAATCCCTGTGTCGTATGTAACAGTACCATCAAGTGGGGCGAGATGCTCCGCTTGGCGGACGAGATGGGCTGCGAATTCATAGCCACGGGTCATTACGCCCGCATAGCAGAGCGGGAAGGGCATTACTATCTCCGCACGGCGGCGGACAGCCGTAAAGACCAGACCTATTTCCTCTGGAGGCTGACGGAAGAGCAGTTGAAAAGGACGCTCTTCCCCTTAGGTGATTACACCAAGGATCAGGTGCGCGGGATAGCCCGGACACACGGCTATGAGAAACTGGCAGTCAAGCGGGAGAGCCAGGAGATTTGTTTTATTCCCGACGATGACTACCGCACCTTCCTGCGCGCGAACGTGCCCGATTATAAGGAACGCGTGCACGCGGGCGAGTATGTGGACAAAGAGGGCAGGGTACTCGGTACCCACGAGGGGTACGCGAACTACACGATTGGTCAGCGCAAGGGCTTGGGAATAGCCTTAGGCCACCCCGCTTATATCACGCATATAGACGCAGCAACGAACCGCATTACGCTCGGCACCAACGATGATATGTACGCCTCGGAGCTGCACTACCACGGTGCGCCGTTGCGCCCGATAGCCGATGGCGGCACACTCACCGCCAAAGTACGGTACCGCACACAAGCCGTCCCCGTGATACAAAAAGACGAGGGTTGCTTGCAATTCGCAACCCCCGTCTGGGGAATAACGCCGGGGCAGTCGGTTGTCGTCTATCAGGACGACCTCGTCGTCGTCGGCGGAATTATTCAGTGAATAATTAATAATTAATATTGCGCTGTGGAATATGTCACAACGAGATATTCATTATTCATTATTCATTTTTCATTTTTCAAAATAACGCTTGTACAGACCTTCGAAACCTTTACCGTGACGAGCCTCGTCGCGCGCCATCTCATGTACGGCATCGTGGATAGGATCGAGGTTCAGTTCTTTTGCACGCTTGGCGATATTCAGTTTGTCCTCGCACGCACCGGCCTCTGCCATCATACGTTTCTCGAGGTTGGTCTTGGTGTCCCAAACAACCTCGCCTAAGAGCTCAGCGAAGAGCGAAGCGTGGTCAGCCTCCTCGTATGCATATTTACGGAACGCAGCGGCGATCTCGGGATAGCCCTCGCGGTCAGCCTGACGCGCCATTGCCAGGTATTGTCCTACCTCGGTGCACTCGCCCATGAAGTGAGCGCGCAGACCGTCATGGATAACGGGATCGGTCACGTCCTTGGCTACGCCTGGTACGTGTTCGCACGCGAAATTCAGCTTGTCGTCGGAAGCTACCTTCCACTCTACGATTTGTTTGCACTGCGGGCAGCGCTCCGGTGCCTCATTGCCCTCGTGGACATATCCACAGATCGGGCAGATAAATTTCTTTGCCATAATTGTTAATATTTAAGGGTTAATTTACTTTTGCCTATAACCTTTCGCCTATAACCTTTCATTCTTCATCCGCTCAATCAGATCCTCGGCGCGGCGGAGGGCGAAGTGGATATTCGCGCATATATTATGCGGATCCATCTGCTGCTCGATACCGCCCTGCAGAAGCTGCTTGTGCACGTGGTCGTTGACGCCGGAGAGAATGATCGTCATACCCTCCTGGTGCGAGCGCTCGATGAGGATGGAGAGGTTGTGCATCGCCGTGGAATCCACAAACGGCACCTTCCTCATTCGTATGATACGCACAGGGTATTTCTCGCCCGATACGTGGTGCATGATCTCGTCGAAGCGGTTGGCTATACCGAAGAAGTACGGACCGTCGATCTCATAGACCTCCACACCCTCGGGGATGGTGAGGTGCTCCAGATTGGACTGCACATCGGTGTCCTCGTTGGGGTCGATCTCGTTGTGGAGGGTACGTATCTGTGTCTGCTCGTTGGTACGCATCAGGAAGAGCACCATCGCCAGAAGGAGCCCCACTTCGATAGCTACCGTAAGGTCGAAGATGACGGTCAGGAAGAACGTGATGAGGAGAACCCAGAGGTCGCGGTTATGGTGCTTGATGAGCCCGGCGATGGTCTTCCATCCGCTCATCGAGTACGCTACCATGATCAGTACGGCAGCCAGACACGCCATCGGGATCATGCCCACCAGCGAGCCTAAGAATAGGAGAACTAATAGTAGTACGACCGCGTGTACTACGCCCGCGATAGGCGAGCGTCCGCCGTTGTTGATATTTGTCATTGTACGGGCGATGGCACCGGTAGCCGGAATACCGCCGAAGAAGGGCACGACCATGTTCGCCACACCCTGGGCGATGAGCTCGGTGTTGGAGTTGTGCTTGTCGCCTATCACGCCGTCCGCCACCATCGCGGAAAGCAGACTCTCGATGGCACCTAACATGGCGATTGTGAAGGCAGAGGGAAAGAGTTTCTGCACGGTGGTGAAGAAGGTCTCGCCTTCCGCCAGTTCCATTGACGGCAGGTGGGGCGCAGGAATGCCGTGGGGCAGTTCGTAGAGGTCGCTGATCGTCTGCAGACCGGCTGCGCCCCAGGACTCCGGTGCGTACTCCTTGAGCAGCCAAACCGCGAGGGTCGCTAAGATGATCGCCGCCAGACTGCCCGGTATCCGTTTTGTCACCTTGGGCATGAAGATACAGACAAGCAGCGAGAATGAACCTATTGCGAGTGCCCACCAGTTGACGTCAAAATGATGGAAATAATAGATCCATTTATCCACGAAGTTAGCTGGCACGTCGGTCAGTCCGAGCCCGAAAAAATCGTTCATCTGGGTGCTGAATATCGTCACGGCAATACCGGCGGTGAAGCCCACGATCACGGGGTACGGCACGAACTTGATCACCGACCCGAGGCGCGCCAAGCCCATTAGAAGTAGGAGGATACCCGCCATCACGGTAGCTATCATCAGTCCCGAGAGACCGTATTCCTGAATAATACCGTAGATGATGACGATGAATGCACCGGTCGGTCCGCCTATCTGCACCTTGCTGCCTCCGAGTACCGAGATGATCAGTCCGGCGATGATGGCGGTCACCAAACCCTCTGTTGGACCTACGCCCGACGATATACCGAAAGCGATCGCCAGCGGGATAGCCACGATGCCCACTATCACACCCGCCAACGCGTCCTGCGCCAACTGCTGTGAGTTATAATTCCGTAATGTCTGGAATAACTTAGGAGTAAAAACGTCTCTTATATTGTACCTGTATTGCATAATTCGGGTACAAAGGTACTACAAAAATTGCACATATGCAAATAATTCCTGCGATTTGTACAAAAAAATCGCCCAGAAGGACGATTTCTTTGGTAATCCGGCATGTCAGAGATTCAAAATCTTATGGGCAGTGCCGTTGACGCAGACGACGTAACCGGTTTGCAGGGTGAGGGGTTTGGCGAGTTCGTAGCCCGAGGCAGTCGCTGTGAATACCAGTTGTCCTGCCGCCGAGAAAACATCTATCCTGTCTCCCGGCACCAGTCCGCGGATGTACAGCGTGCCGTCGTTGGCATAGACGAGATAATCCCGTTTGCCCTTCTCGTCCGTTTTAGGGAATCCTCCGATACGTACGGCGAAGCGTTGGTTCTCGGTGGCAGCGGTGAGGGTAGCGGTATAGTCCTCCTCCAGGAGGTTGGTATATCGGTTGAGGGTGTGGTCAATGAGCCATACGTACCGGTAGCCGCTGAAGGCGTCTTTGTGAGGGAGGGAGAAGGTGACATTATTTACCATTTGGCCATTTACCATTGGGCCATTTAGCGGCACGGAGACGCCGAGAGGTATGTCCACCTCCGTAGGCGCGGCACCGAGGAGGGAGAGACGTGAGATACGTTTGGTATCGAGGAGGTACAGCTGCGGTTGGGTGTTATCCACCGTCCATTTGATACCATCCCTGCCGTAGGCGTAGTTCACGGTCTTGGGTGCGTCGGCGTCGGGGAAGAGGGTGACGGCGTCGGCGGGGGCGTTGGTGATGGGTGATTTCGCCGGTGCATGCGCCACTTTCGGCGTGGTAGAGATCTTCAAATCGGGGCGTGCCACTTTCTTATTCCGGCTGAGATAGGGCAGATGGAAGGTGACATCCTCTTCGGCCTGAGTCGTAGCGGTCTGGGTGAGGAAAGCCGAGCCCATGGAGAGGGTCGTGCCTTTTTCCCAGGACTGCGAGGTGATGACTTGGTCACCGGCGGTGACGGAAGAGTATTCCCGTGTAGCGTCCATCCGGTAGAGGACATGGGGGATAAACATCTGGCGGAGATAGTCCTCGGGCTCCCATCCGTCGGGGCAGGTGTCGGTACGATAGCCGGACACGAGCCATGGCAGCCCCTTCATGTTCCATCCCATATCTTCCTGTCGGGTGAAGTTGAGGGACTCACCGGTACCGGCACTACGGTGGTCGTACTGGGTGAGGGTCACTATCTTGTCGGAGCCGTCCTCGGTATAGACATATTTACCCAAAGCGGGCGCGAAGGCGGTGAAACGCAGCGTTGTATCGGCGATGACCTTACCGAAATCCATGAGGTAGCCCTCTGTGGCTACGCGGTTAAGGGTATCAACAGGCAGCCAGAGGGACGAGTTATCGGTTTGGAAGACATAGTCCTTCGCCGACCGTGCCGCCCCTGCGTACTGATAGGTACGGAACTCCGTAGCGGGGGTTATGTTCTGCGCGGAGTAGTTGAAGGGGAAGGCGGTCATGGAGTAGCGCTGGTTGAGGAAGCGTTTCTCGACGGCGAGGTAAGCGAACTGAACAGGATGTCCGTTGCCGTAGAAAGAAGCGCCCGATTGGAGGAGTACGTATCCCGGCGAGAGGATGATTTCCGTGTTCTGGAGGTTGTGGAAGTCTCCGGGTACCCCATACTGCATGGACATGACGGCGGAGTCCATGATATAGGCGACGGATCCGGGGTGCGGGTAGTAATGCCCGCCGTAATTCTCGGTATAAGCAATGCGCTTATTCTCATCGCTGCCTTGATATTCGACCTTATTGGTGAAGGCGGTGATCTCGGTGGTGTCCTTAGGCGCTACGTACCAAGCCTCGAGGGCACCCCAATCGACACCGGAGCTGATCTTACGCGGGTTACCGAGTATATCGCGGTCGCGGGTGAAATCGATGGTGTGGTCGGTTATGAAGGAACCAAAGGCGGCAGGCAGTGACTCCATCGCGGTACCGGTATTGATCCTATCCGAACCCTCGCGGAGCTGGTATGCCGGAGTCGACAGGTTATTGGATATTGGTGATTGGTGATTGGTGAAATAAGGCGCGAAGCACGTAGCCTCCGACGCCTTGACGGCGATGTTATTCTGCGCTCTATCGGCAGCCACGGTAGTGAGCGGGACATCGTTACCGGAAGTGACGATGGTGTTATTGAGGGCGAGTCCTTCTGCGCCGACCTGTACGATCGTACCGGCGCTGTCTCCGTAGAAGAGGCAGTTATAGAGGAGTCCTTTCTCGATGTCGGCGAGGGGCGGATCTTTCACCTTGTTAGCCGTGATGATACAGTTACGCACCGCTGCCAGATCGTCCTCGAGGATGACCGGCGAGGAGGACTGGGTAGTGGTGTTGGTTACTACGAATCCGTCAACGAGGAAGCCGGTCTTGAATCCGTCACCCACGACCTTGATAGCGGAGACGCGTGAGGGGTTGTTGATAGCCGCTACACCGGGCACTGCGGCACGGACATAGTTGACGAACCGTTGGCACTCGGCATCGGTGAAGACATGGTTCTCGGGCTCAGCGTAGGCGGTATCGCTGAAGCCGGAAGGCAGGGAGCCAAAGACATAGACGCCGTCCCGTCCCTCGATCTGACCGAGGGACTGGTCATTGCCTTCTACAAAGACATAAGCTTTGCGGCTCTCGGGGTTTTCAACCCCTTGGTTCATATAGGTATAGACCGCCGCGGCATCGATAGCGTTCTGGAGTTGCCCTTGTCCGAAGGGTCTGGTCCAGTGCGATCCGTCTCCCGCCATGGCAGCGGCTACGGAGGGGCGTACATAGAGCACGCGCTGGATCATCGCGAGACACTCGTACGCACCGCGTTCCATACCGGGGCCCGAGAGACGGGGTTTGAAGGCGAGGTCATAATCAGAGCTTACCGCGGGTCTTTGGCCCTCGGGATAGCGGTAGAAGACGCGTGATGAATACACATCAGCAGAAGCCTGATTGGAGGTCTTCATGCTCGGGTTGAGCCGGAAACTGCGGGCTCGTCTCTGTCCCGAGGTAGTTGCGGATGTGAAGGGGTTCACAAATCCCGGGCCCTCACTGACGGAGTTGTTGACGGTTGAGAGAGAGTCGTTATCGTGGGTATCACCCGCACGGAAACAGCCCCAGAAAGCGTTGTAGGTCACGCTGTCGGTGATACCGGTGCGGTTCTTGTCCTCGTCGGATGCCCGTCCCCAGCAAGTAGCTTTGGAATCCGGTCCGAACTGGAGCATGGTCGTGGTATCCTTGGCGAGGTCGTCGAGCCAGATGAGGGAGTTATGGACCTGATTGCCCGGAGCCTCAAGGGTGATATGTCCTCCGTTGAGGGCGAAGGTGGAGTTGATGATCGTGACACCGTTAGGAGCGCTCTTGGGTATATTCTCCCGGTGGGCATAAATAGGAGCGCCGGCGTTGGAGTGGAAGAGCGAGTTGACGATGAGCGACGATCCTCCTCCGTGGTCGATACGGACGGCAGGCGAGCGCTGTTCGACCGGCACGGACCAGTCTCCGTTGTCCATGAAGGTACAGTTGGTGATGGTCAGTTTGGGCAGTGAGACTACTTTCTCTCCCAGATGGATAGTATCGGCATAGAGGACGGAGTCCATGATAGGTGTGAAGGTAGTGCCGGCCGATTTCTCATACTGCCGTTGCCAGCGATAGTAGATAGCGGCACCTCCGTTATTGGAGAGCAGTCCCTCTCCATCGCCTTTGGCGCGAGTGGAATAGGGGTTGATGAAAGTCAGACCGTCGAAGGTGATGGGGATGACGAACTTATCGGGCGTAGTGACCTGTCCTCTCCAGTTGGCTTGCTCCCATTGGCGTGACATATCTTCGATGACGAAGAGCTGGTTACGCTGGTTAGCGGTACCGATATCAGGCATCTCCAGGACGGTGGGGTGGGCTACCGGGTCGCGGGGTTTGTCCTTGACATCAAAGCTGTATCCGCCGAGGAAGGTCAGGCTCTTTACGCCATAGTCCTTATCCGCCTCCGCGCTATCGGGCAGCAGCGGCTCGAGGGAGTTGGAGGAGATGAGGAAGGTACGCCGGTTATTGAGCACGTTGTTCGGGGAGAAGACGCCTTCCTCGTCGCCCAGGAAGCAGACGTACTTGTCGTGGTTATTACGGGACGACATGAGCATGTCGATGGCGTACTGGAGGTCGGTGGTCGGTGTCTCCCAGTGGAGTCCGTCGCGGACGGAGCCTTTCTCCTTGGTAGCGACCCACATGGTATCGATCTCCTGTCCCTCCATGTCGAGCTGTACGTACTGGTATTCATATACACCCATATCGATGAACACATCCTTCACGCCCATACGGGGGTTGAGAGAGATACGGTTCATGACTCCCGAGGTCTCGCTGTCGCTGTTGCTGCGGGTGTAGGTCATGTATTGCTGGTTACCGAGCGGCAGAGGCGGGTTGACCTGCGAGGTGTACGTGCCGTACCGTTTGGCAAACCAGTTGTAAATAGCCCCCGGGGTTTCCTGTGTGTCATTGAATTTCGCCACAGGCACGCCGGCGACGGGGAGGACGCTCCACTCTGTACAGGTATCACTCTTGGTAGCCTTATTAGCCGCAGCCAGTGCTTCTTCCAGCGTACTGTATTGGGTCTTTCCGGTCCATCGCGTGATATAGTATCCCACGCCTCGCTCAACGGTTTGGGCAAGTGCACCCCATCCCTGGTCGGTAGTGATATTCATACGTGCCTGGAGCCAGTCGGCGTTCTGCATATATCCGTCTATACCGGCTACGAAGGAGGGTTGTCTGAAGTTCGGTCCGTCGGTAGCGGTATTGATACGGTTGATGATGACATTGTTGTTACCATGGAGGTATGAGAAGAGGTCGTCATAAGACTCCACGTAGGTACCATTGTGCTGCTGCAGCTTCACTGCCTGCTTACGTGGATCGACGAAGGCGCGTTGCTCCTCCCTGGTGAGGAGGTAACCATCCTTGGTAGGTCTCATGCCGGTAGGTCCATAGCCGGTGCGGTAGGAACAGAAATAGAGTCCCTCGAGTGAGTCGCCCACGGCGCGTAGCTGCATCAGTTTCTCCATCGTCACGTTCTTGAAGGTGTCTCGTTCCTGCAAGTTAGGTTCCACGGTGGTATAGTAATGGAAGAGGGAGTCGTACTCGTGGTAGTATTTCTCGTACCTGTCCCAGATCTTACCATCGTAGTGGAAGACTCCGGCGCGGGATTTCTTGTACTTGTTATTGAAGGCTTCTATCTCCGTCTGAGTGGGGGCTTCTTCGTGCTCCAGTTCGCCGATATTATCGACCTCGAAGACCTCGTTGCCCCAGAAAAGGCAGTTGAAGGCATACTGCATGGAGTCGGGGGTCGAATAGTGGTTGTTAGCCCAGAAATTATAGATAGAAGGGTATGCCACCGCCTTGTTCTTCATAAAATGGCAGTTGATGGCGCGCAGCATAGCTTGAGAGCCGACAGAGAGCACTCCTCCGAATCCCTGACGGGCGTCGGCATCGGCGATCTGTTCTTTAGGTGAGACGGCGGTGACGGGGTACAGCCCGCGTCGCGCCTCGTTGTTATCAAAGAGCGTATTGGAGATATAGCAGGTGGCATTGGTAGCGATACAGCCACCGGCAGTCCAAGGTATATACTTCTGGTCGAGTTTGGTCATCGGTCCCTGCGAGTAGTTCTGGGTGAAGTGGCAGCCATACATGTAGATACCGCCGTTGGAGTATATAGCACCGCCGTTACCCGCCATGTTATCGGTAAAGACACAGTTCTCCACGATGATAGGGATATCGTATTTTGCAGGTGCGGTGACGACAGGTACCTCAGTATCCGTCGGGCTGTCGAAGGACTTGGTCCAGTTACCGTCCACAAGGATACCACCGCCCTGGAAATAGGTCTTGGTTGCATAGTGGTGGGCAACGGTGTCGGGTGCGTCAATATGGTTGGCGTAACCTCCGGTGATCTGGATTCCGTCGAACTCGGTGGTACGGGCGAGGATAGAGAAGTCGCTCTCCTCGTGGAAGTTGTCCGGCTCGTTGAAGGAGATGGGGTCGGACATCTTCATTCTGTTGCCTTCCTGAGCCGCATGCCGGTACTTGTAGGGTTGCGGCCCGACCTTGGTGGAGTCTGCCGTCATCGTAACAACGTGATAGACATGCGTGAAATCTTCTCCCGAAACGGTATTACCGGAGAGAATGGTCTGGCGCTCCAGTTCCCAAGGCTCGATGACGGAGTTGAGGTTGTTATCGCGCATCGGCCGGTGGTTCTTGTCGCGGATACGTATCTCGTCGCGGGAGGCGGCTTTAATCTCATACCCGGCTACCGTCACGTTGACCGTCGAGTCGCCGTACGACTCGCCCGAGAACTCGTCGTAGAATCCCTCCTGGCCATACCAGTGGCTCTCGGGGCGTGAGTCCACTCCGCCGATGACGTATAGTGCCTCGGGGACGAGGAAGGTGTTGTTACGTACCTCGTCCTGCTCGCCGTACGCGTTATGGTAGGGGTAATAGGTTCCCTGCTCGATATAGATCTCGAATACCATTCCGCGGTACTTGGCGGGGTTCTCCTTACGGGCGGCGATGACGTAGTCGAAGGCGTCTCCCAGACGGTGGAAGGGGTTGAGGATACACGAGCCCATCTGGCGGTACATGTGTGCCGCCGGAGTGGTATCGGTGTTGTCCTGCAGGGCACGCGCCGCCACGGAATTGATCAGGTCGGTATGCATGACGTACAGACGCCGCATAACGTATTTTTCATCTACGTTGATGGCGTAGTTCTTATTGATCGCACGGGCGCCGATCTCGATGAAGTCATTATCCTTGGTGATGAGTTTGTCGCTTCCCCAAGCATAGCCGCGCTCCTCGCCCGTAGCTTTCCAACTCAGACGGCTCACGCCGGCAATGTCGATGGTGTCGAGGGTCGGGAAGGTAGCGAGGGCGAGTTTCCAGTCGTGGTAGGTCATACCGGCGCGTGAGAGGGTAGATGACATCTCGATGGGGTAGTACTGGATATCGTTCTTGAGGAACGGATCGTCCCTATCCCATCGCACACCCTCGGTCTCTCTCGGCGAGAGCTCTAAGTTCGCCTGTCCCTCCAGACGGCGGGACTCGACGGCGCAGAACTTGAAGGGATAGTCCGTCTCGGTAGAAGAGCGGCTGAACACTCCGGCTACGTTGGCGTTATCGTTCGCCTCGTTGTTCCAGAGGGCGGTAGAGTTGACGCGTACGTAGGTGTTAGCAAACCAAATACCTCCGGCGGAAGCCGTAGCGCTATTGGCGCAGATGGTAGAGGCATAGATAAAAGCGAGCGAGTCGTTATTCGGTTTCTCGGGTGCTTCGACATAGATACCGCCGCCTATATTCGCCGTGTTATCGCGGATGATACATCCGCTGATGAGGGCGAAAGGCTTGAGGTACAGACCTCCTCCTTCTCCCAACGCGGCATTGTTGCGGATGACGCAGTTGCGGACGTGGGCGAAGTCGGTCACGACGGCAGCACCGCCGATGCGTCCCTCGTCGTCCGAGGCATTGGCGTATCCGTCCTCGATGAACAGTCCGTCGAGGACGGCTCTATCTTTGGCGTCCTTGAGGACCGCCAACTGGTTGGTGACCGGTAGTCTCTCTCCCGTCTCCTCGCGGTAGAGGTTCTCGTCGGTGTCGAAGAGGCTATTGGTGAAGGTCACTACGTGGTAGGTCTGTCCCTCGGCACCGGTGTTGGAGGTGATCTTACCGGAGAGGACGGTACGATAGGTGAGCGGGTCGCGTTCGTCCACGACAACGGCATCCTCGTAGTGGTAGAACTGAGACGTATATCCGCCCTTCACCTGTACGCCGTGCGGGACGATGAAGGAGTAGTCCAGTGTGTTGTCGTGATACCCGATCTGTCCGTTCTTGGTGGAGCGGGTAGGAGTGTACCACGCGGCGTAAGAGTCGGAGGTGGTGGAGTTGGTATTATCGCCCTCCAGCCATACCTCTACAGTCCAGTCTTTCTTCGGCGAACCGGCAACAGGAGTAGCATCTACCGTACTGTAACGGCTCTCGGTCATCAGCTTGTTCTTATACCGTCCCGCGGCATCCAGGACCTGCTGCAGTTTCTGGGCGCAGGCAGCATTCGCCGGCGAATCCGCAGATGCATCACCTCCCGGCGAATCGAACATCACATAGAATATCGCTTGTCCCGGGTGCGTCGTTGTATCGGGTTTGATCGCATAAGCGGCGTTGAACTCGTATGCACCGATATCAATCTGACAGTCTTGAATACGTTTCGCGAAGTCCACATCCTTGTCCGGGAAAACACCCTCGAAGTTACTAGGAATAGCACCACTATTGATACAGCCGGAACCGTCTTTTAAACGGAAGTTATTCTGATGAGGTGCATCTGCTATACTTAATGCAAACGGGTTGGTAGTTGCATTAGCAGCCTGATTATTATAGATAATACAGGAAGCATCCATCTTGCCGATAATGGTTGCATGTGTAGCAGTCGTGGACTGGATATAACTATTTTTAAAGCCTTTGATTTTAGAGTTATCTTGGGCACCTATCGCAGGTCCGGTATTTCCATAGAAAATCGTATTGAACACATTCAATACTGCACCACCATTTGCTCCTTCATACTGGTGAACACCATTACCCTTCGCAGTGTTGACTGTTTTATTTCGTACCCTACATGTATTATATGCTACAGTGTTATTATAGAAGGTAGCCTGCTCTATATAGATGCCGGCACCACGTGAATCTACTCCCCAGCACAAGTTATTGGCGAATAGAGAGTTATAACACGTACCTACCAACATATAAATACCACCACCGTTCGAATCTTTATCATTATTACTTGCCCGGATTCCGGCGTTCAGGTTATTTGTGAAGAAACAACCAATAACTTGCGAAGTACGTCCGTCGCAATAACCGCCACCTCCACGAGTACGGATGCCTCCGTATACCGTATTGTCAGTAACGACACAATGCGCCAGGGTTCCTCCCTCAAACATACGCACACCGCCACCGCCGTCACGATTCGCAAAATAGTCATATACAAAGCCATTGCGGATAGTGAATCCATCCCAACGCGTTCCTTCGTACATCACATATCCCGTGCCCGGTTTAGGCGTTACAACGTTCCCTGATATATTTTGACGACGTGCATTACTATAGTTATTATCGTTATTATCGACAGTACCGGGCCAATAGGTACTCATACATACATCCGGCATGTAGAGCACCGGCTTGCGGAAAGTAGTATATTCTTTGCTTTGCGTTTTTTCGGTATATCCAGTTTCCTTCACTACATCCGTCGAGGTAGAGATATCCTCGCTTCCGGAGAGACGTTCCAATTTGAAATTGTCAAAGACTGTTGTTCCACTACCTGAATATGAACCTTTGAAACCAATGCGCAAGTGACCCGATTCTCCGACAAAAACATCCACCCAGTTAGCATCATAATCACCAGAGGCCAACATACTCTCATAGTTTGTCCATGCATCACCGGAAGAAGCCACACTCAACAATACACGTTCCTCCCCATTGGCTACTAATTTCACATTATCCCGTGCATTAGCTTTGTTAAAGGCCTGAACAGAAACACGATATAAACCCTTCTCCAAGTTCTCAATATCTTGATAGAAATTCAAGTCTGTTTTATTAACGATTTTCGCACAATGGTTGGTTGTCCCACCAAGGGAGAATCCTCCATTGTCTTTCCAACCGTATTTCGCTTTAGTTGCATCCCAGCTTCCACTTCCCGCATTTTGCTCAAAACCCGGGTTAAGGATACGACCGCTCAGGTCAGCTTCTACATTGCCTCCAGGTACTTCATAATACTCCGTATAACCTCCTGCCGGAATAGTATCACGGCGGTAATAAACAGGTATTGTGACGGTTGTCTCCGTAGTAATGGTCTTCGTTCCGGACTCCGTAAAGTCCTTATCTTTATATAGAATAACATCATTATTGAATGCCCATTTGTTCGTATAATCAGCGGCGTTCGCATCTTCAAACAACGGCGCATTTCGTACATATGGTCTTTGGTCAAAGACCTGAAGGATTGTCTCGTATTGAGCCTTTTCTTCTTCTTTGACAGACGCCTTGTTGGATAGAGGTACTTCTTCCGACACCAAAGCCTGACGTTCGATCATTCCGGGTGCCTTGTATTTCTGTGCAGGGAAGCCTCCATAGACCTCCACCTTATCACGCATTACATAGCCTTTATAATCTTCATAGATACCATTTCCTACCCAAACCTGCACGCGATCATCTTTGCCACGATCTTTATTGAGTGTAGCTGCTTTCTCTACCGCAAACTGCAGACCGCTGACAAAGTCTTCCTCGCGGTTATTAGTTATATTGAGCGCTGTTCCCAAATTTAGTTCTTTATATCCTTCATTGTTATTCTTTACGTAAGCACTACTTATTTGACTATCTATCAGATTCGTACGGTAAAAACCACGCGAAGCACCGGATTTCTCGCCGTAGATAAATTCTGTCTTCTCGCGAGTTAAAGTACTACTAGAGTTTGTAACGGTTTGGTTATCGGTTTTTTCTGCCAATACCGTCTCGCCTCCGTCGCTGGTCTTGTACGTACCGTCCTCGTAGTACGTCATATCGATACGCTTCTGCGTGATCGTTTGTTTATCAACATAATTCGTCGTTCCGGTATGCCATACATAGTCCACAGCATAACCACCACGATAGAGGTTATTCTTCGTGGTGATATACATGCCTGCGCTATCGGCGTGAGCGACATCAACAACATAACTGCCGCCTACCTGATAAACGAGGTTACCGGCGATAGCGTTCGCCCATGAGGAGCCGTCCATTTTACCGGCACCCTTCGGCGTGACATACAGCACCGTGCCTGCCGGCGGCAGATCGGTGTTCTCCAGCGCACCTATATCCGGTGCGCCGCCGCGGGTGCGGACTATATTATCGGAGCGGTCGTAGTTCTCCGCATCCGAATAGCCGTTCTTATAGCCCGCATTGACGCAGGGGTTGGTTGTTATCGGCACATAACTTACCTTACCGCCATACAGCGGTTTATCACCCGTAGCGGAAGCGCCCACATTACGGCTCGGGTTCACGAAGCCCGGGTAGTTGACGTCGTTTATATCGGTACGCGTCAAAATAGCCTTGTTATTCTTCTCGGCAGGAAGAGGAGCAACCAATGCCGATCCGAATTCGGCGGTCGAGGGAACATACCCTTCCAGAACAGGCGCCATTACAAATCCGGGATCGAAGAATCCCCCGGGATTGAATTTCAGATCATTGTCGAACAGGTTGTATTCACCGCACACATATGCCTGACCGTCCGGGAAGACCGCGAGCACGTGGTCCTTACCATCCGTATTACCCAACTTATTGCGATCGTCCGTCGGTCTCTCGCCGTTACAGAAAATGATGGAGTTGTTCACCCGGATATAGCCGTGCAGCACGTGCTCTGCGTGAGCCCGGTTATTGCATATGACCTGCTTCGTGTCGTCGTCCGTACGCTTGTCGTCCGCCTTGAACGGATAGCCTACGTTGTTGACCACGTCGCAATGCTCCATATCAATGAAGGCACGTCCGTTGGCGGTGACGATACCGTGGTCGTCTAAATGATGCTCGTTGTCCTCGTAGTCTGCGGTATTATTGCGGATGACGCAGTTCACCATCTTCAGCTCCGCATAGCATATCATATTATCCGATCCGTCCCACTCGCCGTTCACATAGACGGCGGCACCTTTCGGAGCGGTACAGTTGGTAATCACGCTGTTTCGCAGCTGGTTGCCCGTCATGTGGATACGTTTCTCTTTCGGTATGGTCTGGTTGCTGATCAACAGTCCGCCACCGGCAGCCGGTGTTTCGGTTGTCTCAATATTATGTGAATTACCATCGGAGAGTGTGAAACCGTCCACTATACTCTTCTCTGCATTGACCATGGCGATGACGTGAGCGGAGTTGTTCGCAAATCCTCTTGTTCCGCCGGTGCCGGTGATGTTCGCAGTGATCTGGCTGACGTAGGCATGCGGGTCCCGTTTGCTGGTATCGGTTCCCTTCAGGTCGGTCGGATAGCCGCCGTACAGACGCATGTGGCTCTCTATACGGGTGGCGGCGGTACGGATATCGCGGTTGATGTAGTTACCCGGACCCACCGTTGTGAGCGTACCTTCCTTCACGAGGATCTGGACGAACTCGTACCGTTTCGGCTCGCCGGTAGGCATGCGGTTGGCATCCAACTGCGGGATCATAAAGTGATGGTCTCCCACGTCGTCCACCATGTATTGGCGGAAGTAACTGAGCGCCTGCCCCAGGTCACGGGTCGGCACATCCCAGCTGTTACCTTCCTTGGATTGCGGTACAAACTTACCGTCCGAGTCGAACACACCCTTTCTGTTCGGGTCAATGAAGAGTGTCGGGATAGGGTCTCCGCCTGATCTGCCCTCCAATCCCTGCGGCTCGATCAAGGCATACGTCAGCGAATCGGGTCTGCGCACCAGCGCACCTAACGTAGAAGACGGTTCGTACGGGTTGGATACCACACCGTAGTCCGTATGGGCATGGCGAAGCCACTCCGATACATTCTGTACCGCGGCAGTAGCCTGAACACCCTTCTGGTCGATTGCCGAATAGGAGGTCAAGTGCCATACGCGCGGTCCGGGAATCTCCACCGGAAGTAGATGCCGGAACACGCCGGCTCCATAGACTCCGGTAGCATGATTATGCTCCTCCCAGTTATTGGGGTTCACCGTCGGATTGAAGAAACAAGGGTGGTTACCGTGCGAACTTGCGACAGGCATGTTGGTTTTCTCGAGGGTGAACACTTCCTCCTTTTTCACACCGGTCCAGTCGGTTATATCGTGGTTCATGAACGCCGAGTGATAGACGAATGTCTCATATCCCGGGGCAGTCTTCTGGCGTACGGAAGCAAACTGAATATCGTTATTGACATTGCACCGGTTGCCCCAGAAGACGGAGTTGAAGATCATACCGCAGTTGCGGACATAGATACCTCCAGACCGTCCGTGTCGGCGACCGTAGTAGGTTACATCCAGGCCGACGCAGTTATTGCCGCAGACCGTAGCGTGGTTGACAGTACCTCCGTTCGCGAGATAGATACCTCCACCCTCGGCGGAAGCGGTATTGTTATTGACGACGCAGGCGGCAGTGAACGGCGCGTATTGGCTAGGTTCGCTTCCGCGTTTCTCCCAAGGGTACTCTCCCGGTATATGGGCAATCATCAGTCCTCCTCCGCAACGTGCGGCGCAGTTGGTGATATGGCTATGACCGATGGAACCGTCCTGGTCGATGCAGAC
>ODAI014766360.1_pt1 | contig 30557 bp, 26 predicted proteins | sample 1539321 | NCBI WGS metagenome assembly ODAI01 (sample SAMN02144231, study PRJEB22623) | gut metagenome | biome: sheep rumen | host: Ovis aries | place: New Zealand
ACAATTACTATGATGCAAAAGTAAAGTAATTAGTCCAAATTACCCCCGCATTTTTTTATTGTACAACATAAACCACGAGGTACATTTACGCTGTTATCCATGCTGAGTTGTATCTCAGAATCTGCGAGTATCTGCATATGTTATAAACCATGTTTGTAAAGGCGATGTTACACATAAACATACGCATAATTTATTAAATATCAAAACTTTAATTTATAGAAGCCCCCACTATTTATTGCAGACTTGTTTAATAGGACACGCCAGACAATTTGGTTTAGCGGTACAAACTTCGGCATAACCAGTTGCACAGAACTGCCAGATAATCTGGTCAATTTGCCATTTTTTCAATCCCGTTTCTTTCGACAAAGCCTCAATTTGCTCGTTGGCCTCCTGTATAGTAGCCGGACTATTTTTCCCCGTCCCCATTCGGTCAGCGCCCAAAAAACGAGTCAGATGCACATCCGATTTTGCATCGTCAATACCAACATTCCTTAAATATTCAGCCGCCAACCGTTCACCAAAGCCTTTGATTTTGTATTTTGGCGAATTTGAAAGCAAATCCTTTATAACAGCAGGTTCATCAGAAGATACAAACTTATCTAACGACCCATATTCCTTCTGTATGTTTTCCAAGACCTCGATGTTTGAAGACAAATTGCTCATCTGTTGGTTTGTAGAAATGTTTCCACATTTTGCATTTTTTATACCCTCGGCAAAATACTCTCCGGGTGTTTGCTTAATTTTTTCAACATCCCAATTGAAAAACAACTTGTTAATTTCAGGTATATGTTCTTCAATCTGAACCCATTTACGATGGTTCGTTAGCAGAGAATAAACCATAGCTTTCACATGGTCTCTTAAAGTAAATTGACCACCATTTTCCCGAAACTCCGTCGCCTTCGCTAAAGACTCATCATAAGAGAACCCCTTCTCATTCAAGAAGTTTCTAAGCGTAAATAGATAATGCATAAATATCTTAATTTAAAGTTTCTATTTGTTAGTTTTTTCGTAAGATGGGACAAAAGAAGAGTCATCATTTACTTATTTTGCGATTTTTTCAATTAGCATTTCGTAATTAGACCTCCACTTTTTCAACATATTGTCGTTGTTTTTATTTTTCCAAGTAGCTTCGGGTCCAGTAGCTCTCGAAATATCAATTTTAAAGACATCACCAGACGCCATAACAGACTGAGACATCTTATTAAAACTAGTTTGATAACACTTGGAGAAGTTATCCGATTCGAGAATAACAACACAAAAGTTTTCCATTGCACGAACCTTTAATATCGGGGAAAGGGTCTCTTCGAGAGTTTTCTCTGTAAGATGTTTATGTCTATTTACAAGAACATACCTCTTGTGCTTAATAGTCCTCAATTTAGGATTATAGAGCATAGGCAAAAATTTTTCAGGAACTAAAATATCCATACCATCTACTAAACAAATGATCAGGTTTTCATTTCTATTCTTAACCGAATGACAATATATTCCTTCATCTATTTCTGTACTCTTCAAAATAAGTTTTTGAACATTATTAACAGGAATATCTACCTGATGATTCTTATTTTCAGCTTTTTCAGCGTTTATATTATCCGTCGTATATTCAGTATCGTTGCAAGCTTTTCCCACTTCATACACGTAAATCCCATCTTTAACCCATTCATTATCAGAGCCATTAATATTATAAGGAAGTAATTCTCCCCCTAATGAATTGTAACCAAAAGTCCTGCTTTTGCGTCCACTACCATAATCAACAGAGTATTTCATCGTTACAAGAACGCTACATTTATTCTCAATAGCACGAGCCTTGTTAAAAAGCCCCCACTTGTGAGCAATAACACTCTCACCTGTACAATTAATCACAAGATCTACACCTTGCAAACCATACATACGGCTAAATACAGGGAACTCGCATTCGTAACAAATGGTCAACCCTATCTTAAAGTTTTTTAGAACTATCGGCGTAAACTGAGTCTGACTAAACTGCATATAGTCTTCTTCTTCAAACGCAGAGTAAGATGTCATAACATGTTTAACGTAGCGATGGGTTCTAGTCTCACCTTTTTTAGCATCGGCATTAACATAAACACTATACAACCTTCCTTTTGAATCTTCAAAACCAAAAACAATCGGTTTCACAATCTCTTTACTTACAGCTAAACATTTTTCGTAAACATTATTAAGTTCATGGTCACACAAACAGTTCTCGTGTTCTACATGAAGGTAATGTGTACAGTATTCAGGGAAGACTAAAAGATCTATATCAGAAGACTTTGCAGTATCAAGTATCCTTTGAAAACCAGCTTCAGTACAACAATCCCATTCCAAAACCATTCCGACTTTCAGAATTTCACCGTCATTCTTTTTCATAACAATTTCCTTTTTTGATATTACTTTGTTTTTATGAACGATAGATTCATCCTTTGTAGATTTTTTTCCCATCTTTCGGGAAGATATCTTTTTAATGTCCATACCAAGACCTGTGTTTTCATTTACAGCATGGAAGCCTAACCTCCGAAAAAATCTTACACTTTCGTCTCCTCCTGAAAATTCGTCTACCGAAATGTCAGTTCCAAAATGTACCTTGTAAGCAATCTTACGAATAGCTTTAGCAGGATAGTCGAAACCGTTATAAATCAAGTAAGTTGTTCTCGACTTATTGTAACTAGGATGTTCTGTATTGAACTTCTCTATAGCAACAATTACATCTTCATATGTTATTTTATTCCAATCTTCTTTATTCATAATACTCATAAAATATTATTTCCAAACAACTTAACAAGTTCATCATAAGCATTTTGTCTGGTAAAATCGATTTGACCGTGCATAATTCGGACCAAATTGTAACCATTCCTATAAGCCTGTATATCTCTTGTACTGTCAAAAAAAGCACGTCCTTCATCACGGTAAGCAGGAGCGTTATCGTGAGCATTCACTTCATTGCACGCCCTAATCCACAAATCGCGATTATAATTCAACTTTATATCTTTATAAGCATTCAAGGCGATAGCACGAGCAGCAGAAAAATGTTGGCGTTCGTCGTATTCAATAATGGTCTTTTTGCTTTCACTGACAAAATCGCACCTTAACTCGTAATTCTTTCTTGCGAATTTCGGGTCAGAATTTCTATATTGGCACAAAGCTTTGAAGATACGGTTATACGTTGCATCGAACTCAGACGGTGTTCTCATCCAAGGGAATGTTTTTTCACACACTATGTCACAATCAAAAATTTTGTTCAATAGGAGTTGTAACGCACACTTCTGGTCTATCACTTCATCTTGCGGAATGCGAATTGGATTTTTTTCAAAATCGATGATATTCATAATTAGATCAATTTAGTTCCAAAATAGAATCCCCTTCATAGAGACTATATAAAAGTAGAGAAAAAGCAAGGCATAGTAAGGAGGCAGATATGACAATAAAATTCACAAAACGAGAACTATTGGTTCTCACAATCAGACAATTCGTCAGATAAGTCTTTAAGAAAATTGTGGTTGAGTATTTTGGATATTCTTTCAAGCAAGGCAGTATCAATGCTATCACGCTCAAAAATCTTGTATATATTTCTTCTATCACAGCATAGTTTAGCGGCAAACCAGGAAACCTTTCTTCCCTGTTCGCGAAAAACACTTTCTATGTGATGCCCAATATGCATAAAAAAAGCGTGAACCGTTCGTTTATCGCCTATTATTCATCGTGGATCTGGACACCCTAGCAACTAATAAGCACGAAACGGCCCACGCCCTATGGGCGTGAACCTCTCGCTCGCTTATTCCCGTTGCGTGAAATTGTCCAGATTTCGATGAAGAGAATAAGAGCGTAAGCTCAAATCTTATGTTATAAAATAACTATCTCCTGTTCTTTATATGTTTATGTTTCTTATGCAAAGATATAAAAAAACTCTCTTCTTTCGACACGAGGTTACTGGGGGAAACACCCCCAAATGCCTGCAGAAGTTACACCCAGTTTAGAAAAAGTAAGTAAAGTTGGCAGTAAAGATGCGGTCGTTAGAGTCTTCGAAATCATCGGAGACGTCAGACATTCCGAAGGTGTACTGTGCACCTATCTGGAAATGCTTGGCGATGTTGAAGTTGGCACCCATATTGAAGCCAACATCCAAACGGTTGAAATTCTTCAGCGCTGAACCTGAAGTATACCCGAAAACTTCGACTCTTGAAATTTCCTCCCGGTCGACAAATGGGTCGCAATCGTAATCAGACTCGTCGCCAGACAGACCAAAACCAAAGGTCAGACCCAATTTTGGCGCAATGGAGAAATTGTCGGAGATTTTGAAATTCCAACCCACATTGACCGGCAGATTCAAGTAAAACAGGTCGAAATCGTAGGTTTTATTAGATGTAAACGACAGACCCAAGATACTTTCGCGCCACCTATAAGAAAAGCCCTGGTGTTGAAACAATGCCGATCCTTCGAGGAACAGGTTCTCGTTTAAATCGATATTCACCTTTGCACCCACATTGTAGGCAACGGTCGACTCACACTCTTCGTTCGCGATAGATGCCACACCGGCTCCGGCAGTAACACCCCAATCGGCCGCACTGGCAGACAGAGACGCTAACAAAGCCAATAAAGAAAATACAGTTTTTTTCATATAACTAATAGTTTTGTTTGTTTTACTATTGAAAACGGGGTTCTGTTTTCCACCCCTCTATTGTACGTTCGGCACTTGAGAAATTGACGCCGATTTTCACCACCGGCCGGCCATCGTTGAGGTAAGGTTCGGCATAGCCCATCTCGTCGATTTGCGCCAGGGCTTTCTCGGCACTCTCGTCCACCTTGAACTCTATGATGAAGATGTATTTCGGCGAGAAGAGTAGGCAGTCTAAGCGGCCCCTTGCCGTGTTGACCTCTGACTGCGTATAGAAACCGAGCCAGCGGAACAGCACATAGATGACCGTCTGGAAATGTTTCTCGTTCTTGTTGTTCAACACATTCGGAATCTGTAGGAAGAACTCTTTCAGCAGTTCGAAAGCCTCGTCAATCCTACCCTCCTTTAGTGCAAAGTAGAACTTCTGCATACTCAATTTACCATCGTCGGTAGAACACCCTACCCACGAAGGCATCATAACCTCCAGCATAGAGACACGAACTTCGGAATTTGGATAGGAAAGCGTATATACTTTCGACTCCTTATCATACCCCCTTATTGTTAGGTAGCCAGCCTGATAAAGTAACGGATAGACACTGTTACTGTCTTCGTAAGACGCATAGAAGCCAGACTCGAACAACTGGATGCTTTCAAAGTCCAATATCTGTGCATTGTGCTTTTTCAGGTGCTCAATAACATACGACGATGTTGCCGTCTCGAACCAGAAGTTATTCAACTGCTTGGTGTCGAGCGCAGTAATCAGACTTAACGGGTTAAAAACGCCCTTTGCGCCACGTGAGAAATGGTAACCATCGTACTGAACCCTCAGTTTTTCTACCATTTCGTCGAACGAGCACTCCTCTTCCTGGGCGAACAACTCTATATCTTCCCTGAAATTCTCGACCATTTCGTCCTTCGTTATTCCGCAAATGTCGCAGAAACGGTCGTCCATAGATATGTTGGTCAAATTGTTGAGCGTTGAGAAAATAGAGACCTGCGAGAAACGTGAGATACCCGTGATGAAGACGAACTGCTCGTAGTGTTCGTTTACCTTCAACTGTTGATACAACTCCTGGAGAACGGTCTTCACCTCCGGCAGTTTGCCGTCGTGAAGGTGGTTGAGCAGCGGAGCATCGTATTCGTCGACCAGCACGACCACTTTACGGCCGGTTTGGGCATAGGCAGAACAGACAATTTTCTTAAAACGCAGTCCGTTCTCCTTTTCGTCACAGCTTATGTTATATTGCTCCTCATAGAACTTCAACGTACTTGCAATAGACGCCTTAACACCTTCTGGGTCCATATCCTTACACTCGCTCATGTCGAAACGGAGCACCGGATATTTTATCCAGTCTTTCTCCAACTGTCCGACCTTCAGATTGGCGAACAGCTCCTTTTTGGCCTCGAAGTAGCACTGAAGCGTGTTGACCAGCAACGACTTGCCGAAACGGCGCGGACGGGAAAGGAACACGAACTTACGTGCCTGCACCATCTCGTACATACGCTCCGTCTTATCGACATAGGCAAAACCTTCCTCAATTATCGACTGAAAGTCTTGTCTTCCTAATGGATATGGCCTAATCATAATTTTTTCTCAGTTTGCTCTGTTATACAAAAATAATCATTTTTTTCGCATTATACATAGAATCAGCCCACAAGGTAAAAGGGACGCACCGACAGCACTAGAAAGGCAAAAAGAATAGGCAAAACCAACCTACCCGTGTAAACTGTAATACTTAATTTTGTTGTTGGTCTATAATGATATAATAAAAATTTTATATCTTTGCACTATTAATGTAGTTAAATACTATTTTCACTATTGTTGGGAATAGTTTAGTAAACATCGTTGAGTTGTCACATATCAATAATCCACAAGTCGAGGCGAACACCTTAAACCCTACAGAAAGAGCAAGATAAGGTGCAAACCACCACAAGAAGACTTATTTAATTCACAAAAACAAGAAGAGGATGGTGCAAAAAAGGAGTCACACCGTCCTCGGATTAATACTGACTCCGTATGAGCAAATAGTATGAATAAACATTTGATTTTCGCAGGCGTAGCTATAGCTATGTCGGCACAGTTCGCGAACGCACAGACATGGAATGCAACCGAAGGAAACAAACTAAACGCAACGAGCGAGGCGGGTAACTACGACGTCCACGTTGGAATTGGCACAGCCGCAGACAGCAGCCGCCTGACCGTGAACGGCCCAGCTAACTTTATTGGCCCCGCTACGTTCAACGTTAGCGACAACTATATGCAAATAAACACGACTGAGCACCTGAAACTATACGTCGACAACGAGTCTGACACGAACAACATTATGGCCTCGGTAGGCCAGAACGGCAATGCCGGCCTCTCGTTCGTGGCATCAAGATACAACTTTAAAGATGGTGACGTGAACATTGCCCAGCGCCTTGACGTGAAAGGCAAAATTACCTGCTACGAAGAGATTGAGGTGACCGACATTATGGCTAAAAACATCAAGGCCAAAGACATCAGCGTTGAAATGGACCACGCCGCCGACTATGTATTTGCCGACAACTACAACCTGAAGTCGCTGAACGAGGTGGAAAACTACGTAAAGACCAACAGACACCTGCCCGGCATGCCATCGGCGCAAGAGATGTCGGAAAACGGCATGAGCCTTTCGGAAATGAGCAACAAACTGCTGGAAAAGGTTGAAGAGCTGACCCTACACCTAATAAGACTTGAGAAAGAGAACCAGCGCCTGAAACAGCGGATTGAAGATCTTGAAAAATAAAGGAAAGGAGACTGGAAATATGAGAAATTATATTCTTGGCCTACTCCTCCTTCTTTCTTCCACCGCCCTAGCCCACGACGGCTACCTGTCGTTTAAAGACGGTTTTGTGGCACAGCAGGAATTCGGCGTGCAGAAAAGCATTAAAGAGGGCAAGGGCTACATAGAGGTCACCTACCACATAGCGGGTGCCTATACCGACAACTTCAAGCAGGACGGAGCTGCCTATACAAAAATAGAGATTCCGAACACGCACACCTCGGCACAGAAAGGTTGCCCGGAACTCCCCTACCTGACCGAACGTTTCGCCCTAGCTTCGGATAAGAACGTGAGGGTGAAGGTTGTTTCATCGACCTACAGAGACTACCAGTCGTTCAACATCAGGCCATCGGCAGGCGGATACATTCCCGGCCAGAAGGGCGTAGCGCACACAGAAGGCGCAGCCTATAGGAAAAACGCCTTTTATCCGAGCCAAAGTGCAGGGCTTATACGGTTAGACCAACACCGTTCCATACCGGTTGCGACCGTGCAGCTGCAACCCGTGGCCTACAACCCCGCCACCAAGACACTGCGCTGCTACTCCAGCATTACCTACCGTATAACCTACGCCAAAGGGACAGCGGCCGCACCAGCCCACGCCCAGAATTTGGAGGTGGTGAAGTCGATGGTGAGCAACCCCCAAACCATTGACCAGATGACGGCAGGCGGGAAAACGCTGAAAGCGGGCGGCAGCAATGCCGGTAATACGGAAAACATCGTAATAGTCAGCACCACCCAATACCACCCCGCAGTGGCAAAACTTATGGAATGGAAGTCGATGCAAGGCTACCGGTGTACCCTGCTTGAGCGGGAGGACTGGACCACCAACCAGCTTCTGGACAGTCTGCAAAAGCACTACCAGAAAGAGGTGCCATCGTTCCTGACCATAGTAGGCGACCAAGAGGACGTGCCAGCCATATACGTACAGTTAAACTACATAGCTCGAGACGAAAAAGACAGCATTACCGAAAACAGCTGGCACACCATCTATACCGACCACTATTACAGCAACAGCGAATATGTGCTGGGAGCAAGAGACTCTCTGAAATACGAGCCTGACATCGTCAGCGGGCGTATATCGGTAAGGAATCTGGAACAAGCCCAACAGGTCATCGGCAAGATTATAAAGTACGAGAAAACGCCACCAACAGCATCGTCGTACTACCAGGCATCGCTACACTGCGCCGACTTCCAGAACGAGTATGAAGAAGACAAAAAAAAGCTCATCACAAGCAATGACGACTGGCTTTTCATTACGGTATCGGAACACGTCAAAAACATGGTAGAGAACAACAGCGCAGCAAAAGCAGAGCGCATCTACACCATCGGCAAATACGACGAGGCGAACCCACCACTTAACATGGGAGACGGCACCCCATTTCCGGAAGAATACTACAACAAGCCCGACAACTGGAAAGACAACAACAAGGTGCGCCTAGACATAAGGAAGTCCATCAACGAAGGGAAGAACTATGTGCTGTATTGCGGACATGGCGGAGAAGATTGCTGGGCCGCACCATTTTTCAACACTCACGACATACATGCGCTTAATGCCAGCACCGAACCGACATTCGTATTCGGCCAGTTTGCCTGCCTGACCGGCTCGTTCGGCAACAACGAAGAGTGCTTCGCCGAAGCCTTCCTCCGCAAAGAGCACGGAGGTGCTGTAGGCATACCGGCCAACTCGGCAGTAGCCTGGTGGCCTTACGCCGCAGATGCGACAGAAAACCTTATAAAGAGCATCTACGAAGACGGGGAGTTATGCGTAGCGAAAGCATTAAACAACGTATGGATGCAAAACGACATTAAAGACGGAGCGTATCCACAAAGGCTGCACCAAAGCACCATTTCGCACTATTTCGGCGACCCAACCATGCGGCTATACACCCAAGAGCCATCGTGCTTCTCACCAACCATCAGGAAAGAGGGCAACATTGTGATGGTATTTACCAACGAGGACGAAGAAAGCAAGATAGTGCTGACCAGTGCTGAAAATCCGGCCGATTATTCCAAAATGATGGCAGTGAAAGGCAAAAAAGGCTACTTCTACGGCGTTGACTATCCGTACAACATCACCATTCAGAAAGACCACTTCGTACCTTACATCATCACAAGTGAGAAGTACATCCAGAACGACACCCTGAAAGGTGAAAACGAGATAACGGGCTACGAGATTGTTGCGGGAAAGAATGTGGATTCGCTAAAAGCCACTGGCGCAGTACGGTTCAACAACGCCGACGTCACCTTCAAGGCGAACAAGTCGGTCCGTCTGAAACCAGGATTCTCGGTAAAGGCCAACAACTCGCACTTTGTAGCGAATGCGAAGGGAGGCCGCTGCAACTATAACGGCACGCCGACGGCCAATACGGTAAACCCGAAAGCGACAACATACATCTACACGGGGCCGGAAGAGGAAGAAGCGCAACCAACCACCGGCAAGAGCCAGCTGGTGTATCCGAATCCGACAACGGGAAGAATCACCGTTCAGTGCGAAGAAGCCCAGTCGACCATCACCATCAGAGACCTACTGGGCAATATGGTCAGACAACAGAAGAACGCAAGCGGCAATGTTGAAATAGACCTTGGCGGGCTGCCAAAAGGCATCTACACCGTAAAAATTGAAGGAGACGAACACGTCTATACCCGCAAAGTTGTACTAAAGTAAACTAGGGGAAACGACTCCCCACTATAATAGAAAAGACGGCCGAAATGGCCGTCTTTTCTTGTTTATATACCAATGTTTTGCGAACAGAATTAGTTTTTCTACCACTGCTACAGGACACAACTCTCCGTTACCCAAAAGAACAAAGACAGCTGTGTGCCCCTACTATAATAAAACCCCGAAAGTCAAACACTTTCGGGGTTTATATCATATAGTTCTACCTTGTAGCAGTAAAAGGAATGACTAGAAGAGGAAGGCCAGATTCAAATACCAGTCACGTGGTTTTGAGTCGGCTTTGTAAGCCTTAACCATACCCAACTCGTAGCCTGTGCTGACCTCAAAGTGGTTAGCCGCCCAGAAATTGAGACCGAAGCCAAATCCGAAATCGAAACGGTTGAAGTTGTTGTTTTCGAAATAAGGGTTCTTTTTCCAACTGTCGTATTCCGTAAACGGATTATTCTCGTAAGAGTCGTTACCCCACAAACCCAAATCGACATATACACCCACCTTAGGAGCGACAGCCAAATAGTCGTTAATGCTGAATTTATAACCGAAATTAATAGGGATGTGCAGATACCACAAATCGACCTTGTTTTCTTTGTCAAGACTCATATTCTCTTTTTCAAGCAAGTCTAAAAGTTCAGGATCTTTCAACATTTCATCTGAATACTTGAGTTTGAAGCCCTTGCCAGAGAGTGCGACAGTACCCTCGATGAAGAAAGGATCGGCAACGTTGTACTCAGCCTTCAAACCGACATTAAAGCCAGCTTTGGCATTATGTTCAATGTCATTATAGTCGCCACTGAAGCTAGAAACATTCAAGCCACCGGTGAGACCCCACATAAAATCGTCTTGCGCACTAGCCGAAGAAAAGCCAAGAGTTATGGCTACAGCCAATAAAAACTGTTTCATTATGAATAAATTAAGATTTGATTCGCAAAATTAATAAAGAGGAGAAATTTATGCAAGAAGTAAGGTCTTGTTTTCCGCTAGCGCTGGAAAGGAAGCAATCCGAAAGCCGGCAGCGACGCATAGACATGGTCGAACACGCCCGACTGGATATTCTCGAAAGGCTCCCAACGGACCTCCTTCACAAAGAAATAGATTTGAACGGGCAAACCAAGCTCGGTAGGAGGCAGTTGGCGTACCATGAACGTTTCGTGCGGTGTGAAATAAGGATGATGCTGGATGTACTGCAACATAAACTCACGGAAAAGCGCCAAATTCGACACTACCCCGCCATCGGGCATCTTGTACCCGTTCTTCTTAATTGCAGTCAGCACGCCCCCCATATACGGCAGTGCAGCTAGTTTCCTTAGCTCGTCGGCTGAACAGACATGGATGGACTTGACATCGATCCTGATATCCCTGCAAATGCGGCGGTGGCCGCTTTTCTGCATTTTACGCCAGTTGAGGAACGTGGAATTTAAAAGCGTGCTTGGCGGAATGGTAACAATCGACTTGTCGAAATTCAGCACTTTTACGGTATGGAGCGTAATTTCGAGCACATGCCCGTCGACATTCATATTCGGCATAGAAATCCAGTCGCCTTTCTGAACCATACCATTGGCCGAAAGCTGTACCCCCGACACGAAACCGACAATGGTGTCTTTAAACACCAACGAAACAATAGCGGCCGAAGCGCCCAAACCCGTCAGCAACACCGTAGGCGAACGGTTGACCAAGACACTGATAATGCAAATGAGACCAATGATGAAGACAATCACCTTAAAAACTTGGAAAATAAGTTGGTAAGGATGGTCTTTCAACGCATTCTTCCCGTCGATGATGTTGCCAACCACGTTGATAAGCGCGTTAATCAAGCAAATGACCAACGCAATTAACCCAATCAGGAAGACCTTCTGCAACCCGTAGAGCCAATACGAATCGCCAATAAAGGCCAGCGGCAGGGTGCGGTAAACAAAATAGACCGGAATAATTTGCGAGACATAAGTGGCCACCCGGCTGTCGAACAACATATCGTCCCACTTGTTCTCGGTTTTTTTAACGAGCGCGTGCAACAGCGGAACTGCCCAGTTTTTGAGGGCGTAGCCAACGAAAGCGGCAATCAGCAGCAGCACCGCCACTACGAGGATGCTGTCGAGCACGCCCGCCCACCAGGCCGAGAGCCCGAGGGTGTGCTCAAGGAAGTCGGCCACCTTTTCAACAAACGATTTTTCTATATCCATAGCAACGGGAGGTTATTTTTTCAGCAAATCGGGACGCAGGCGTTTAGTCCGTTCCAGCGCCTGTTCATACTCCCACTCCTTCACCTTCGCCTCGTTACCGGAAAGCAGAATGTCGGGCACGCGCCAGCCCTTGTATTCGGCAGGACGCGAATAGACCGGCGGAGCCAGCAGGTTGTCTTGGAAACTGTCGGAAAGTGCCGACTCGACATCGCTCATAGCCCCCGGAATAAGGCGGATGACGGCGTCGGCCATAATGCAGGCCGCCAGTTCGCCCCCAGTAAGCACAAAATCGCCCACAGAGACCTCTTTCGTGATAAGGTGCTCGCGGATGCGGTGGTCAATGCCCTTGTAGTGTCCGCAAAGGATAATGACATTGTTGAGCAGCGACATAGAATTGGCCATAGGCTGGTCGAATACTTCGCCATCGGGAGAAGTGTAGATGACCTCGTCGTACTCGCGCTCGCTTTTCAGGTGGGAAATCAGGCGGTCGATGGGTTCAATCTGCATAACCATACCCGCACTGAAGCCAAAGGCATAATCGTCGATCTTCTTATGCTTGTCTAAAGTATAATCGCGGATGTTGTGGATGTGTATTTCCGCCAAGCCCTTGTTAATAGCTCTCTTTATAATAGAATGGCTGAGTGGACTTTCTAAAAGTTCGGGCACAGCCGAAAGGATGTCGATACGCATATTTATAAGATTTACATTACAAAAATAACTAAAAACGAAGAACTAGAAAGCAAGAACTACGAAGTAAAGGGTGCGAAATGAGAAAATTGTAGTCAATAGGGGGAAGAAAAAAACGCAAAAAACCAAGGATTTAACTATATTTGCATAAAAAATAGAAATAATGAACAAAAGGCAGATTGTCGGCGTTGTTATTCTACTAGTTTTGGGAGGTATTGGTTGGCTAAACAGGACAAACACCCTGAAAACGGAAGGCGCCACCCCCCAAGGGCAGTACCTTCACGAGGAAGGCCAGGTGCACCCGTTTTTGACTGTAGGTCGGTGTCAACGGCCACGCCAAGGGCAGTACCTTCACGAGGAAGGCCAGGTGCACGGTACCTTTTACCACATTACCTACGAGACAGCAGACGGGAAGTCGCTGCAGGAAGAATACGAGGCAGAGTTCCAGCGGTTCGACCTATCGGTATCGGCCTTTAACGACAGTTCCATCATCAGCCGGATAAACCGGAACGACACCACGGCAAGAGCAGACCACTACTTTAAAACCGTTTTCACAACAGCGGAAAAAGTATCGGAAAAGACCGACGGCGCTTTCGACATTACCGTAGCACCGCTGGTAAACGCCTGGGGGTTCGGTTTCAAACACAACACAAAGGTGAACGACTCGACCATAGCAGAGTTGCTGAAACACACCGGCTATAAAAAAGTAATGTTGGCGGGTGACCGGGTCGTAAAAAGCGACACCTGCGTAATGCTCGACGCATCGGCCATAGCCAAAGGCTACTCGAGCGACGTGGTTGCGCAACTGCTGGAGAAGCACGGCATAAAGAACTACATGGTGGAAATTGGCGGAGAGTGCGTGATAAGCGGTGTAAACGACAAAGGGAAGAAATGGCGACTGGGCATTACCAAACCGGTTGACGACAGTCTGAACCGGCAAGACGAGCTACAGACCATAATAGAACTAAACAACGGCGGCCTTGCCACTTCGGGCAACTACCGCAGATTCTACTACAAGGACGGAAAGAAATATGCGCACACCATCAACCCGAAAACAGGCTACCCCGCACAACACAGCCTGCTGAGCGCGACAATTTACGGGCCGACCTGCATCGAGGCCGACGCTTACGCAACCGCATGTATGGTAATGGGGCTGGAAAAGGCTGTAAAACTGGTTGAGTCGATTCCCGAGCTGGAAGGCTACTTCATTTACAGCAATGCGAACGGCGAATACGAGACCACCTCGACCAGCGGATTCAAAAAACTAATTGCAACAGAGTAAAAAAACGACAAAAACAAATAGAGAGATGGGAGCAAAAAAAATTGGCTTAAGCGACTGCGAGTTCGGTAAAGAACTCTTCTTACCGCTAAACAAACTAGATGACCCCCAAGACGGAGATAAAGTCAGCCGTGAAAAAATCATCATGGACCTGATTCTAGACCGGGAACTGACAGTGACGCTGCTTGATGCGGACCATAACGAACTGAACACCATAAAAATAGAAAACCCCGAAGAAAAATGCCTGTTGAAAGTAGTGCTAGCCTACCCTATAGTCGGCAACACCTACTACCTGAAGGCAGAAAGCACAGACGGAGAGTTGAAGAAATCTATCTTCTTCGAGCCACAACGCTAAGACTAAGAATCGGGCAAGAAATAAAGAAACGGGGAACACTGCAACAGTGTTCCCCGTTTCTATTTTTATGCGGTGTAAAACCACCCCAGTGGTTAGTCGTACATCTGCTTGAAGTTGTCGTTAAACGCCTTACGAGCCGATTTGGTAGGCTCGAAATTGGCAGGCGTCTCTTGCAGTTTCTCGAAGACTTTCTTCTCGTCGCGCGACAGGCTTTCTGGAATATAGACACCAATGCGGACGAGCAAATCGCCTGAACCGTAACCCTGCAAATGAGGGAGTCCCTTACCGCGCAAGCGCAACACCTTGTCGGGCTGAGTACCCGGATCGATCTTGATTTTCGCCTTACCGTCGACCGTAGGAATCTCGATAGTGCCACCGAGAATAGCGGTATAGACCGGAATGAGCGCGTTGTAAATCAGGTCGTCGCCATCGCGCAAGAGTTCGTCGTGCGCCTCTTCCTCAACCACAACCAGCAAATCGCCAGGAACACCACCATGACGCGGTGCGTTACCCTTGCCACGGACAGTAAGCGTCATACCCGACTGAACACCGGCAGGAATGTTGAAGGAAACAACCTCTTCCTGTCTGACAATGCCCTCACCCTTACAGTTCTTACATTTCTTGTTGATGATTTTACCCTCGCCACCGCAAGTAGGACAAACCGAACGGGTTTGCATAGCACCCAGAATAGTGCGCTGCACACGCGTCACATAACCCGTACCATTACAAGCAGAGCAAGTAGAGAAATCGTTGCCCTCGGCACCGGTACCATTACAATCGGGACAAGGGACATAATGAGGCACTTTCACCTTCTTCTCGCAACCAGTAGCAATCTCCTTCAGCGACAGCTTAACCCTGACACGTATGTTAGAGCCCTGGTTGACCTGCTGGCCACGCGAGCCACCACCGAAACCGCCAAAGCCGCCGAAACCACCGAAGATGTCGCCGAACTGGCTGAAGATGTCTTCCATATTCATGCCGCCGCCAAAGCCGCCGGCACCACCGTCGACACCCGCCTTACCGAACTGGTCGTAACGCTGGCGCTTCTGAGGGTCGCTTAGGACCGAATAAGCCTCAGCAGCCTCCTTAAAGAGTTCTTCGGCCTCCTTTTTCTCGGCCTCAGACTTGTCTTGCTGGCGGTCTGGGTGGTATTTGACAGCCATCTTACGGTAAGCCGACTTAATCTCGGCATCGGTAGCCGTTTTGCTAACGCCCAGTATTTCGTAATAATCTCTATCAGCAGCCATAATTATTTCGATTCATTAGTATCAGCATTCGCATCCTGTCCAACCACAACCTTGGCGTGGCGCATAACCTTGTCGCCAAGCATATACCCCTTCTGGGTGCAGTCGATAATCTTGTTGTTCATGCCCGGAGCCGGAATAATAGCGACCGCCTCGTGGAAGTCGGTATTGAAGTCCTGGTCCTTGGTTTCAATCAGGGTGACGCCCTTCTGTGCGATAAAGTTAGAGAACTTGCGGTAGATGTTGTCGATACCCTCTTTGAAAGAGCTGACACTTTCGTCGTTCACCTTTTCAAGTTCTTTCAGACCGCGTTCGAAGTCATCGATCACCGAGAGCATATCTTCAAGAATGCCCTTTTTAGCCGCCCAAATAGCGTCGGTTTTCTCCTTGAAAGTGCGTTTCTTGTAGTTTTCGAAATCGGCATACAACAAAAGATAGTCGTTGTGTTGCTGTTCGACTTTCGCCTCAAGTTCAGCGATTTTTGCGGCAGCCTGCTCTTCAGGCGTCAATTCAGCTTCAGCAGCAGGAGCCTCGGTAGCAGTTTCAGCATTCTGTTCCACATTCTCGTTCTGAGAATCAGCATTCTGCTTCAGTTCTTCTTTTTCTTCGCTCATATCTTAATCTTTATAATTTTCTAAACTTAAATAGCAGTAGCACAAACTACTTTAAGAAGTAGCTGCAAAAGGCAGGCCAAAGAAAAGCGCTGGCCAAAATTGGCAGAAAAAACAAGAAAACTCTGCCATATTTGCAGAAAAATTTGAAAATAGTGTCATATTTGCAGAAAAAAGGGTAACAGATGATTTCTAACCGCGTAAAAGACTCTAACATACTGTTTCTTGACATAGAGACAGTTCCTATGCAAGCACTTGTAGACCAGAACGATGAAGACATGTGCCACCTGTGGGAAGAGAAACTGGCAAAAATGACGGCCGCAGCACAGGGCGACGACACCAGCGAACAAAGCGAGGAAGAACGGATACAACAGGCCGGACTGTATGCCGAATTTGGCCGGATTGTCTGCATTTCGTTCGGCGCCTACTACCCCGACAAGAACGACGGCAGCCAGCGTTTCTGCGTCAGCTCCTTCTTCGGTAGCGACGAGAAACGGATCGTAGAGAGTTTCTCGAACATGCTGGTACAGAAGAAACTAACCATCGACAAACTGTGCGGACACAACGCCAAAGAGTTCGACATACCCTTTATTGTGCGGCGAATGCTGATACTGGGCGTGCCGGTGCCCGACCTTTTGAAAATATACGACAAAAAACCGTGGGAGACTCCCGTAATAGACACCATGGAAATGTGGAAATGCGGAGCCTACCGCTATGCGGCACAACTGAAACTGCTGTGCCAGGTGCTAGGCATACCGAGCCCGAAAGACGACATAGACGGAAGCGAGGTGGCAGGCGTGTTCTACAAAGAGAAAAACTACGACCGCATAGCCACCTACTGCCAAAAAGACGTGATTGCCACCATGCAGGTACACCGCCGCATAACCGGGCAAAAACTGATAGAGAAGGAGCGGATAACCGAAATTCCGCACGAAGCCCTGCTCTAAAACATATGTAAAATGTTAAAATAAAGCCAAGAAGAACAAAAAAACACTTGGAATTTATAAACCGAATCAGTTAATTTGAGAAACAAACACTAATGAACATGAAAGACTTCAAAGAACTAGCAGCAACAGACCTGAAAGATAACGTATTCGACCTGATAGGCAAACAGTGGATGCTTGTAACCGCAGGCAACAAAAACAAGTTCAACACCATGACCGCCAGCTGGGGAGCAATGGGCATACTGTTCAACAAACCCGTTGCCATTATCTTCATAAGGCCACAGCGCTACACCTTTGAATTTTTGGAAGAGGAAAAGGATTTCACCCTCACCGTGCTGCCAGAGCAATACCGCAACGCCCTGATGGTATGCGGCCGGAAAAGCGGCAGAGACTGCGACAAAGTAGCAGAGGCCGGACTTACCGCAATAGAAACAGAAAGCGGGAATATGACATTTGCAGAAGGCAAACTGGTGATGGAGTGCAAAAAGATTTACGGCAAGTTCTTCGACCCTAAAGAATTCCTCGATACTGAGATTATCACCAAGAACTTCCCAAACAATGATTTTCACAAAGTATACATTGCTGAAATAGAAAAAGTTTGGGCCAAAGATTGAGCCTATGACAGTAGATGTAATCATACCCACTTGTAACCCGGACGAGAAACTACAACTTCTTTTGGGCAATTTGGAGCACCAGACGGTGAAGCCAAACAAAGTGTTCCTACTGAACACGATAACCGACAAATGCAATGTGGATGTGTTTAACGCCACCTATAAGACTTCGGAAAACATCGTCATCAGACACCTGGAGAGCAAGGAGTTTGACCACGCCACAACCCGCAACGATGGAGCCCGCCTCAGCGAGGCCGACTTCATCCTCTTCTTTACGCAGGACGCCATTCCGGCCGACAACCACCTGATAGAAAACCTGTTGCAACACCTAGACGAGAATGTTGTGATGGCGTTTGGCCGACAAATAGGCGACAAGAACGACCCCATTGAATACCTTTCGAGGAGGTTCAACTACCCCCCTACCAGCTATATAAAGAGCGAGAAAGACAAGAAAAAGATGGGCATAAAGGTCATTTTCTGCTCGAACGCCTGCGCGATGTACAAACGCGACACGTTTTGGGAACTTGACGGGTTTAAAGACCACAACATCTTTAACGAAGACATGCTCTTCGCCTACAAGGTGATAAAGTCGGGCTACTCGATTGCCTACGAGGCCGACGCCATAGTAAACCACTCGCACAACTACAGCTGCAAAAAGGTATTCCACCGCTTTTTCGACCAAGGTGTGTCGCAGAAAGAGAACGAAAAGATCTTCAAGGATTTCTCTTCGTTGGGCGAAGGTGGCAAACAGGCCAAATACATCATCAACAACCTGCTCAAACAGCACGACGCAAAAAACATTGTCCGCTTCGTGATGCAGAGTTTTGCCAAAGTATGCGGCTACCTGCTGGGCAAACACTACAAATGGCTACCCAACAGCGTGTGCAAGAAGTGCTGTATGAACAAAAAGTACTTCTCGAACAACTGACACCACCGAAGGGCGGCCACGCCTACCAAACATTTGAGACAGAGCCGAAAAACCGGCCCACCAATATGAAAAAAGAGGGTTTAACACCCTCTTTTTTCGTAGAATAATAACTATATTTGTTCAAACCAAACAGACTAGAAAAAAATGGGAATACTGAAAAACTTATCATCGGTCTTAAATACAGCATCGGACATACTGAACTGCGATGCAGCCAAACAAGTAATCGGAGCCATTAAAAACGGCGGCGCACAAGGCGGTTCTATCGACATAGCCAGCGGTTTGAAAGCCGCCCTGCAGGTCGGTATTGAGACGGCGGCTAAAAACCTGGGGGCAGAAAACGGCTATCTGGCCGACGCAGCGGTAAAAATCGGATTGCCGAAAGAGGCAGTCACCACATTCGGCGCCGTACAGTCGCTGGCATCGAACCAGGCGTTCAACTCGGTGCTTAACGCAACAGGCGTAAGCATACCAACGTCTGATACCATCATCACCCTGTTCAACCGTGCAGCCGAAAACGCAGCTCCAAAATCGGTCGACACCTTTGTCAACGCCATTACCAGCATGTCGATAGACGATGCCAAGCACATTTTGTTCGGCGAAGACAATGCGGCTACCACCTACCTGAAAGACCACACCTACACCAATCTGCAAAGCGCGTTCATGCCTAGCATAACCAGCTCGCTGAACACCATACAGATTGCCAACGTGACCCCAACACAGGCTTGGAGCACCTATGCCACCTACAACAACAAACTGGTTGAACTGCTCGACAGCAGCGCAGTGAAGGCCGCACTAGAACTGGCCAAACTGACAGGTGTACTGAAAGAAGAGCATATAGCCTCACTCGCATCTATCGACTTGGTGAACAAAGACCTGTCGGACTACATTACGGGTAAGGCACTAGACGGCCTCTTCCTGAAAGTATCGGAAAAGGAGAACGACATCCGCCACAATGCAAGCGCCCGTGTAAGCGACGTGCTGCAAAGCGTGTTCGGCCTGCTCGACAAGAAATAAGCATTTTTACGAAACACGATAAAAATACCTTGTTGCATTGGAAACCCAACAGCAACAAGGTATTATTTTTTACGATAGTACCCTTACAGTGGGGATATTTACGGAAAGACGGACTGTGCAATATCAGCACAACGGTTTCGCAGCTATGAACCTAAAAATCACTGAAGAAAAACGCCATTTTACTTAAAATTAAATTTGTAAAAAGAAATAATTTGTAATATTGCATATAGATTCTGCTGAATGTTGTTGATGAGTCTTATGCTTTTGTAAAACACTTGGGTAGAAGTAGTAAATAGCGCAAGCGTTGCCTCTTGTTTGATGTAGGGAGGCAAGCAACAGAGGAAAAGAAACCTTATTTAGTTTATAATAAAGTATGGCAAACATGAAATTCACATTTCTTACAGCATTGTGCCTGATTGTCGGTATTTGCGATGTAGTTGGTGAAAGTCCTGCGGCGAGCGTCGTTGTGGAGACTAAAAGCGGTACGGAAAGCTACCAGATGTATGAGTCTGGGAAGATGTATTTCTCAAACGACTTTCTGATTATCAAGCCAACGAATGTTGGAGCAACAGACACGCAAAACGGCATAAAGTATAAATTGGCGGACATTAACAAGCTCTTGTTCTCGAGCGAAGGGACGTCGGTAGCCAACACCGACAATATTGCTTCGGTGAACGTCTACCCAAACCCGTCGAGCGACTACCTCAACCTAGAGCTACCATCGGAAGAAGTATACCAGTATGCCATTTATTCGCTGAAAGGTGAGAAGATAAAAACCGGACAAATCGGCAACGGAGGAAAAATTGACATACAAACCCTTCCAACAGGAGTTTATTTTCTTAACATCGGGAACACATACTTAAAAATCAGCAAGATATGAAAAGAGTTCTATTTCTTTTAACCTCAATATTCCTATGCCTTTTCCTATGGGCCCAGAAATCGATGGTTCTTCATTTGGGCACATTGGGCAAGGAAATTTTCCAGATTTCAGACACAGACACCATCCGCTTCAAGGAAGGTAAAGTGTTTATAGAGACGAAAGATAAAAACCTGTCATACAGCATTGCGGAAGTAGACAGCGCAACATTCGACCTTGGGGGAAAGGACACCGTGTTCGTCACCTACCAGAACAACACGGCCGTTATTGAGAACCCATACGGAGAAGAGTTGGTGACAACCAGCACCAACGGGGCAAACGTCACCATTGTGTCGCACGCCGGCAAAAAGGGAATCGTCTACTACCTGTCGGGAGAAGCGAGCGACGGTTCGTTCGAGTTCACCCCCGACAAGGGTTACACACTGGTGTTCGACAACCTCTCGCTTTCTGGCAAGAAGGCACCTATTGTCCTCAACAAGAGTTTGGACGACGAATCGTATACCGCCAACCTTCATTTGAGGGGGAAGTCTACCCTCTCAGACAGTGAAGAGAACAGCTTGAAGGCCGCACTCTACACCAAGTCGAAAATAAAAGTCGACAAAGACAGTACCGCAAGCGAGGGCGAACTGACCATTAAGGGCTTGAAACAGCACGCCATCAACTCGTCGAAACGCATTGAGCTATACGGCGGAAAAATTGCCATTGTCCAGGCGAAGGGAGACGGCATCAACGCAGACGGTTTGGAAGTGTATGGCGGAAACCTGACCATTGAAGGTACGAAGAGCGACGGTGTGGACTGTAGCGAAGTCATCTACATTGCAGCCGGACAGGTATCGGTAAAACTCGCGTCAGACGATGCAAAGGCACTCAAGTGCGACAGCATTATTACCATAGAGGGCGGAGAACTGGTTGCCGACATTACCGGTAAAGGATCGAAAGCCATCAAGGCCAATGTGAAGACCACCTTCATCGCAGGTTCTACCCAAATAACACTCGACGCGAAAGAGCCGTGCACCGACGACCCGAACGACTACCGCTATAACGCCGGCGTTACCTGCGACGGCGAGGTGGAAATTTCTGGCGAAGCCCTGCTTGTTATAAAAGGCGAGGGCGTAGCCGCCAAGGCCATCAACTGCGAGAAGAACGTCGCTATTAGCGGCGGAACCCTTTCGGTTGACCTGAGCGGCAAACATTACGACGAGACCGCCCACCACGACACTGTTTCGTGCATGGGCATCAAATGCGACGGAAACCTCACCATTACTGGTGGAAAGAGCACGATAAACATCGGTGAAGCCGCCATGCTGGCCAAGGGCATCAAGACCAAGGGCGACCTGACCATTACAGACGGCGAGCTGACAGTAACCGTAGACGGCGGCTACTACATTACGAAGAGCTCGAACAACAACCAACAAGGTGGCGGCGGTGGTTGGAATCCATGGGGACAGACAAGTTCCAAACCATCGTACGAATATGCCTCGGCAAAAGCCGTGAAAGTAGAAGGTAACGTCAGCATTACCGGTGGCGACAACAAACTTACGGCAACACAGGGCAAAGGCCTGATTTGCGACGGAACCATCACCCTCGGCAAAGAGGGCGGAGACAAAGACGACTACGTCCTCTCGATAGCAGCTGGTAGCCGCAAGAACGAGACCTACACCATTAACGGCGGCGCCATAGAAGGCAACCGCACCAAAGCCCACGGCTCGCCAAAAGGCATCAAGGCCGACAAGGCGGTGGTTATAAACAGCGGAACCGTCGACATCTACGCCTACGATACGGGCATACTGGCGCCAGAAATCACCATTAACGGCGGAGAAATTGAGGTGAACGCACCATACGACCAAGGCGTCTTTGGCAAACAGAAACTCGACATTCTCGGCGGAAACTTAAAAGTGCCAGCCTCATACGAGGCCCTGTCGGGCGCCATCATCACATTCGGCGAGGGAAGCAGCACCTACGTGGTAGCCGACGACGACGCTTGGAACGCGACAGACGGCAAGGAAAGTTCATCAGCAGTGCACATCTACGTGAACGGAGGTATCCACTACGCGCAGTGTATGGGCGACGGACTAGACTCGAACGGCGACATGGTCATTTCGGGAGGTATAACCGTGGTGGCACAGAGCCACTCACTGAACTCACCACTCGACACCGACACGGGTTGGAAACATAAAGGCGGTTTCGTCTTCGCAGTAGGCGGAAACGGTATGTTCAACGAATCGATTCCTGTAGAATCGCAAGGTCACATCTATAGTAGCGACATTTCGCTGATGGCGGACCAATACATTGTGGTAGCCAACAACGCTGGCCAGGTGTTAGCAGCCATCAAGATGCCGCTAAACCCAACGACCAACAACAAGAAGAGCGGTGCCGTATGCGCCTATAACAACGATGTGAAGAGCTACCAATTCTATGTAGGCAACAGTTTCAACGGTGCCATGGACTACTTCGACGGCCGTTTCGGCCTATACACCCCTGCCCAAAACATCAACTTGAACGGCTTCACCAGCTACCAAGTCAGCACAGCAACCGGCAACGGTAGCGCCTTTGGCGGTGGCGGTGGCTTCCAATGGTAAGGAAAAACAACTAAAATAGGAAGAATGAGAGGACGGGATTTCTGTCCTCTCATTTTTTGTATAGGGAGATTGGAGCTATTTATGCGTAACAGACTTTTGTCCCCCCAAAGAAGGGCTGCCCCCCTGCGCCTTTTGGTTTCATTCAAAAAGTACTTGCGCACACTGGGATTCAATGTTGTCAATGATGTCTTTGCCGAAAATTCCTGGTATTTCCGAAATGCACTCGTACGTGCCAACTATAATGATTTGACAAATAACATCACGGAAACAACAGTGTATTTAGAACGGTTCTTCCGCAGTATGTTGCTTGGAGAAAAACATGACCTTAGAAATCGGATTATGTACGTCGATTGGGACAAGGTAGATGTGGAGAACCACTTCCAAAGTGCAAATCGTGAAGTTCAAAGTGCAAAAATAGACGAAGGATTGCCTTCAAAGTGCAAAAAATTGCACTTTGGATGAAATTGCGTTACTTCGCGTAGTGCAAAAGAATCCATCTGCAACCAAAAAAGAAAGACCTACTCTGTGTATCGGCATATCTCTCCCATCAATGGGAAAAAGGAGATACACTTTTCCCTTCCATTTATTCTCAAAAAAATCTTTTATGCTTACCTTTGAAAATGTCCGAATACTGTGAAGCCATAAATAAATAATTATAATCCGTACACAGGAAGTGACTATTACTAAAACACAAACGAGGGGGAAATATGGAGCTACAAGAAGGTTTATATGAGAATCTCATCACAAACGAGTTGCAAAAAGATATAGAACAGGCCGAATGCAATGGCCTTGTATGCAAGCAAGAGGAGATAGATAATGCGGAATCTCCCTACATGCTTACTGAACATATCAACAAACTAATTCTAAACAGACTATCCGATGAAAATCTTACCGCAGAAGAAAAAAGAGAATTCGTAAATCGTCTAATAGACTATCTTGGCGAAGACAAAGAAGATAAGATTGTTGATGAAAAACAAATGCTGTCAGCCGTGATTTCAAAACAAGAGGAAACACGACTAAAGGCAACCAAACAGGAAATAATTCGTCCGCTGACAGGTTTCAGGACAAGCAATCTGTTTACAGGAGGCCAAAGCAAAGTACCCTTGAATGCCGAGATAGAGAGGGATATAGAAAGTGCCGACAGAATTAGTTTAATTGTATCTTTTTTGAAACTATCTGGTGTCAACCTAATTTATGACCATCTGAAAAGGTTTTGCGAGCATCCGAATCACAAACTACGCATCATTACGACCACCTATTGCGGAGCAACAGAGGCAAAGGCAGTAGAACGACTCGCAAGTTTACCAAATACAGAAATTCGCATTTCCTACAACACAAAGATAGAGCGTTTACATGCCAAATCGTATATATTCGAGCGCAATTCAGGATTCAGCACGGCTTATATCGGTTCATCAAATTTATCGAAATCCGCACAAACAGATGGATTGGAGTGGAATATTCGAGTAACCAACGTCGAAAACCCACACATCATAAAAACAGCACTTGCATCGTTCAATCTATATTGGAATAGCCACAACTTTGAAGATTTCAATGAAGGAGGCATTGAAAAATTATACAAAGAACTCGAGCTCCAGAAAAACCCAGTTCAAAAGATGGGTATTCTGACAAAATACAACATTCTGCCACACCAAAAACAGATTCTAGAACGCTTGCATACCATAAGAGAAAAAGGCGTAAAACGCAACCTTATAGTAGCAGCGACAGGAACAGGGAAAACGGTCATTTCGGCCTTCGACTACAGACACTTCATCGAAACAAATCCACAGAACAAGCGTATATTGTTCGTAGCACATAGGCAAGAAATTTTAGTACAAGCACTTAACACCTATAAAAGCGTTCTTTATGACGTGAATTTCGGAGAGGTTTGGGTAGGGCAATATAGGCCCCAAAACGGAATTGACCACCTGTTTATATCAGTTCAAACATATAATTCAAAGTTTGACGAGGTATTCAGCAACCTGGCTCCTGATTACTACGACTACATTGTGATTGACGAAGCACACCACCTTGTGGCAGAAAGCTATCGGAAAATACTCAAACATTTCACTCCCAAGCTGTTAATTGGCCTAACAGCAACACCAGAGCGTATGGACGGGGTTAGTTTATTACCAGACTTTGACAATCAGATAAGCGCGGAAATACGCCTACCTCTAGCTCTCGACGAGGGATTACTGACACCTTTCCAATATTTATGTATTAGCGACAACACTGACCTTACAGACGACGACTTAATGCAGGGGAACAAGTATGTTGCGACAAAAATCACAGAAAGACTCTGTAACAACGAGCGTGTAGGCCTTATCATAGAACGATTAGGATATTATCTGCCAGATGAATATAGATGTAAAGCATTGGGCTTCTGTGCAACAAAGAAACATGCACAATTTATGGCGGAAAGTTTTAAAACATATGGACTAAATGCAGATTACCTGACAGCAGACAAGATTGATGAACGTGACAAATTGAGCCGGAAACTGGCGAAAGGTGAAATCAATTATCTGTTTGTAGTAGACATATTCAACGAAGGTGTAGATATTCCGGAAGTTGACACAGTACTATTTTTGCGTCCGACAGATTCACTAACCATCTTTCTACAACAATTAGGTCGCGGACTTCGTCTAGCACCAGGAAAACAGCTATTGACCGTTTTTGATTTCGTGGCCCAACTCAACAACAAATACGACTTTACGAGCCGGTTCCGCAGCCTAATGGTACGTAAAGACGCAAGTATTGCCCAACAGGTTGAAAATGGATTCACATTTCTTCCTCATGGCTGTACTATCCACATGGAAGAGAAGGCCCAACAACACATACTAGAAAGTATTAAAGCCGCTATATACAACAAAAAAAGACTCGTTCAAGAACTGCGAACTTACGACCACACGCCCACACTCAAAGAGTTTATCGAAAATAACGGACAGGACGTCAGACTAATCTACAAAGGTACATGTTGGACAAGCCTGAAACGAGATGCAGGACTGTGTTCTTACACCGATGATTATAACACACAGCGTTTTGAAAAATGTATTTCAAACCTTGTTCACATCAATAGCATATCATATCTGCATTTTATTCAGAAGACAATAAGTCACCCCGATAGTATTTCATATGTCGATGAACGTGAAAAGACATACGGCACTATGCTGTACTACTCGCTTTACGGCGATAAAATAAGTAAGATAGGAGTCGGAAGCATAGAGGAAGCAATTGGTAGATTGAAGAATTATCCGTATTTTATTAAGGAAATTATGGAACTTACCGATTATCTTCTGACTATCATTGAAACCAAAACCTTTGCGGTCGGAGAAGGAATGCCTCTCGCCCTTGAACAATATGGCAACTATACAAGAGAAGAAGTTTTCACAATCTTCGGTCGTCAAACCGCAGACAAAAAAATGCAAGGTAGCGTAGCTGGAGTTTTCAACATTGAAGAACTGAAAACAGAACTATTCTTTGTCACACTGAATAAATCTGACAAAGATTTCTCCGCCTCTACTATGTACGACGATTATGTAGTCAGCGAGAACCAATTTCATTGGAAATCACAAAATACCGATACCCACCAAGGAAGAGGTAAACGTTTTGTAGAACAAACTAAAAACAAAAAGAAGTTTCTGCTATTTGTACGCGAAAACAAACATGACGGATATGGAAATACTTGTCCGTTTTTTTGCTTCGGACTTGTCGACTACATATCTTCACGCGATGACAAACCAATGAGTATTGACTGGCGAATGCATCAACCAATACTGCCACAGTTTGTAAAGGCAGTATAAAACACACTATTCCCTTGTCAACAAAATTCTTTAACGAGACGGTAGTGACCTAAAAATATTGTAAGTACCTTTGTGCCAGATTCCGAAATTCATTTGACATGAAAAAAATAATTCTTGTTTTTGTATGCATGCTGTGCATCGTGGCACCAAACGCCAAGAATCAAGTAAAAGACCAGACCCGTGTGATGGTCATCAGCGACCCACACCTGCTGACAGCTGACAATGCCGAAAAACTTGCCGCAAACAAGGGCGGGAAACTGGACAAGATGAGTCCGACCATTTTTGCTAAGGCTGTTGAGACCATCGTCGAGGCTAAGCCCGAGGCCTTACTAGTGTGTGGCGATATGACTTTCAATGGCGAGGCTAGCGGACACTCACAAATGGTGGCCGCACTGGCGGATATTGAGGCGGAAGGTATTCCTGTGCTGGTTATTCCTGGAAACCACGACATACAGAATCCATATTCGGAAGACGCCAATGGTGCGAACGTCACACCTGATCAATTCAAGACTCTATACGGAGCCTTCGGTATGGGAAAAGACAGCCATTTGGAGAATATCAGCCGCGATGCGCAATCACTATCCTGGGCTGGAAGCCTGAAAGGTACCAATCTGGCCATCATCGGTTTAGACGCCAACATCTATGGTACAACACCAACCTACTACAGCGACGGTTGCCTCCGCAAATCGACAATCGACTGGATGACTGCACAGGCGGCAGCACTCCGGGACAAAGGGAAAATGGTGGTGTGCATGGTCCACCACCAGCTAATTGAGCACGTTGTAGGTCAGTCTATTCTGGCACAATCGACACTGCTGAATATGAAGTACACAAAGCACCCGGTTGACGGGACCGATGAAGATGCCGTAACCAATACGGACCTGCTAAAGGCTTTTGCTGACGCCCAGATACAGTATGTGCTGACAGGCCACTTCCACATTCACCACACGCAAAACAAAACCGTAAAGAACTCGGAAGGAGAAGACTTCACACTGACAGAACTGACAACAGGAGGCTTGTCGACCTATCCGAACTGGATGCGCACACTGGTGTTTGACACCCACAACAACCAGCTGGCAAGTTCTACGTCGACAATGATTCAAACAAAGGTTGAAAAAGAGGATCTGCAAACAATTTCGAAAGACGAACTGACAACCTGGGCCAACACCAACTATGGTTCCACCATTGCCGCAGGCATTGCCATGATGAACAGCGATGTAGACCAGTATGAGATATACGACGGCACGACTCAATTCCAGCTAGAAGAAAGCGCCTACCCCGAAGTACTGTATACGCGCAACTTCAGCGACAACAACTGGCAAACCCTGTACGTGCCATTTGATATGCAGTACGCCGACTGGAGCGGTATTTGCGAAATTGCCAAGTTCCACTCGGCAAACGACGAAAGCCTGCGCTTTACCCTCCTGAAAGAAGGTGACCTACTGGAAAAGAACACTCCGGCACTAATCAGACTGAAAAACGAACTGCCAACCGGGCAGTATACCATCACATCGAGCATAAAGGACTCTGACAAAACCAGCGTAATGCCAGTTGAGGGCCAAAGCAGTCCGCAAACGGGTTTTACCCTGCGTGGTACCTATGCGGGACTGACGGGCAGTTTTATGTACAAAAACAAATGCCTTAGCCTTTCGTCTGGCCAGTTTACAACCGTTGGCAATGAGGCCAAGGGCAATGCGGGCATCTTCCTTCAACCACAACGCTGGTACCTAACCGAGGCCAGCGGAAACACCCCTGCATTCAAACTATTGATAGAAGACGAGACGACTAAAGACAGCGCCATTCCGGCTAACGGTTTAGAACAGAAAACCGGCAAGTTCATCATCGACGGACAACTGATCATTGTGAAAGGCGACAGGCTGTTCAACGCAAAAGGCCAAGAGGTAAAATAGCAGGTTCTTTGCAAGCAGGAGTTAAACAAAACCTGTGAAAGAATGCTGTACCACTAACTAAACAGCCTTTACGCAGGAAAAATCACGAAAACTTGCACTCGTCTGTAATCTCGTACATGTTTTCTTCGTCTTCAACAGAGACGGCACCAGCCTTTTCCAAGGCTTCGTTTACTACAGGAGCCGCATCGCCGACAAACATCTGGAAAGCACAATACTTGCACAAACGGTAGATGCCTTCAACCAATTTCAATCCCAAGTCAGGCTGGTTGAATGCAGGCAGACTCAACAGCAACGAGTTCTCGTCACGGTCTAACTCAAACTTAGCGACAAGCACCTCTCCCCTACTGACGTTCACTTCCTCAAACTGGGTGTTGACAGCCACTTGGTCAAAAACCTCGGACGGATTGCCCGCAATAAAATTCGACAGATATGTTTCGACGAACTTATGCAGGAAAATGTCGGGCCGGAGTTCCATAAACTGCATCAGCTTCCGTGTGTTCGGATTCATAAAGTAACAATGTCCGTTATCGAAAGTGTGACACAAGAACTTCCTGCCGTTTTGGTCATCTATTTTAGAAAAATAGCCTTCTTTTCTTTCCCCCAGCATTTCATCGTCCTTGTCAGAAAACATAGGGTTAGCCGCATTGTACTCTAAATCGGCCTTATATAGTTTTGCAATATCTTCTTTCATTTTCTATCTAATTGTTACGCAAAGATAAGAAATGTATCTGATGCACTGACCAGATAAACCACCAATAAGAGGCGAACCATTAACCTACATAAGGAAATTTTCAATACTTTTGCCGTCCCATAAAAAAGGTAACATGAAGAAAGAGATTAATCCACAATCAACCACACGCGGCATACAATTCGAGATTTGGAAGAACGCCCCCAACCCTATGCTTACTTTTGTAAAGAAGCTAGACGTTACCAACCTCGTTAAAATCAGAAAAAAGAAGCACCTGAAATTCAACATGCTACTTGACTACTGCATAGGGAAGACCGCTATAGGCACGAAAGAATTCTACCTGTTACCAGAAGGTGACAAACTGATGCAATTCGACAAAATTGCCATAAACACGATTGTGAAAAACCACACCGGAGAGGCAAGTTCGTGCGACATAGAGTTTAACGGTGATTTTGACAAGTATAACCACGACTACCTGAAATACACAACAGAAGTGGCTCAAACATGCATAGACCGCGACCTGTCGGGAGAATGTATGGTTATTGGTACATCGGCAATTATAGATACAGAATTGGAATTTGCCGGAGGTATGTACAGCGGCATCTTCAACAACCCTTTTATTATTTGGGGCCGCTATACCAAACACTTTTTCCGCTACCACTTAAACCTTTCCTTCCAGTTTCACCACACCCAGATGGACGGAGCCCATGCAGGGAAATTTCTGGAAAACCTACAGAGGACTATAAACGGCTTATAATAAAAACTGGGGGCG
>ODAI012986731.1_pt1 | contig 30554 bp, 28 predicted proteins | sample 1539321 | NCBI WGS metagenome assembly ODAI01 (sample SAMN02144231, study PRJEB22623) | gut metagenome | biome: sheep rumen | host: Ovis aries | place: New Zealand
AAGAAAGAAGAATACAGAGAGATCAAGCGCCACTATACTGTGCGGATCCGTAACCTTATGACCTCTCAAAGATAGAGTGGCGAATATACAATCGAGAAGGTAAGGGCGGCAGGAGACAAGGGCATACCTTATAAGGTAATACTGTAATGGGGCGCAGAAGCCGGAAAGGAATACTATGTGTTTCGCATCGAAAACTGCCGATGCTTTGTTTTCGGCCTAAGGAATTCTAAAGAAGAGGAAAAAGCAATGTTAATTGGAGAATATGTATACACACGTCGCTTTCGAACAGTCAGGATAGGCTGCGTTTTCGAGGACGAGAAGGACTCTATAATGCACGGATATACAGAGGAAGCACACTGTGATGACAGCAGATTTGGTGTAAAAGGAAAACTCCTTCCAGGCTCCTCGAACATGGTATTTGCCGCCTATAAGAAAAACAAAAGGCAATAGAAAGTATCTGCAGCATCATTTAAAAAGGAGAAGATTTTGAGCGTCTACGAAGAAAAACACGTACTGTATCAGAAATACTTAAAAGAACTGGATACGTTCAGGGAAGAGCCCCTGCGCCTGTCAGAAAAAGTGTGCCGGAAGATCTGTGATTATTATATCCAGTCAAAGTTCAGCTCCTGGCACAATATTTATGACTTTGAGAGCGGAAATCTCGTTGGCTTTGTCATAATCGGCAAAGAGTTTCCGGAAAAGCACCGCGATTCTTTGAGGTCTGTAGCGCAGGCCTATGTACTCCCGGAGTACAGAAAAAAGGGACTTATGACGGCAGCTGTGTCCGATTACATGACACGGCACAGGGGTATATACAGCCTTCTCATACTTAAAGGTAACGAGTATGCAGCCGGGTTCTGGAAGAGGCTGTTTGAAAAGGAAGGCTATACGGAGGTCTCTTTGTCCCCGTCGGCAGCCGAGGATGTGGAGGCCAGGGTATATGCCTATGCTCCCAAAGAGTAGGCCGCCCAAAACAAGTCCGTATACATAGGTCCCTCTGCGATGCTAAAATCCCAGAAAAACACACATACCGCGAAAACGGATATGCTGATATTGCGGGGAGGAAATATGTTTAAAGAAAACAAAGCGCAGATAGATGTAATCAATACAATAACAGTCCCTGTCATCGTCATAAGCTGCCCCGGAAGCGGCAAAACAACGACGCTCATCAGAAGGATACGGCGGATGATCGAACAGGGGATAAACCCGGAGAACATCGTAATGGTCACATTTACAAATAACGCAGCAAATGACATGCGCGAAAGATATAAGACCATGTATGGGGAAAACCCCGGTGTTTTATTCTGTACGATCCACTCACTCTGCTTCAATATCCTCAAAATAGAAGGATATACATGCAGCTTGTTTGACGAGAGGGAAAAGTGGGGATTCATTTACGGTCTTGTAAGAGGAAATTCCCATGTGGGTGATCCGCACAGTGTCACTACGGCTGTTATCACGGAGATCTCTTCCGTAAAGAACAACGACATACCGCTTGGATCCTATGAACCGACATCCTGTGACAGAGCTCTGTTCCTTGGCATATTTAAGCGGTACGAAGAGGAAAAAGAACAGAACAACAAAATTGACTATGACGATATGCTGCTCATCTGCAGACGGCTCCTGATTGAAAACAAGAACATCAGAGAAAGGTGGCAGTGGAGGTTACGCTATATCCAGTGCGACGAATACCAGGATGTAAACACTGTGCAGAGGGATATTCTGTATGCGCTTGCCGGTGACAGTGCAAACCTGTGTGTAGTAGGTGATGACGATCAGTCCATTTACAGGTTCCGTGGAGCAAGAAGCAGCATTATGATGAATTTTATGAATGATTTCAGGGCTAAAAGTCCCAAAATGTTCATGATGAGCACAAACTACCGCTCCGGGCAAAATATTGTCGATGCGGCGGATGCATGTATCTCTTATAACAAAGTCAGGTTTGAAAAGGATTTTATCTCTGAGCGAGGAAAAGGAGGTTTTAAAGGCCTCGTTAAATATCGTAACAGGGTGAAATCAAAAGACGATGAATTCTGCGACATTTTAAAGATTATCAGGGAAAAGAACAGGGAAGGTGTCCCTTACAGTGAAATGGCGATTCTTTTCAGGATCAACAGACAGGCACTTATTCCGGTGCAGAAGCTGTCCGCATCCGGAATCCCCTATAGCTCAACAGAAAAGGTGGAGTCCGTTTACGACCAGTGGCTTTTCAAGGATATCCTTGCATATATTGAGCTTGGAATGGGTATTGACACAAGAAACAACATGCTTCGCGTACTTAACAGACCAAACAGGTATTTTTCAAAGAAAGATTTCGAAAATACAGAATATAATGCAGGCAGCATGCTGAACGCAGTTAGGAAATACAGCAACAGGCATTGGAAATATAATCAGGCTGTTCATGATATCAGCAGGTGGCTTACACATTTCGGCCAGGGAAAAATAACGGCAGACACACCCTGCCTTTCGCTTTTTAAAAACCTTGCCATTACCGGATACGATAAGTGCATTGGGGATACGGCAAAGTACCAGGGAGAAGAGGCAAAGGAAGCAAAAGAAAAATACGAGCAGTTAAAAGAAGACGCTCTTAAGTGCGGCACAGTCGGAAAGTGGCTGGAACACGCTAAAAAAGAAAAAGAAATCATTAAAAGGTTCAACGTAAAGAACACAAAAGACGGTGTTGTCGTCTCTACACTGCACAAATCAAAAGGGCAGGAGTGGAAGATCGTCTTCCTGATCGATGTTGATGAAGAACTTATCCCTTATGTCAAAGCAAAGACTCCGGAAGAGATAGAAGAAGAGAGGCGGCTCCTGTACGTTGGGATGACAAGGGCAAAAGATGAACTGCATATATACAGCTGCGTACCGTCATCTTTTATGATTGAGACGCGGAAAAAGTTTCTTTTTAGTCAATAGTGGGGAAACATATGATAATCAAATTCAGCGATAAAGAAAAAAAATACGAACAGTCTGACTTTCTCAAAGAGGCTTCTGAAATCATTAACAACACTATCGAAAATGAGCAGGCAAAGGAAAATATAATACACCAGGTGGCAGAGCAGATCGCAAAGACAGCAAACAGAGCTGGAATCAGCGCTTCTTTCGATATCACTGAGGAATTCATGCAGAGAATATTCGACGAATCAGCAATAGGCCTTGTCAGAGGCGGGGTCTGTGCGTTTGAAAGCGATGATGGGGTATATAGAGTTCATATCATACCTGCAGCACGGCTGGGTGATCCGGAAGATCCTTCCCCCTATGTCCTCGAAGTCGCGATCAGCAGAAACGTTAACGGAAATATACAGATTTTCGACGAAAGCTCCGGCTGGCTTGATATCGAAAAAGCCGAAAAGATCATGTTCGAAAAAAAGGCAGAGACGGCAGAAGATACCTTGCAGATTCCAAAAGAGACCGTACTGGCGTTGGGAGATGAGGATCAGATCGGATTTTATATCGGCATAGACTATTTTCAGGAAAATCCTGGAAGGACCATAGAGGATTGGAATCTGTTTAAGACAGAAAATGAAAAACTCATAACGCTGATTAAAAAGAAAGAAGATATTCTGGATTTCCGGATCTTGGACGGCAGGCTTTACGCGATTCCGGCTGATAATGCGCACTTTGGAATTATGCTGGGGTATGCGGGCGGAAAATATGAGATATTCCAAACCTTTTCCATTGAAGAGATAATCGGGTATTATGGGGATAATGGCCTGGTCGATTATGTCATGGCCGAAGCGGCCAGTGCATCGAACAGGGAGAGTTTTATATGGAAAGTCGGCGAAATAGGAAGTCTGTACGAGGCCATGCAGTTTTCAGAGGCACATATGGACAGAAACGCGACATTTGCAGCGGCAGTAACGATCCCGCTCTCAAAAAACCTTGTGCTGCATCTTAATGATGAAGTGCTCGACAGACCGGAAATCATCTGGAACAGGCTGGGCAAAAGCAATAAAAACAGATATTCAAGAAGAAATATTAAGAACCTTGTAGGGTTTTTGAAGGAGACGAGGGAATTAATCATGTCAGTTACTTACGAGATTCTTAAAGCATGAAACCAAATAAACAGCATATAATTCATCAAGACAAGAAAACATTCGTCATCACAGGAAATTATGGAAAACTCTGAAAAACCAGATTGACGAGAAGAAATACACCAGATGGTGACATCGTGGATGACTGGCACGAAGATCACCTGTGAAAAGAAGAAATATAGACACTGCATTATAGAGAGGCCTCACACGTCAAATCCGTGTGAGGCCTTGTTTTCTTACTCTTTGTGTTTGTATCGAATAATCAACTTGATAATCATACAGATAACTACAACGGCGAAAAATAAATAAAAAGCGGGTAAAGCACCATAATAATACCAAGGATCGGAACGCATCTCGTAGATCTCGGGGAAGTTACGATATTCCCGATAGTTTGAAATCGTATTTCCAACGAACGCTCCGAAAAACGACGCCATTAAAATATTTAGAAAATGGTTTAATCCCTTCATAACAAAATCAATCCATTATTATGCTTTTTGACAATAATAAACAGCAGATGATGCTAAACGCGTCATGTTTTTATCATCATAATAATATACCACACATTTCTTGTTTCTTTAAATTGTTGCGTAACACAAATTATTTACTATTTAAAATTTTAATACTGCTAACCAAACAACAAACAAACATAATTTTAAAAGTTCAATTAAGACGTCTCCTTTACTTTATAAGTCCGTAAAGAAACATTTTTTCAGCGATATGGCTCCTGTAATATTTCCTGACAGACTTTCTGAGATTTTTCAGGCTTTCGTTGAGCTCAGGACAGTCGTAGACTCTTTTTTTTCCTGCTTTTGTCTCAACAAACGAAAAAGTGTTCAGTTCTTTTTTTATTTGATAGACGCCATAGAGAAACTGCGGGTTATATCCAGGCCTTTTTTGGGCAAGAGAAAGCGTCCTCTGCCACATGGAAAGGAGGGCATTTTCCTCTGTGTCAAGCGCCGTCATTTTGTTTTCCGCAAAGGTGTACAGACTCCGCAGGGCGAGCGGGAGTTTTTTAGTTTCGGACAACAGGATGGGCATAGGAATCCCTTTATCATCAAACATAACATCTGCAGGCATGCTGTCATCAAAACAAAGTTCATTCTGGTATCTGCGGCCATCTGATCCGTCAAAGGAAAGGCATTTGTTCTGGTTCGACAGACATGTGTAAATAAGACAGGATTTTAAAAACTGCATGTCCTTTTTGTATTTCTGTCCGCCGTCTGAGGACGTATCAATAAGTCCTTCTAAAAACCAGGCACCAAACGGATACAACTTTGCCACAAAGAGAGGCAGCCCTTCCAGGTATCTGTCTTTTCTCAAATAAAAGCCGTTCCCGTTATACATGGCCGTGCGCACAAGGCCGACACTGTTTGCATCAAACCCATATGCATCTGCTCTGACGTATCCGATGATATTGTCATTATAGCGCGGATTTATCCTGCATTTCCTGAAAGCTTCCGTGCCGTCTCGGTTGCAGCAGACAGCATTCAGCTCGTCATCAGGATCCTTCCTTTTATCAAACAGCTCACGCATGGGCTTTCGGGTCTTTTTAACTGTAACGCTTGACGCGAAAACAGCGTCATCGCCTTTTATGTCATAAACATCCAGGAGAACAGAACTGTCCCGCTGCTTTTTACCGCCAAAATACATGCAGGCAACGGCCTCCGGCGTTGCACCAAAGTGCAGGCGGTTAAAGACATATCCGCCAAAATATTCCCTGTCAGAAAGGCCAAGTCTTTTCCAGTGCTTTACAGGCCCGATGATGATAAAACTGTCAGTTTCCTGTCGAATGTAATATTTCCATGCGGAATAGACAAACAGGTTAAAAACGTCATTTACAGCACGCCCATATTTTCCCTCTTCATGCATGCGGTCACGCACATAGCCTTTATCTGTGCGCACAACATCCACATCTTTGCAGCTGTTCTTTTGAGACTGGTCCCTGTATGGTGGGTTTTCACATAAAATGATTGTGCACAATGGATCTTCGATATAACCTTTTAGAACAGGATTATCTATATATTCCCTGCTTAACGCGTCAGCGCTTGCGATCATCCCTCCTTTGTCAAATGCGGTATGTTCGTTCTCCGAAATGATCTTGCGCACCATTTTTCCGAGACGATTTTTCAGAACTATATATTCATCATAACCGTAAGTGCTGACAACACAGTGCCGGATCAGTTCATCGCCGTTTTTATCACGAAGCCCGACAAGCGCCATTTCCAGGTTCCCTGTTCCCGCACAGCGGTCAAGGATAATGTAATCATTACCATCCGGGACTCTGCTTACGGCTTTCTGTACAAGCTCTGCAGTCTTCTTTGCGTAGGGCGCAGGGGTGTAGAAGACGCCGAGGTCTTTTCTTAAAATCCTTTCACCAGCAGGATCCGGAAAATCTTTGCTAATAGACATATTCCGCCTTCTCCTTCACAGATTTTTAAAAGTATGAAAGAAAATGACGTATATAAGGCTTTTGCAAAAAACTTAGTACTGTTTTGTTTTGAAATAAATAATGCATACCTGCCGCATAACAAAAATTTTTCGAAAAAGGAGGCAGATAAAATGAAAAACAGACCAGAGGAACTTACGGGAATTCAAAACGCAGAAAATATGGAGGAGTTTGTCCGCGAGATCATGAAAATAAGACAGACGCCGTTTGCCGATACGGAGACTGTTTTTATCAAAAACAACCACAGCGGTTACTGGAAAGTTGACAGAGACGAGCTGCGATTGTGCAATGGCGCAGTAACGGCACCGGGCCGCTATATGGAATATCCCACCGTATGGAATGCAGTCTTTGGCACAAAAGTTATAGCCGTTTATTTTGACAGTGACGGGCAGTGCTGGCTGGGAGAAGTCAGATTCGAGAATATTTATTCGTATTCCCATAATGGAACAGAGGTCCAAAAAATAAACAAAGGGCATATGTACTTTCAGCGGAGCAACAAGCTGTTCGAAGCAAACACATTTGAGACAATATTGTTTATCAACAGCAAAAAGCAGCTGGCAGAACTTTTGAAAAAGAAAAACAAGTATGCATATGAGCTCTGCGAAGAACAAGGACTGCGCATGGACAGGATGCTTTTGTGTCCTTCGCTTGAGATCCTGTATAAAGCAGGCTATGCATTTGCGGAAAGACTTCTTTCGCGGCAAACCACAGGCAGATGGAGAGGTTCGGAACATCTGGCCGAGTTTGGACGGCTCTGCAATTACAGAGGCAGGAACCCGAAGGAGATTTTCAAGACGACAAAGCTTGTATATGAGACGCTGAAAGAAGAAGAGGATCTTACGATCTGGGACAACATTCGGAAGATTGTAAAAAAAGAACCCAAAATGACGCAGGAAACCGTGATGGCGATCAAAGCACGGAATTTCTCGTCCAAAGAAACGAGGCTGTTCAACGAGACGCTTGCGAAAAAGTATCGTGGAAAGAGCATCTTCACATCCGGATCTCTTCTCAGATACCTTGACCGTATCGACACCTATGAAGCGATCTGCGCAGAAGAAGGTCTTCAACTCCTGGTCGATTACATCCGTTCATGTGAAATGATCGGGATGGAGCCTAAGACGGACGGAGATTCCTTAAAGAGAGAGCACGACGTAGCAGCACGTATCTGCAGGCAGATGAGGACCGAAAAGAATAATGAAAGATTCAGAAAAGCCCTTGGAGAAAACCCGGAAAGATACGATTACGAAGAAGATGTATTCTTTGTAAAGCGTATCCTTACACAGGAAGATCTGAACGATGAGGCGAGACAGCAGCACAACTGCGTCGCCTGCTATGCGGATTCCATTATAAAAGGCGAAACATCGATATTCGTTGCGAGGTATAAGCGCACACCTGACAGGTCGCTTGCAACAGTTGAGGTCAGGAACGGAAGGATTGTGCAGAAGTTCCTTGCTTATAACAGGCCGATCAGGAACAAAGCACTGACGGACTTTCTGAAAAGATGGCAGCAGCACATCGAAGATGTTGACAGAAGAGAAAATATCAAAGGACCTGCATTTGCAAAAAGGGCCGTCTGACAGAATAACCTACACACAAAACACCCTGTACCTGGATAATTCCGGATGCAGGGCGTTTTCTTTGGGACAGGAAGGGTGAAAAAATCACTTTTGTGGTGTTGTCTTACCTGCTTTGTCCTTTAACATTTATGAGCAGTGGAGTGTTGCTGATTTTTTAAATTCAAACGGGTATATCTAAGCCCGCTTATGTAGTTTGAATCGAGAGAAGGCCAATGATAAATACTACAACCAAACCTCCATAAAAAGTTATTTGATACAGAGAAAAAAGCTTTGGATTACTTTCTTTTAAGAATTTTCCGTTCAGGACATCTCCTTTATAATCCATCTTCTTTAGAATTAAAAGTAAAACAAAGGCAACGGCAACGGATACCCAGAAACAGGTCTTAATAAAACGATAGCGTGAAAAATACAGCGAACCCATAAAAAGAATCCACACTATTATTTCGACTATCCATAAAACTATAAACAATAACTTTGTGTTTTTTCTATTATTCATGACTTATTTTAATAATTAATTCGCCAGTTTACAGTGCTGTAGTTCCAGCCAAGGACCCCATCATTTGTATAACCATATACATAATGAATAGTTATAGTTATACTTGTGAAGGCAACATTATCGGCAATAAGCCCTGCAATTACAGGAGCAACAATTGCAGCTGCAGCAGCAGGAACCCCTCTACTAACTAAAAGCAGACCCATTCCAGCCGATCCAACATTCGACAGTGTACTCTTTGAAATAGTAATTGTTTTAGTTTTTGTATCGCCAATATTCGCCCTAACAGGTTCTTCCATGACCTTTTTGGTTTTACTGTCCATCATAATTACTGCATCTATTTCTTTGTCACTTAATCCCAAGTCTTCCAATTCACGAACAACTTTTTCTTTTTCACTTTCTGTAAGATCGTCAAAGGAATTATTTCTCCAAGTTTCTATTTCTCCTTGATTATTCGTATTTGCTGCATAAGCTGGCACATAAAAAACATTTGCCAAAACAACAGCAGAAATAATGAGAGTTGCAAAAAATTTCTTTATACTTTTTGTCATTTTATCATCCTCGCACTTATTTAAATAACTTGTAAACGGGTAGAAATGACTACAATCCATATAAACCAATCTTACATCAGATGATTGTTCTGCTGAACAATGGAATCATCCCCTAAAAACGTGTAAAGAATATCAAGTCAAATGTGTTATCTATAATAAAGAACCAGCACAAACAAAATACAAATCTGCTACGCACATAACAGCCTGACATTTACGGAAATCACAACCTGTGCCATTTTAAATAATCCCAGAAATTTTGTTCGTTTCGCAAATATAACATAATAGTATCTGAAGGGAGGTTCCTATATAAGTATGTCAGTTTTTTGTCCGGAAATAGGAGAAAAAGTTACATATCTCATTTGTCAGGACTGTACAAAAAAGGTTTGCAGAAACGAAAAAGAAACGTTCGCACTTCTGATCGTCGGCAGCAGGACGATGACAGATTACAGTCTTTTCAGAAAGAAGACAGACAAGCTGATTGCTCCGCTCAGACAAAAATACAATTTCCTTATTGTAAGCGGTGGGGCAAAAGGTGCGGACAGTCTTGCGGAAAAGTATGCCAAAGAAAACGGATTTGGTGTCAAAATATTTCCTGCAGACTGGAAGAGCGGACCGTCCGCAGGCTACCGAAGAAACGAGAAGATGCACGAGTATATATCACGCTTTGAACGCAGAGGATGCATAGCGTTCTGGGACGGGATATCCAGGGGCACAGCGCACAGTTTTTCTCTCGCAAGTAGATACAGCAATCCGCTGATGGTTATCCGGATTGATCGTTGAAAGAAGAAAAAAACGAATTGCCGCTACGGCAGAAAGGAGCAGTTTTTTTGGAGAAGACAGGGCTAAAAAAAGGACAGGAATACATTTTCTTTGTTGGCAGAGACAAGAGGAAAAAGAGAGGCGTTTTCACGGGAGAGTATGCCCCGAACGGAAATGCGATCATACAGACGAAGAAAAAGGGCGTTTGGAGCATTCCTGTCAAAGAACTGTTTTGCAAGAACCCAAAATAGTGATACACAAAAAGTACCGCATGCGCACGTCAATGAGTGTATGCGGTTCTTTTTGTGTCCAGGAAAAGCCGCAGCGCTTTTGTTTCTTCAAATTAAAATCATTCTTTGGCTGAAACTAAAAACCTTACAGGAGGAGGCTAAAAAAATGATCAAGGTTTTAAAAAGAAACGGAGATGTCAAAGACTTCTCGCTAGCAAAGATCGAAAACGCAGTGAGAAAAGCATTTGGCGCGACAAAGACGCCGTATAGCGAAGACATCCTGTCGCTTATCGCGATGAAGACGGCAGCCGATTTTACGAAAAGAAGAAAGATCATAAAAGATCAGGTTACTGTTGAAGACATTCAGGACAGCGTAGAACGTGTTTTGTCCGATACGGGATATACAGATGTGGCAAAAGCATACATTCTGTACCGCGAGCAGCACAAGAAAGTGAGACAGGCAAAGGCAACGATCCTCAATTATCAAAAGCTTGTTGACGGATACCTGCGGACCGAAGACTGGAGAGTGAAGGAAAATTCTACGGTGAATTATTCCATCGGCGGGCTCATCCTTTCAAACTCCGGTGCGATCTCGGCGAACTACTGGCTGAGTGAGGTCTATGACGATGAGATCGAAGAGGCTCACAGAAACGCGGACATCCATCTGCATGATTTGTCAATACTGACTGGCTATTGCGCAGGATGGAACCTCAAGCAACTGATCCAGGAAGGGCTTGGCGGCGTACCGGGAAAGATCACATCAGCCCCGGCAAAACACCTGTCCACGCTCTGCAATCAGATGGTCAATTTTCTTGGCATCCTGCAGAACGAGTGGGCAGGGGCACAGGCATTTTCTTCTTTCGACACGTATCTGGCGCCTTTTGTCAAGGCTGACAGTCTGTCACAGAAGGAAGTCAAGCAGTGCATCCAGTCATTTATCTATGGCGTAAATACGCCAAGCAGATGGGGCACACAGGCTCCTTTTTCTAACGTCACCCTCGATTGGACTGTACCAAAAGATCTGGAAAACCTTCCCGCAATCGTCGGCGGAAAAGAAATGGATTTCACATACGGTGACTGCAAGAAAGAAATGGATATGGTAAACAGAGCATTCATCGAGATCATGATCGAAGGTGATGCAAATGGAAGAGGATTCCAGTATCCGATCCCGACATATTCCATTACAAGAGACTTTGACTGGTCAGATACAGAAAACAACAGGCTTCTGTTTGAAATGACAGCAAAGTATGGAACACCGTATTTTTCCAATTACATCAACTCCGAAATGGATCCCAGCGATGTGAGATCCATGTGCTGCAGACTTAGGCTGGACTTACGCGAACTCCGCCGCAAATCAGGCGGGTTCTTTGGGGCAGGAGAGTCCACGGGCTCCATCGGGGTCGTAACGATCAACATGCCCCGTATCACCTATCTGGCGGCCGATGAAGAGGATTTTTACAGGCGGCTGGACAGACTTATGGATATTGCGGCAAAAAGCCTTAAAACAAAGAGAACGGTTATTACAAAGTTCCTTGAGAACGGGCTGTATCCCTACACAAAGAGATACCTGGGGAATTTTAACAACCACTTTTCCACGATCGGACTTGTCGGAATGAACGAGGCAGGCCTTAACGCAAAGTGGCTGCGGGCTGACCTCACTGATAAAAAAACACAGAAATTCACCAAAGATGTTTTAAATCATATGAGAGAAAGGCTTTCTGACTATCAGGAACTCTACGGAGATCTCTACAATCTGGAAGCTACGCCTGCGGAATCAACTTCGTATCGGTTTGCAAAGCATGACAGGGAGAAATACCCGGACATCATCACCGCAAACATGAATGGAACGCCATATTACACGAATTCTTCCCACCTTCCGGTGGGCTTTACGGAAGACGTGTTTGCGGCTTTGGATATTCAGGACGAACTGCAGACTCTGTACACCTCCGGAACAGTATTCCATGCCTTTCTGGGAGAGAAACTTCTCAACTGGAAGGCTGCAGCAAATCTGGTACGCAAGATCGCCGAAAACTACAAGCTGCCTTACTACACGATGTCGCCTACCTATTCCGTATGCAGCGAACACGGATATCTGACAGGAGAGCAATTTACATGCCCGATCTGCGGAGCAAAGACGGAGGTTTACAGCCGTATCACGGGATATTACCGCCCGGTCCAGAACTGGAACGACGGTAAGGCCCAGGAGTACAAGGACAGAAAGGTCTACAATATCGGCCATTCTCACCTGTTAAAAAAGAACAATTCAAAACGTAATATAACAAATGAAAGCGTAATATACGATGGTGCGCCCCAGGAAGAATTCGACAATTCAAAACGTAATATCCACGAGGACGCGGCCATCGAAGCGACCCGTGAGGGTTCCTGCTGTGACCCGGTGATCCCGATCATCGGCGGAGGTGTTGAGAACGCCAGTGCAAAGGAAGGCGCAGTCAATGTTTTGCTCTTCAAGACAAAGACATGCCCTAATTGCAAGGCAGCCGAAGCTGTCCTGCGGGGGAGCAGTGTTGATTACACCGAAATCTTTGCGGATGACGACAAAAATCTTGCACTTGTTGAGGAGTTTCGGGTTATGAAAGCTCCTACACTTGTTGTACAGAAAGACAAAAGCATAGAAAAGTATTCTGGAGTATCAGATATCGCAGGATGGCTGAGAACGATCAGATAATCGGCCAGGGTATTTTATGACAACAAAAGTCCGAATCTCTAAAAGGGGGCTCGGGCTTTTCTTTTCTGCTTTTGCATTTACTATTGACAAAAAAACATGAAAACGAGATGATCATTATGGAGAGGCAGAAAGGAAAGATTTGTTTAGCAAAACTGAACTGGATTTGATTCAGACATTAGACAAGGAATACAGCATCCTTGTCAAAAACGGCCACGACATCCGATTAAGGAGCAAGCTCAGCGGCCACGAGTGGATCATTATGACCACATATAGTAGCAGCTGCTGTGAAATACTGCACAGACACTCTGTGCGTGACCCTTTTCATCATCAGCGGGGACGCTTTTTGTCGATTTATGACGCGCTTCGTTATATTCAAAGTCATGACCGCTGGTTCTCAGGAACCCGCAGAAGATAACAAAAAAACATTATATCTTATTTGTAAGTCAGTGGATATCCGCTGACTTATTTTTTTGCCATCCTTCCATTCTGAAAACAACGAATAACATGTTCAAGAAAGGAGGACAAATGAAACAAATTATTATTTATTTCGACCTCGACGGAGTGCTCGCCAAAAGGGCAAACGTTCCTGTCAAGAGGACGCACAAAAAAAGGTTTTTCCTGCGGAGAAGGCTGCAGGAGAATGTCAGGGACGCTATCAGCATCCTTAACAAAAAGTATGATACGGCGGTCCTTACCGCGACTTACAAGGACGCCCATTCTGAAAACAACAAGCGGGTATGGGCAGACAGAAAAAGAATCCCCGTAAGTAGGATCATTGTTGTTCCCTGCGGAAAAGACAAGGCAAGATATGTCAGCAAAGGCAGTATCAACATCCTTGTCGATGACTATTCTGAAAACCTCAGGAAGTGGGAAAGAAACGGCGATAATTACGTCGGGATTAAATTCTACAACGGAATAAACGGCAATCATGGCACATGGAAGGGACACAGCGTTTTCCATGAGATGATGCCGGAAGAGATTGCTTCCGTGATCGAAAAAATAGCTGAGGACGCAGCTTTGCGGCTTGCGGCATAAGGAGGAAAAATGCTGTACGAATATAAAATGACATTCAACGAGGACAGGATCCCCGTCCTTGTCAAGGAAAAACAGTATCAGGTGGACAGACGGCAAAGCCTCTGCAACATTCTGAAAGCTTACGACATCTTCAAGATGTTTGAGCTGGACAGAATGCCGGAAGAGCATATGTATCAGATATGTCTTGATGCAAGAAATCACCCTATTGCATCATTTCATGTATGCTCAGGAGGCCTTAACAGCGCCTTTATCGATCCGCGAATCATATTCCGCAACTGCATGGCAGTCGGGGCCGTTTCGTTCATGGTGGCGCACAATCACCCGAGCGGAGACTGCTCCCCGTCAGCAGAAGACAGAATGGTTACAAAACAACTGATAGAAAAAGGAAAGATTCTTGATGTCAGTCTTGTGGACCATATCATCATTAGTGAGAAGGGTTTTTACTCTTTTCGTGAATCAGATTATGGTCTCTGGAAAGAAGAAAAAGTGTGCTGAATCCGGTTTTGTTCTTAAAACAGAAATTCATCCTGTTTTCAGTTATTAATTAGTTATACGGAAGGAGGAAAAAAATGCCGTATAAAATTAAAAGTTTGGTTTCTATTAAAAAATATTTCAAGGCCTATCTTAGGGTCTTAGAGAACAACTCTGACAAGCTGGAAGGGCTTTATTTCGAAGTCCCTTTCAGCGAAGGATTCAGGCTCGTCGTCACGGACGGATACTTTTCAGGCATGGCCGGGGACCTTGAAATTGACTTTTACAGTCGCGAAAACGACTACGGCTGTGTGAGCGCAACAAACAGCGCTCACGGCCTCGACTATATGGTGGCATTTGTTAAAAACTTTGCCGCCATTAAGTCGGATACGCTCGTGGCCGCAAAAAAAGAAGGAGCCCTTGATTTTATGGACAACCTTGCTGCTGTGTAGTACCAGAAAACACAAAACAACCAGCTCGCAATCCGCGGGCTGGTTTCTTTTTATCTTAAAGACCGCCAGCGGTGATTGCTGGCGGTCTATTCACAAACGTCCATGCAAAGGGAGGGAATCATGAACAATATAAGTATGACAGAAAACAGGGATTTTTTTCCTGCACGTGACGAAAACATTTCGAAAAATAGCGTGAAATGATACAATAGCCACAGGGAAAAACACATATAAAGGAGCAAGTGTTACATGGCAAAGAGAGAGATAAGAACAGATCTTTGGGTAGCCACACAGCTTAGCGAATCCAAAATACCGTTTAGCGCCCAGGGCAGTGATGTCAAAGAAATCGACGAAGCACTTTCATCGGCCTCAAAGAGGGGCACGGGAAACGCAGGATTCCCGGAATATGTGGCTGTGGTCAGAGATTTTGTTATCGTAATTGAAGATAAGGCAGACACAGACAGGCACATCAAACTTACGAACAAAGGAGTCCTCGACACAGAAGTTAAGGCTGTCACAGATTATGCGGTTAACGGCGCTTATTTTTACGCTAAACACATCGCGCAGAACAGCAACTTCAAAAAGGTGTTTGCAGTCGGCGTCTCGGGGGATGAAAAGCATCATAAGATTACGCCTCTCTACGTTGATGACAGGGAAGGCTATATGGAACTTGATCCCGTTGAATCATTTGCTATGTTTGGAGAAGAACATATACAGGAGTATTATACAAGACAGGTCCTCAAAGAAGATACGCCGGAAGAAAAGACAACTGCCAGGATCCTGCAGGATGCTGCGGAACTGCACGAATATCTGCGTACATATGGCTCATTAAAGGATCAGGACAAACCACTTGTGGTTTCAGGTATTCTTCTTGCACTGGATGAGATCAAGAGTGGCAGCTTTTCCCTGGATTCCCTGACAGGAGACGATATCGACACGGACGGAGACAAGATCTATGATGCCATCAAAAAGCGCTTGAAAAGGTCAAATGTCGGTCCTGACGCCAAACGCGATAAGCTGATGAGCGAGTTTGCAATCATCCGTACCAGCGCCAGACTTAATACAGTGGATGACACCTTGGGAAAGACACCCATAAAGTATTATGCCGAGTTTTTAAAGGGACGGGTGTTTGATTATATCAAAGGAAGATCTTCTTCTGAGGATTTCATAGGACGGTTTTACGGAGAATTTATGAGCTATTCAGGGGGAGACGGACAGACTCTCGGCATTGTACTGACACCTGCTCATATATGTGAGCTGTTCTGTGATCTTCTGAATGTTCAGCCAGATGACATTGTGTTGGATCCATGCTGCGGGACTGCTGGATTTTTGGTGGCAGCAATGCACCATATGGTATCTGCGGCAGATTCTGATACGGCAAGGAGAAACATCCGCAAGAAGCAGCTCCACGGCTATGAGATCCAGTCCAATATGTTTGCTATCGCCTGTACCAACATGATCCTGCGTGACGATGGGAACAGCAATATCTGGTGCCAGGATTTTCTTAAACAGAACGAAGGAAAGGTACAGCTGAAAGGCGCAACAGTCGGTATGATGAATCCACCTTATTCTCAGGGTACAAAGAAAGATCCGTCACAATACGAGCTGTCCTTTGTAGAGCACCTGCTTGATTCCCTGACGCCGGGAGCGCGGGCGGCAGTTATTGTTCCGCAGTCTTCCATGACGGGAAAGACGAAGGATGAACAAAAGTTCAAAGAGTCTATCATGAAGCATCATACGCTGGAAGGAGTTATTACATGCAATACGGACACTTTCTACAGAGTCGGAACAAACCCCGTAATTGCAGTATTTACGGCTCATGAGCCTCACTCGGCTGATAAAATCTGTAAGTTTATCGATTTCAGGGATGACGGATACGAGGTAAGACCTCATGTAGGGATTGTAGAGGGTGACTCCGCAAAAGACAAAAAGCAGCATCTTTTGGATGTCTGGTTCGGACGTACAGAAGCACCGAGCAGATTCTGCGTGGAATCAACGGCACAGCCCGACGATGAATGGCTGCACAGTTTTTACTACTTCAACGATGAAATACCAACCGAGGCCGACTTTGAGAAAGCAATCGGGGATTATTTGTCATTTGAGTTTTCCATGGTGATGCAGAACCGTGAGTACCTGTTCACAGGGGGTGATGCGGATGATGAGGCTTGATGAACGAGAGTGGAAACCATGCAGGCTGTCTTCTATTGGAAATGTAGAGGCAGGGCGTGATATTTACGCTCTTGAGCGTGTTAAGGGTAATATTCCATATATTACATCAGGGAGCCAGAATAATGGTATTGGGTATTTTGTTAATAACAAAAACGACACGTACGATAAAGGATATATAGCTGTTAATCGTAATGGTGCTGTTGGACTTGCATTTTATCATCCTTATTGGTCTGTAATGGGGAACGATTGCCGTAAACTGCACCTTACCGAGGCTGATGAAAATAGCTACGTAGGCATTTTCGTGGCGACCGCTATTTCGATGCAGAACAGGTCGTTTAGCTATAGCCGTAAATTAGGTACGGGACGGGCAAACAAACTACAAATAATGCTGCCTGTTAACGATGCCGGGGAACCTGATTATAAGTTCATGGAAGATTACATTCGTGAACTGATGACGGAGAAGAAAAAGCAGTACCTGAGATACATGAAACAACGACTTATGGAGTTGTGTTCCATTCCTGATGACAAACCGGTAGATTGGCAATCTATGATTAACTCTCATGAATGGAAGCCATTCTACATGAGTCAAATTTTCGATGACTCACAACGGGGAAAACGTATTGTGAACAAAAATCATATTGAAGGCAATACGCCATTGGTTTCATCCCAGGGGGTAAACAATGGTGTAACTAACTTTGTTGGTAACAAGGACGGAGTGAGGCGATTTAAAAACTGCCTGAGTATAGCAAACGGAGGATCTTCTGCAGGGAAATGTTACTACCAGCCTTTTGAATTTGTGGGGTCAGATCACGTTACGCAATGTTTCAGATTAAATGCCAGCACTCAGCAATATTTGTTCCTTTCGTTGGTAGTTACAAAGGCTCTAATGGGAAAATATGGGTTCAGCCATGAAATAAAAGATAAGGCTATTGTGAGAGAACGTATTCTCCTTCCCGTCAATGATGACGGACAGCCTGATTACGATTTTATGGAAGTATTCGGCAGAAAGATGATGCTGGCAAAATATAATCAGTATCTGGAATATCTCAAAGCAGGAGACCAGTAATGCATAGTTTAAGCCCACGGAATATTTCCGTGGGCTTTATTTTACCTCTCTTTCTCGTTTCCTTCGCTGTCGTAGATATGGACAGTTCCGTCCTCATCAATAGTGTAGTATTCACCTTCTTCCAGTTCGATATCATCACCTGCCATCTCGCCGTATTTGTAATCGGTCAGAAAGCCGATGGGATCATAGAAATCATAGGTTAATGGGTAATTGTCATGGACAGTATGGAAGGCGAATACGCTGCCGTTATAATAGGGCCAGAGAAACTGATCGTCCGAAAGCACATAGGATATTTCCACAAAGCCTATTTTCCATTCGCCTGTGTCTTGTTCAGATGCATATATCAACGCAAAAGGAATAACGTAGTCACCTTCCACGCATCTATCGGAGGACATATGCACAGAAATGTATCCACTGTCGCTGAAAATCGTTATGCCGTCATTTGACGTTCCTATGTCACTGACACAATGCTTTATGGAATCAACGCTCGATATGGTATGGATCCCTTTAAGTACTGTGTAAATATTTTCTTCATTGGTATTTATTCTGGCATAAGAAGAAAGGCACTTCTCTTTCAACGCCTCCGTATAATCTTCCGTGTTCTCATCAAAGTTAAAGATCGTATTCAGGAACCAGTCCGTATCTGCCGTACATTTGTCAAAGATAGAAGAGAGCTTGTCGGAAGAATATTCCCCGAGTTCATCTATAAAATAGGGCTTGCCCTCGATCTTATTGTCGACGCCGGAAGGAACTTCGGAGCCGTAAGGGTAGAAGATAAAGGGTTCTTCCGGAAGCTCTTCCAGCGTGTCGGATTCGGCCACTGAGACCGCCGCAGAGCCGTTTTCGACGGCTGTTGTACCTGTGCTCCCTGTTTCTTCTTCCAGACTCTGGGCGACGGAGAAGGACGTTCCCGCCTCCTCATTCTTCCTGCAGCCCGCAAAAGATATTGCCGTAATGGCCAAAAGGGCCACAGCCGCGATCCTTCCCGTCATTTGTACAAACCTGCTGCTATTCAATTCTTTCTGAAACCCGAGTCTCATTTTCCACCTCCCCGTGTTTGTTTACGTGTACCCTGAATGTTCTGCCGTTCGGCCTGTAGCCGCTCTGCCTCAGGTTTTTGAGGCGGATCATGTTTGTGGAAGACCGCCTTGCCCAGAGCATGGTCTTTGTTGCCGTGTCGATCAGGTATTCGTATTTCTGATAGTAAAAGTTCTTCGTGATCTGGTAGTCCGCCCACTGCTGGGCGACGACCGTATAATGCCCTTCCGGGAACCCCTGGAAGATATACTTGTGGTCCTCGTTCTCCGTCTCCACCTGCTTGACCAGCTTTCCCTTTTCGTTGTATACCGACCACAGACGCTTGTCGGACGTAAAGGAGACGTTGTAGTATTCTGTGGCGTCCACGCTGGTGATGTGGTTGTCTTCCAAATACAGGACGTTTACAGAAGTCCTGTCAGAGTTCCGGTCAAAGATCTCCCTGTGCACGTCCCGGAAAGCCTTGATGCTCTTTATGAAAGATGAGTAGCCGTCAAGGCCGCCAGAGAACAGGTCTTCCCTTAATCCGTGGATGTCGCCCGCCTCAAAGGTAAAGCCTTCTCCCTTTCTTTTTAACATGGCAAGAACATCGCTGTAAAGCTCCCTGTTCCCGCCGCCAAGCCGGATCTGCTTACCGTCCTGTCCATTCATCCACTCTTCAAAAGAGGGAAAGTCCATGTCCCCGAAATCAAAGCCCATGCCTCCCAGTCCGCCGCCCAGGAGCTTTCCCATGTCAAGGCCGCCCACGTAGCTGTCAAAGTCAAAGGTTCCTGCCCCTCCGGGGAACTTTTCGTTTCCCATAAGAGACATGTAGAAGAGCCGTGAGATCTCATCCGCGTCTGCCCCTGTGACCCCGATCCCGGGGAGGACACTGGAAAGGCTCCGGTCCATAAGGATGCCGCTGCTGTCCGAAGCGCTTTTCTCCCACCCGTCAAGCTGTCCGTAGTTTTCATCAAACTGCTTTATGAGGTCATCGATCAGGTCCAGCCTGTCCCTGCCGATGCTCCCTTCGCCCAGCCTTATGATATCGCCGTTAAACAGGATGGCGTTTTCGAACATGGAGGAGTTCTTTGCGTCCACAATGGCACCGTTAAAAAGGGAAGCGTCAAGGCCGCTCCTTGCCTTCAAGGAGGCGTAGTACTCCTGTGACCGTATGGGAGCGGCGCTGCTGCTGCCGCCTCCTCCACTTTCGGAACTGCTCTGTGTGGTACTGTCACGGCTGCCGCCGCTGCGATCGCCACTGTCACCGTCATACGTCAAGGTAACAGTTTCTCCTAACATAGTACCGTCCGCCAGCACCATCATCGGTTTTGCCAGGACCATGGAGACTGCGGACAGAACAAGAAACTTTCGAAGGAGTCGAGGCCTCTGCTGCCCGAAAATCTTTTTCTTTATCATAATCGCACTCCTGAAATAACTGTCTACAAATACTGTTTCTCTAAGAGTATGACAGAAAAACGGCTGAACTTTTTGACACCAAAGGAATCCCAGAAAAAAACAGCCGTCCAAAAACGGTCGATACTGGTAGTAACTACTGGCATTTGTTTCAAAAAAAAGGAGGAAAAAATGGACCCCAAATGGATCAAAATTGAAACGAACATTTTTGACAACGTAAAAATCAAACTTATTAAGAGACTTCCTACAGCGGATACGATCATCGCCATATGGTTTGAACTTCTCTGCCTTGCCGGAAAGACCAACAACGGCGGGATCTTCATGATCTCGGACAGAATCGCCTGTACGCCGGAAATGCTTGCTGCGATCTTCGGAAGGCCCGATGGAGAAGTAAAAATGGCCCTTGAGACCTTCGAAAAGCTTAGCATGATTGAGGTCATCAACATGGCGGATGAGAAAGTGATCAGCATCAAAAACTGGGGTAAGTACCAGTCAATGGATGTTTTGGAAGCAAAAAGGGAAAGAGATAAGCTCTATCAGCAGAAGAGAAGGCAGGAAAAACTGCTTGAGAAGAAGACCGAAGCCGCAGAAAAAGGGATAGAGGGCTCGGGAAAAGATGAAAAAAGGAAAGATGAGGAAACAGAAAAAGTAAGTAAAAGATCAAACGAAAGTAAAATAAATGTAAATTCAAGAAATAAAACAGGCAAAAAAAGAGACGAAAAACCAAAAAAAAGAGAAAACCAGAGTGAGACTTATCAAAAAAAGCAGGAAAAAAGCGAAGAAAATGAAGATGATTTTTCCGGCAAAAGCGCGGAAACGGACTTTAAAAACGTGCATCAGTGTGAAAATTCTGTGAACAAACGAGTAAAAATCGAGAAAAAAAACAAAGAGAAAAATTTTGAAAACGTGTATCAGTGTGAACAAATTGTGAACAAAAGTGATGATGAAGGTTATCCGGAAAGCGAATCAAGTGAAGAAAAAGGAAGAGTAACAGAGCAGAAAATGATGACTGGCGAGGTCATGCCGTCGTTTATGCCGTGGCCATCGCCCGAAACTTACGCTTTTAAAAACACTAACGCTTTGCCGCGTGAAAACATGGCGGCCAGGACCTATGAGGATCAGGCGAGAGAGTGGGGGACTGCCGAAAAAGCCGATAAAGAGAAGGCTTTTGAGGACATCGGAATTGTTGCAAATGGCAGCACGAAGGAAGGAAATACTAACACCGGAGCGAAAAAATTCAGCCTTGAAGAGATCACGCCGGAGTCCCAAAACCGCCTGAAAAAAAGCGGTTTGGTATCCTATACCCCAAATTTGTCAGACGATGCGTCGCAGATTCGTCGTCTTATGTCAGGCGATTGTCAGGCGACGGATCGACGACTGTCAGACGATTCGTCGTCTTATGTCAGACGACTGTCAGACGACGCGTCGCCCGACGTCGCCTCTCTAGAAAGAGAAAGAGAAGGAGAAAAAGAAATAACTGGAGAAATGACTTACGTCATTTCTTCGTCAAATTCGAAATTTGACGTGGAGGAAGTGACCGACCGCTGGAACCGCATAGCGGTCTTTACGGGGCTGCCGTCTGTAAGGCTCATTACTGACAAGCGCAGAAGATCCATAGGGGCAAGAATCGCTGAGCACGGACTCAGTGCCGTCCTTGAAGCGATAGACATGATTCCGCAGTGCGGCTTTCTCTGGAAGGCTGATAACAGGACCGGATGGCAGATGACCTTCGACTGGTTTCTCAGGCCCAATAACTTCGTGAAGGTCCTTGAGGGCACGTATCTTGACAAGAACCACCCTGTGGGCAAGGATACGTCGTTCGTCGATATGGTGAAGGGATGGTGATTTTATGCAGGATAACATGCAGGATAAGGATTTCATGCGGGATAACAGGGCCTGGAATGCGGCGGCAGATAAAAAAGGCCTTGGGCGTGATAAGCTCTTCGAGGTGATAAGATTCCTCCAGTGCGTCTTTAAAACGTCTGGGCCCGTAACGGATCAGTCGGCTTTTGAGGCCTGGTATGCCCGCACCCGCGCATACGATGAGGACGTTTTTGTGAAGGCCGTAAATGCCTACGTGCAAAGCGGCAAAGCAGTTTTTGAACTTGAAGCTGTCTGCGCCGCCGTAGACGCATATGCGGCAAGACGTGAGGATTTTAAAAAACTGGTCATGGTGCTGGGGACTGCGTACCCCAAAATGTTCGCGGACAGGTATGCCTTCGAGCTCTGGCTCTCCAACCTCCTCGACATCGATTATCGTTTTCTGGACATGGCTGTTAAAAATTACATCCAGTCCAATCATTTCCCGCCGACGATAGCGGACATCCGCATGACGGCTGCAAGGCTCATGGAAAAAGACGATCCTGTGCCCGCCCTTGAGTGGCAGAGGCTTAAAAAAGCCCTTGGCAGCGCATACGCGCCAAACGCCGAGGACGTTTACAATGCCCTAAACGATGTGACAAAGGAGTGCATAGGCGGCTTTGGTGGGTTTCGGGAACTGGCCATGATGGACATCAGCTCTCTGGAAAAAATAACAAGGCCCATGTTTGTCAAGGAGTTTACGCTCAGGAACGAGACCAGGCTCAGGAGAAAATCCGTATCTGCCGGGTGTCAGCTTCCCTCGCCCGGAATGGAGCGCTATATCGAGACCGCAGACAGGTATCTCCCGCTCGATCAGAAGCAGGAAGAACATCCTGACAGCGGAAAAGTGCATATGCCGCCGCACCTGAGGGAGCAGCTTTACAGAAGGCTTGGCTGGAAAGACAGAAATTTTTGATTCGGCTTGCGAAAAAAACGGCAGAAAAAATGTCATACTCGTTGCGAAAGAGGTCTCGTGTTTGACAAAAAACAGCAGGGCATGTCTTTCCCGCAGATCTTGTGAGCCACGGGATACCACAAAGCAATACGGCTCATTCACAGACTGATCGTGAAAGGTGCTTCTGGCAGATGACGGTCAAACAAATAGCACCGAGCAGACCTTGAAAACAAATTTGCGAAGAGAGGAGAGCCAGGAAAAACCGCACTTTGCGGCTTCTTCGCCGTCTGTGACATAGGTCACGGTGAGAAGATTTGTCCTTGCAGAAAAATTCGTGAAACAGCTGGTCATGATCTTTTTAGGGCTTTTGTCAAGCCTGTTCATAGTGTGGGGCGTCAAGGCCAAGAACCCCGTCGGAAGGCCGGAAAACCTGCAGGAAGAGTCTGTCCAGAAGTGGTACGAAGGCTCTTATACGGCTCCCAAGGTATCCGAAGAGTGGAAACTTGATAAGACGATCCCGGCAAACTACGTACCTGTCCCGGGGCAGGATCAGCTCTTCATGGTCGTCAATGATTCCGGCGAGATCACGGGATACAGGCAGAGGGCGCAGATGGCGGACGGAACGTGGATCTGGTCTGACGTAAATCCCGATATCCCGGACGGTTACGAGAAGGTCGACGGGCTGAAAGACGTCTACCTGGTAACGGATGGCGATGGGAATTCCAGCTATGTGAAATATATACGCAATGCGGACGACACCTTCTGTTTCATCGCCGTAAATGAAAAAGGCGAGCCGCTTGATCTTAATGACGATGCAGAGAAGATCCCCAAGAATTACGTCCACGAGACAGGAAATACATACGCGCTTTATGACGATAACGGCGTCCTCGTCGGATACAGGGAAAGAGTGCAGGGTGATGACGGATCGTTCGGATGGCAGGTAACAGACCCGCCAAAGGACCTGCTTTCCATGTACCAGACAGGCTTCGGGCAGACGCTTCAAAACGCGCAGGATGCGGCTGCTGCCGCAGCGCAGGAAGGTGGTCAGGATGGCCAGATGCCGTACAACTACGGCTACAACCCTGACGGATATGATACGGACTACAGGGAGCAGCAGCCCACGGAGCCCTTTGTTGTGGATAACGCTGACGGCACCTTTACCGAGACAGTGACGGAGATCAATACGGTCACGGAAAACGGCGAAAAAGTAACCTACCAGACAGACATCATCACGGTCAAGGACATTGAAACGGGCGAGATCATATCGACTAAACAGGAAGGCCCTTACAAAATTGGCTCCCAGAAACTTTCAGGAGAAGAGGCGAACCCTGATCCGGAAAATGCAGCAGATACTGCAGATAAAGAGGTTTCAAGGGTTGGCAGAAAGGTTTCCTATGACACGGCAAGAGCAGGAGAAGCAGCTGCCAAACTCAACGCTGAAAGGACAAAGCAGGGAAAGAAAGCACTCGTTGTCGATACAGGCGGAGACCTCTACAAACTCGCCTCGATCAAAGCTGCAGACATGGCGATATATAATTACAGCTCGAACACATCGCCCACTTACGGCACCCTTGAGGACATGATCGGCAAATGGGGCCTGTCAGTATTTTCACCCGGGGAGAATACTTTTATTTTTTCCGGCAAGTCCGCCTCCGATATGCACACGAGGCTGCAGGCTCTTGAAAAAACAAGGAGTATTCGGATGTCAGACGATTACCACAGTATTGCTGTTGCGATTGCCAACAGGGACGGACAGCAGTATTACGTTGAGGTTTTGGGGTAAGTTCTGTATCGCTTTGGCAGGATGTCGAATAGTAGCCTTAATACGATTGGCGCTTAACGGGTTTGTTATCTATTTGTATTGATTCAATATATTAAATTTTAAGCAGGTTGTTTGGAAGATGTTAAACAGGTGTATAGACAAGTGTGTCTGGGGGTTATAGTTATCCTGATGGAAGCAACGGCGTATCTGTAAAAAGCCAATCTTTAACACTTGGACAACTTGGAGCTTCTAAACAGGGTAATATCGTTTATCAAGACCAAACAGTCAACATTAGTTCTTCCAGCTGGAATAAAACACCTCCTTCGAGCTGGGTAGAAGTTAATGAAAGCAGAACACCATGCGTAGTTGGAGCAAATTATGTTCTCAGATTGAAAAGGGGAACGTCTTCTGCCACCTGGTACGTAGATTTTGAAAATAATATTGTGCGCAATCAGTAATAACTTAGTGGAGAGACCTATATGATGGAGTATATATTGATCCACGTACTTATTTTTGCCGATTGGTGGGTCAAACCTAAAATAAACCATTATACAAAAAAGCATTACGTTGCATATCCGATGTTTTCATGGCTGTTGTTTTTTTATGGCGTTTTCGGAATACTTCTTGCCGGGATTATTATCAAAAACACAAAGAGAAGGCTTCCGTTTTGGGTATGGTACTTTTTCTTGTTTGGAGATCTGGCGCTGGTAATATACAGGTTTTTTTTCCAGGGATCAGCAGAGGCAATGCTGATCCTGCTGATTGGAATGGCGGGAACTATTGTTGTAAGACAAAATCTTTTTAAAAATGAGATGTGATAATGCGCCTGACGGTTTACCGCAGAAGGACTTTTGTTCTTCTGCGGTATTTTTTTGCTCAAAAATACCTTTCGAAAAATGGCAACACTCTAAAAACACATCATTTTCCACGTCCTGCGTTCTTTTGTTTTCTGTCCTTCTTCTCATATTTTTTACAGCAATCAACACATTTATGAAAGGAGGAACATGAAGAAAATCACAAAGAAAATCACGTTGCTGCTGCTTCTGGCCTTTTGCCTTCTGGCAACCACCTTTGTATCGTTTCTGACGATACTGAGAAAGTATCGCTTTTATCTGTTTACTGTAAACACGGTAACAGATATAAAAGACTATTTTTCGGAAAAGGCGGCCGAGGCGTCAGGGCAGGAAGTAACAACCACAAAAACGCAGGAATACTTCACTTACGTTTCGGATGACGGAAGTGGGGTAAGTCGGAAAGAACCATGGTACTACATGAACCGTATACCGGGAGAAGAGATCGTGTGCGATGTGGGCTACCGCAGCACACCTGTCTATATCTCGTTCACCCCGAGGTATACAAACGGATACCTGTATCCTGACGGCACACAGGAGGAAATGAGCGTGGAATACGCTTATGAGGATGTCAGAACAGGGGAGAAGTGGTATTCAAAAAATCCATATCGCTACAAAAACCTGCGGGAAAGAAAGTATTACGAGCTTACGCCTTATGACAACCCGCTGGATGTAAGGATCCGGTTTACGGCCAAGTTTGAGTCCGGCCTAATCTACCCGGACGGAAAACAAGAGGAGGTATATTGATGGCACACGATGGGAAAAACTTTGTAACAGGAAGACCAATCAGATTCCGGACAGAGGTCGCACAGAGTACGGATTTGTGCGGAATGGAGCTTCACTTTGGTGGGCGTACTAACCTTAACTTGCCATCGATGATGATAAGCCATGCTGAGTTTTTTGTTCCAGCCATGGGAAAAACAGTATCGGTCTATCGTGACAGGACAGACTGTATTGTTGATGACGACGGCACATACGGTATGGTATGGAAGGACTGCCACAGCTGGGACGGGATGATAGCGGACTACAGCTACATACTTCCCAAAGACGCACTCTTTCAGTGCCTGAAATTTGAACACCGGGCTCAAAAGGATGCTTTCATCAGCGTAGATACCTTGTACGTTTCCCTTCCATCAGAAGAAAGGAGCTGCGTATGAGAAGTGCATACCTCTTGAAAGTTGATCCTGCGGAAAACAGGAATGTGTTTTTCCAGATGGCAGAGATGCCAAACGGTAAGATCGAATGCAAAACCGGAAGGGTCGGAGCAACACCGTTCAGAAAAATGTTTCCTGTAAAGCTGTGGAACAAGGTATATGACGCCCGGATCAAAGAGGGGTTCGTTGATAAGACCACTATTTATACAGACATGACGGATGACGATGCAAAGAAAAAGGATATGTTTGACAGCATAAAAGATACTGATGTCCGCAGTTTTTTCCGGACAATTGTATCTGCAGCAAAGGAAAAGGTCAAAAAGGAATATTCCGTTTCCATGAAGTCCGTTACAGATTCCATGATCAAAGACGCCGAAAAGATCCTCAGCCTTATGGAAGAAACAGACGATGTTGAATCTTTTAACCGCTGCCTTGAAAAGCTTTTCTTTACGATCCCGAGACAGATGTATGACGTAAAGATGCATCTTGCTCCTGAAAGATCGTCAAAAGAAGATCTTCTGGAGATCGTAAAAAGAGAGCGGGAGATCCTTTTTCTCGCCTCATCCGAATCCATCGGAGAAAAAAAGGCAGAGGGAAAAAGTGAGGACACGGATTTCTTTGAAATTTACGGCCTTGACGCAAGGCGCTGTACCGCCGAGGAAGAAAAAAACATAAAGGCGCATATGGACAGGCATTCTGCCCCGCGCTTTAAAAAAGCATACCGCGTTGTAAACAATGCGACGGAAGAGCGCTTCCGGAAATGGTGCAGAAGACATGGCGTCGAGAAAAAAGACATTCATTTTTTTTACCATGGAAGCAAAAACTTCCTTATATGGCCGATCATGAAAATGGGGCTCATCCTCAACCCCAACGCGCCAATAACGGGAAAAATGTTCGGCTTCGGACTGTATTTCGCCAATAAAGCGATCAAGTCCGTCGGATACACATCCCTTACGGGCAGTATTTGGGCTAAGGGAAGTTCTAAAACAGGCTACCTGTTTGTGTACAAGGTTGCATATAAAAATGCAAAGCACGTACAGAAATGGACCCATGAGATGAGCGGATATACAAAAAAACATATCGCGCCTCATGACGCATTGTTTGCCCACGGCGGTGCTGACCTCAAAAACGATGAGATCATCATCTATGATGAAGCACAGGCAACGATCCAGTACGTGATCGAACTGGAAGCGGCATAAGGACGCCTGTTTTACAAGGCTGCAGGATACATTCCTGCGGCCTTTTGTTTTTTGTCCTCTTTTTCATTTTCTGTTTATAACAGTCAGTTTTTCGAAAGGAGGAAAAAAGTGAAGAAAAACGGAAATAATTTTTACACTTCAGATCTGCATTTTTTCAGCGAACAGACGATGAAAAAGTGCGAAAGATCTTTCGCTGATGTTTTCGATATGAACAATGCGCTAATTGAGAACATCAACAGAAAATGCACAAAAAGTGACACCCTGTACATTATTGGGGATGTCGCGGACGGGTATCTGGTGCCCGATGTAACGGGCCTGCTTGAGCGGATAAAACCAAAAAAGATCCTTATCATCGGAAACCACGACGGGACGTACCGCCACGGGGAACTGTCCCACAAACGCTTCTGTCGCCAGTTTGCCGGGATCTACGACAAGCTGATGATCTCCGACAAAGGACGGGACCTGTTCCTTTCCCATTATCCGCATGTGGAGTGGGACGGCTTTTACAAAGGGCGGATCCACCTGTACGGCCATGTCCACAACGGAAAGGATGGCCCTGCAGCCCTTATGGACCTCATCCCTACCGCTATCAATGTCGGCGTTGATGTAAACGACTATATGCCGATGACGCTGGATGAGCTGTGGGAGAAAAGAGTATCCGAGTACAAAGTACCTGGCGATAAGTCGTTAAGGGACTTTGTGAAGGAAAACATTTTCAAAGAGCCAAAGAAATTCGGCAGCAAGGTCCTCGACTTGTCCGAATTTGACATTGAGAAAGGAGCGCCCGCATGAACAGCACAAGCATACCTGTAACCATAAACACTGCTGACTTTACAAGAAAGATCTATGTAAAGTCCAAAGAGGAGTCCGATTTCTGGAAACAGGTAGGAAAATACATCCTCAAGGTTAAGACCCTTCCGGACACTATGCAGATTGAAGCCAAGGTGGACGGGAAGATCCGCAGCGCACAGCTGTATCTGCAGCAGCGGGGAAATGTTGCTCTTCCTGACGGCACATTAGTGCCTTCACTGCATATCGGCAGCGCGGTAAACAACATCCCCCTTGGCAACACTCTGGGGTATAAGGAACTGGAACTTCGGTGTATCAACACAAAAGGTAACAACTATAAAAAGTATTACCTGGAGCCGAAGCCGGATGGGATCTATGGCCGTTACGGAAGCATTGATGTTCCCAAAGACCAGTGCCGCGTAATCCGCACCCCGTATGAAAGGTGGCTGTTCTGGCCTTTGTATTACGAAAAGCTGAGCAAGGGATATAAGGACGTCACAGACATCACTTCTGCGGGGAATGTGACGGCAGTCAATTCTGTAAAAACAAACTCTGCAACTAACGCAAATGAAAGGCTTTACGCCCAGCTCTATGAGTACGCTCATGGTGTTGTAAAACAGACGCTTGCCTCAGATACAGTAACACAGGCACAGGTGGACAGGGCAAAGGAAATCTGCTCCAGGATGGAAAGGTGCCGGAAGGTTGAAACTTTCAACAGGTGCCTGGAAGAGCTGATGCTTCTGTCTCCCAGAAAAAGGGACTGGAAGACCGACAGGATCGGAAAGTACCTTGCAAAAACGAAGAACGACTTTCCGTCGATCCTTCAGTTTGAGAAAAATCTGATCATGGCGATGGAAGGCGTTGCCATGTCTGCAAAGGCAGGATCGGCAACAAGCTTCAAGGACTATGGAATCCACTGCTGGGAAGCTACGGCGGTTCAGAAACAGCAGGTCATGGACCTTCTGGAACCTTCCATCAGATCCAAAGTAAGGAAGATCTACAGGATAAAGCCGACAGCGAAAGAGAAAGCACTTTCTGCGTACTGCAAAAAGTACGGCGTAAAGCAGAAAAAACTCCTCTTTCATGGAAGTGTCAACGGCAACATGCTTTCACTTATTAAGAACGGCCCGGACCTTACGCGAAGGGCCGCCAACGGACGCATGTTCGGAAATGGATTTTACCTTGCTCCGTCATCTCATAAGTCATGGAACTATACGTCCTGCAACGGGACAAGCTGGGCAAGAGGTAGTTCCAATACAGGGTTCCTCCTTGTGTACGCCTGCGGATACGGAAACCCCTATAAGCCGACGAGCAGCGGCTCCTATACGCAGAACTTCCTTCTGTCGAGGGGATATCACTGCGTGCATGCAGAGGCTGCAAGAACAGGACTTCGGGCGGACGAGATCATCTTTTACGATCCGGACGCCGTATGCCTCAATTACGTCATTGAGCTTGCGGCATAATGGAAAATTCATCTCATGGCTGAAGGCACGAGTGTTCTGCGTTAAATAAACACCAGATTTAAGAGGGTGTCGCATCTTGCTGATTAATCAGCAGGGGCGGCGCCCTCTTTTTGTCTCAAAATCACGCTTTTTCTCTGGTTTTTCTGGTTTTTGGGGCCGGATGTGAGCAGAATGCGGGCATCCGG
>ODAI013220690.1_pt1 | contig 30549 bp, 23 predicted proteins | sample 1539321 | NCBI WGS metagenome assembly ODAI01 (sample SAMN02144231, study PRJEB22623) | gut metagenome | biome: sheep rumen | host: Ovis aries | place: New Zealand
ACCTTAAAGAAAAGTCCTATTCTGCCAAGTTGCGTCTACTATAACGACGAAAAAAATTATCAACCGATTGTCGGCGACTTCGCAAAGGGCAGGTATCCTCTTCGCCCGTATCTTGTCGCCAAGTCAATCAAAAGTCAGATGGGAAAGGAACTTGCCGAAGGGCTTTCTTCAAATGTGCCTGATAAAACGCCTGCGCAAGTTTCATCGCGAATTTTAGAACATATGCTACGCAACGCCGCCAAAATTTATCACCTTGAAAAAATTGATGACGCAGTTATCACGGTTCCCGCAAATTTCGATTTCATAATGCGGCAAGCGACACTAAAAGCGGCTGAACTTGCCGGAATAAAAATTCGCAAGGCGGACGGCTCCCCACGACAAATTTTGTTATCCGAGCCGCGAGCCGTCATTTATGATTTTATTAATCAAGTGCGCAACGGAGAAATTGCCGCGCAGATTTTAGATTTAAGCTCAAAGAAAAATGTAATGGTTTTCGATTTGGGCGGCGGCACCCTTGATATTACTTTGCATGAAATTTCCCGACGCGAAGACGCGCCAGAAATTTTGAAAGTCCAAGACATTGCGACCAATCGTTATACGCTTTTGGGCGGCGACGATTTTGATTTATGTTTGGCAAGGGTAATGTTCGACCATTATTTGAATCAATACGGAACGCACGCCGATATTGTCAAAAAAATTCGCGTGGAGGAAAAAAGCGTTATGAGTCAGCTTTTGGTTCACGCCGAAAATTTAAAGTTGGAAGTCAGCGCACAGAAAAGCGACGCTTTTGGCGGCGACAATTCCGGCTGGTGGGAAGAGGAAGAAGATTTCCCCGTCGGCGGCAATATCGGCACGACCGGTTATGCTTACAGCGATAGTTTCACCGCCGCGCAGTTGGAGGAAATTTGGCGCGATTTTATGGGCGAAGAACTTAACTTTGATGATTATAAAAATCTTCCCGCCGTCATTGAAAAATTTGGCAAGCAGAAAAATATTATCCTGCCTATTCTCGACGTGCTACATAAAGCCGCAATCAAACTCGGCAACGAAAATGTCAAAGTCGATGCTGTGATTATGAATGGCGGCATGTCACGCTTTTATATGGTTATCAATCGGCTGAAGAAATTTTTTGGCTTTGAACCGATTGTTGCGCTCGACCCCGACCAAGCTGTTGCTCGCGGAGCCGCCGTCTATCATTATTTTTTGCACAAGTACGATAAAGAACTTGCCGACGAAGTTAAGAACGAATTGCCAGAAGAATCCGCGCCAATTCAAACGCCGCAAAAAATTATCCCTGCGAAAAGAACTATTACTAATGCTGACCGCTCAATCGGCGTTGTTTTCGGCAGTAACATTTTGAACGAAAGTTTTTATCTGGTTACATTCGGCGGCAATTACGAAGAAATTATTCCTGCAGGAAAGGAATTGCCTTACACGTCGGAAAGGTTTACGGGCTTCAGACTTCCGCCCGGCAAAAATGTTATCAGCGTACCGATTGCACGTTGCGAGGCGGACGGCAGTTATAAAATTATCGCGAAGGGCAATATTGAATTTCCGGAAAAATATTCGCGCATGAAAACGGATACTTTCGTAACGTTTAGCATTTTTATGGACGAAGATAAAATAATTCGCATGGACGCGGCGACTTGTCGAGACGAGCGCGGGCTTGAACTTATGGATTATGGCACGGCGACAATTTCTATCGCGACGGGCATTGAAAAAGGTCCCAAGTCAAAACTGATTGCGAAATTCGGTGGGCGCGTCAATGCTAAAACCCAACTCAATACAATTCGTTCGCTTTGCCGCAATGTTGACGACGCTTTCAGGAAACGCAATAAAGATGATAACGTTAAATTCTCTGCAATGCTCAAGCTCAATGTTAATACGATTTTAGCGGCGAGTAATCACAAAGAATTTGCCGAACCGCTCTTGCAAATGCTTGACGATGCTAAAAATTCCCGCGAAGAATCATTTAAATTGCGTTGCGTCATAATCGCTAGGAAAATTGGCGGCGATTGGACGGTTCAACAAAAAAGACGTTTGGCGCGTCTTTGCCTCTATCAGCTTGACGAAGAACTTTATAATCCTGGAATAAATTTGGGCAGACCCGGCGGCTTGAAAATGAATACGAAAATTCAATGCGTCTATACTCTGTCAATGTGCGGCAGTGAGGACGACATTGCCCAACTTGTCAACCTGCATAACAATGAGAAATTCCGCATGGCGAATTTGTACACGCACGCGATAACCAAAACTGAAGTCGATTGGATTTACAGCGAGTTCAGAAAAGATTGCGCAAAAGTTTTGGCGGGTATGACAAGCGGCATACAAATTTCGGCGCATGCTTTGGGCGTCGCCTGCAAAATCGACGGTCGCCCGATTAATTATGCGATAAGGCGCGAGCAGGTTATCAGCGATTTATGCAAAGTGATTCGTTCGCGCAATTTGAATAACGTCGAGATTAGCGTTTGCCTTTTGGCAATGGGCATGATTTGCGACCGCCGCGCAGTCAACAATCTTGATTCTAAATCTTTTGCGGAGGCTGAAAAACTTCTTCAAGACCTCAATCAGATTTACGACTGCAACTTTATTGAACTTTTCGCCAAGTCGCAGGAAGTCGCGCAGAAAATGATAGAAGGCAGCGTGCTCACTCCCGAAGAAGAAGAATCTTTGCTCATGAAGTGGGCAACGTAAAGTCAATTAAGAATGAGGAATTAGTAATTAGAAACCGTGAATTATGCATGAAATGTAATATAAGTTTAATGCAAAATTAATTTATGGTATTGAAAACAAAAATAGAGTGGAGTAAAATATAAAAACTAATTCAAATACGCATAAAAGTGATTCTTGACAATACTGCACAGAAGGGAGATTTTCAAAATGTTTAGAAAAAATTTTTCCACTCTATCTCGTCTTGTAGTGTCGATTAAACAAGGCGGTCAAGTTTCAATTCTTTTTGCTTTGCTCATGCCGGTTTTCATTTTGTTTCTTGGAGTAGCACTCGATTTGGGCTGGTACTATTTGAACGTGTCACGGCTCCAAAATGCGGCTGATGCGGCGGCGGTCGCCGGTGCTCAAACGCTCATTAATAGCGAAAATTTTTCCGACTATAAAAACGTCGTGCTCATCTCTAAATATCCCGGCAAAGTCAGTAATAAATATCGAGCAAATGACGTTTACGAATTGACGACGATTGAAAACGGCAAAACTGTCGCCGAAGATTATGCCGGAAAAAATTTGTCGGGCGAAGAAGGCGTATTGGTCAACTCGTGGACGAAAAATGAAGTCGAAACCGAAGGTCCCACGCTTTACGCTCAAGATGATAACCTTTATTTCGTCGTCCAGCTCAAAGACACTATAAAGCATTTCTTTTTGCCTGGCTGGTTTGACGATATGACCGCGCCCGTTACCGCCGTCGCTATGATGAGTAAAACTGCTGTTGCTGTTCCTGCTAATACAAGCTCTTCTAGCGATTCTAGCGAACCTACTAAGCCTTCAACGCCAGATATGCCGATTATGGATTTGTTGCCTGATATGCCCTTCTTGCCCGATAACCCGCTCGTGATTTCGGAAGAGTTAAAAAACACTTTGAACCTTTCAAAGAATAAAAATGTTATCGTCGGCAACTGGGAAGTTCAGAATACGTACAAAAACAAAAAATCAACAAGTACTGCTGATTCACAATACAAAAAAATTTTTGGGACTGAAGTTTACTCCGAACGCTGGAATCACTTCCAAGATTTTTATAATCACTACGCGACGGGCAGTTTTTATCGGACGGGAACTGTAACTATTCTTGACGATGTGGAAACAGACGATGACGGCAATATAACAAGTTATGGTGTGAAAAGTAGCGTTGCCGCAACACAGGCTTCCATAAACACCGATAAAGATAGTATCGCTTACAATCCTGAAGTAAAGAGATTAAAAACTTATGCCTCCTACGTGCGTCCGAACGATGCTGGTCCGGCCGATGTTGGTTTGCCTTACACTGCAAATAGGTTGGATTCGATAAATATCGATTTTAGAGTAGAAGTCAGTTTTAAAGAAAATCCCAAATCCAAGTGGCTAGAAGAAGACTGGGATTTAGCGTTAGACAACACTAATGTAACTTTTAGCAACACCGACTGGCAGAGTGGTAGCAATGGCACAGCAGTTAAGCGTTTGCGGATACATTCTAGCATTAACTTTGACGGCGTTTATACAGCTCGTGATAATGATGACCGACAAGAAGAAAACAAGCGAAAACCAGAAGACACTGGTCCAGACTATGATGTTTTGTGGGCACGCATTGAAAGCGAACCCATGCTCTATAATCCCGACCTTATAAGTGATGAAGTCAAAGCTAATTATAAAAGTCAGAAATCTGTTGCGGGTTTAAACTCAGTCAATCAGATAATAATCAACGCCAATAAATCAAACGCCGGCAAAGATGAAAACGGCAAATATTACCGCCCCTACATTATCTTCTACGACGGACCCGAAACCAACGACGTTTACAGCTCCTATGCGTCGCGAGATGATGTCCTGCACCGCAAATCGTTGCCGATAATTTTAAATCTCAATGTGCCGTTCAACGCGATTCTCTACGCGCCCAACAGCCCCGTCGTTATAATCGGCGACGCTAAAGATAATTTCAGAGGCTTTGTCGTCGCGAAAAAATATATGCGCCTTAAAAATGACGACGACTTCGATTTTGTCGACTACACCGATATAAAAAATTTATCGATTTACGGTGCTCGGAAGTATAAAGATAAGGCAACCGGCAAAACTTGCTACAAAATCACTGACGAGAACGGAATAGAAATGTTCGTCGATGAGGAGCACGGCGACATTCAATTTGCCGACTTGCCCGCCCCGCCGACAAGGTACGGTACTTACGACAATTTCGATAGAACAGATTTTTCAACGGAAGGTTACAAGGTTCTGCAATCTTCAGCAGATAATATGCTTTTGAGCGGCGAATAATCCAAAATTTTTGGCGACCTGCGCGGTCGTCTTTTTTTATGCGCAAACGCAATCAATTAAGCGCGTAGTATTAAGAATCAAATATACTAATATTAACAAAATTTTAATTAATGGGATTGAAAATATCAGCACTTTAAGATAAAATACGAGTAAAAATTTTCGGAATGTTTATTGGGAGGAAAGAATATCTTCATGTTTTATCCGTCTTGCAAAGTTACTCAAGCCAAGCGGTCAAGTCTCAGTCCTTTTCGCGTTCCTTATGCCAATTTTTATTTTGTTGCTCGGAGCTGTACTCGATTTGGGCTGGTACTATTTGAACGTGTCGCGGCTCCAAAATGCGGCTGACGCGGCGGCGGTTGCTGGTGCCCAAAAAATTCTCACAGATAAAACTAATTTCTCCAATTACAAAAGCGTCGCGCTCGTCGGGAAATATCCCGGCACAGTCAGCAATCAATACAGGCATTCAAATGAATCCGAACTCAAAACGATAACCGAAAGCCACGAAACGACAAGAGGATACGCCAGTAAAAATTTATCCGGCAACGAAGAAATTCTAATCAATTCCTGGACGAAAAACGAAATTGAACACGATGCCCCGATAATTTACGAACATGACAATAACCTTTATTTCGTCGTTCAGCTCAAAGATACGATTAAGCATTTCTTTTTACCCGGTTGGTTTGACGATATGGACGCGCCCGTTACTGCCGTTGCTATGATGAGTAAAACTGCTATTGCCATTGATACTAATGAAAAAGTTAATGGCAGTTCCTTAGAAATTAACCCGCCTTCGATAATAGATATGCCGAGCATGAATTTGTTGCCCGATATGCCATATGCCCTTCTTGCCAGATAACCCGCTCAAAATATCGGAGCAATTCAAGGCAGATATAGAAAAAGATAGAAACCAAAATGTCATTATCGGCAACTGGGAAGTTCAAAACGCCTACAAAAGTAATACAAGCACAGTTGTTAAAAATGGCGTAACTATGACGCAGTATGAAGCGATTTTCGGAAATGCAGTTTACTCCGGAGCGTGGAATCACTTTCAGGATTTGTATAATCACTACGCCGCAGGCAATTTTTATCGGACGCAAACCGTAACCATTAAAGACGACGTGAACGACACCGACAACGACGGAATAGTTGACCGCTACGGCGAAACAAGCAGTGTCCTTGCCAATGCGGCTTCCATAAACAACGAAACCAATCCTGCAGTAAACGCACGCGAAACTTATAAAGCTGGAACGTCAACAACAGAAAAGCTTGTCGGCTTGCCTTACACATGGGATAAATTGGATTCAATAAATGTCGACTTCGGACCAGAGGTTAATTTAAACGATAAATTTATTGCCGAAGATTGGGATTTGTCGACGGTCTGGGAAATGGCAAAAACTACTGACTTGAAAACGGCATATGAAAATTCATGGATAAACTATTCAAATACTAACAATGGATATAAAAAGAATTGGGATAATTACGCCAGCGGAGAAACGATTATAAGAACTTTGCGGATACACACGAGCATTAACTTTGACGGTTTTTATAAAGTTCGCCCCGATAAAGCCCCTGACGTTTTGTGGACGCGCATTGAAAGCGAGCCTATAATTTACGCAACTGACCTTGTAAGCGACGAAGCAAAAGCCAATTATAATAGCAAGAAAAAGAATCGCGCTTTAAACTCCATTAACCAAATAATTATTAATGCTAATGAATCTAATTCCGACCCGCAATTCCGCCCCTATATAATTTTCTATGACGGCCCCGAAACTAACGACATTTATTCTGAACATAAAAATAATCCGAACGTATTGCATAGAAAATCTTTGCCCGTGATTTTAAATCTCAAAGAGCCTTTCCGCGCAATTCTCTACGCGCCAAATAGTCCCGTCGTCGTTATCGGCGACAGCAAAGATAATTTTCAAGGCTTTGTTGTCGCTCAAAAATATATGCGCCTAAAAGATGACGACGATTTTGTTTTAGACAATAATAATTATACTAATATATCTGAATTATCAGTTCACAACACGCGAACATATTACGCCAAAGATGATTCTAGAAAGGAAAAGCCTTGCTATAAAATCACCGATGAGAACGGAATAGAAATGTTTGTTGACGAACACGGCGATATTCAATTTGCCGATTTGCCCGCTCCGCCGACAAGATACGGCTCCTACGACACCTTAGGCAGAACGAATTTAACAACACACAATTACGAGATTGCGCAATCTTCGACAGATAATATGCTTTTGAGCGGAAATTAATTTGAACTAACTGATAAGCTTGCCTTGCCTCCCGAAATTCGCTAAAATATCAGCGAGTCAAAGGAGGCCTTTTTCATGGAAATTGACATCAGCAAAGTTAAATTTAATCAGCACGGCTTAGTTCCCGCGATTGTGCAGGAGGAAAGCGGGCAAGTTCTCATGCTCGCCTACATGAATGAAGAATCACTCAAGAAAACGCTTGAGACAGGTTACACGCATTTTTATAGCCGTTCGCGCAAGACGCTTTGGAAAAAGGGCGAAACAAGCGGCAACGTTCAGCAAGTCAAAGCCCTTTACTACGACTGCGACGGCGACGCGCTCTTGGTAAAAGTTCATCAAACGGGCGTCGCGTGCCATACCGGAACTTATTCCTGCTTCAGCGGGCGTAGGCTCGACGAAAATAAAAATTTGCCCGCCGTCATTGAACAGCCGCCTGAAGATTTATCGCTCGTTCTCTATGAATTGTATTCCGTCATTAAAGACCGTCAGCGCAACCCCGTCGAAGGCTCCTACACCAATTATCTTTTCAACATGGGGCACGACAAGATTTTAAAGAAGGTCGGAGAAGAGGCAGTTGAAACTATCATTGCGTCGAAAAATAATAACATTGAGCAGATTGTCTACGAAATGGGCGATTTGTGGTATCACTGCTTAGTTTTGCTGGCGTGGCACGGCATAAAGCCCGAAGACGTTTTCACGGAGCTTTTGAAGCGTCGCAAGGGCGGCAACTATCACAAGTTCACCGGCAAGACTGGCGAACGCCCCGCTGATTAATGCAATTAGGAATTAGGAATGAAAAAGATTTTTCTGATTGCGTTGATTGTTATCGGGCTGAGCTTTTATCACTCGCAAGCGCAAAATCTCGACGAAATCGCCGAAATCGCCGACGGCTCAAAAATTCTCGTGCTCAATTATCATCAAGTCGCTAACAGTAGCACCTATCTTGCGGTTCCAATAAGCGACTTCGATGCGCAAATGAAATTCTTGGCGGATAGCGGTTGCGTCACGATAACGCCAGATGAACTTTATGCCGGCTTGAATGGCGAAATCGAATTGCCGCCAAAGCCCGTCCTAATAACTTTCGACGACGGCTACATTGACAACTATACAAACGCTTTCCCGATTTTGAAAAAATATGGCTTGCGGGCGACGATTTTTATTATTCCCTCGTTTACGAGCGTTTATCCCAACTATATGACGTGGGAACAGCTTAAGGAATTGGAAGCGAACGGCATAACGATTGAATCGCACACGCTGACGCATCCTAAGCTTGAAGAATTGCCCGACGACGAAATTCGCAACGAACTTTTGAACTCGAAAAATTTGCTTGAAGAACAGCTCGGACACCCGATTGAATTTCTCGCCTATCCGACCGGCACTTACAATTTGCATATTGCCGGCATTGCGCAGGATTTAGGCTATAAGGGCGCGTTTACGATAAAATATGGCGTCGTCGACAAGGGCAGTAACTTCTTTGCACTGGAGCGCGTCCCGATTTTCCACTCGCCAACGACTATGAAAGATTTTTACGAACGAATTGCTTGGCGACAAAGTTTCGAGGAATTCGGCTGGAAGAAGAGATAAAGAAAGAGGCCTATGCGTTTTGCATAAGCCCCTTTTCTTATTGGTCAACGCGCTTTATGTCCGCGCCTAAGCTTACAAGTTTTTGAACGAGATTATCATAGCCTCTGTCAATGTGGTGAATATATCCAACTTGCGTTTCACCTTCGGCAACGAGAGCCGCTAAAACTATCGCGGCACCTGCGCGGAGGTCAGTTGCTTTGACTTGGCAGCCCGTCAATTTCTCCTGCCCTTCAACAACCGAAGTTCGCCCGTCAATTTTAATCTTCGCGCCCATGCGCCGCAGTTCGTCGACGTGCATAAATCGATTTTCAAAAACAGTTTCAGTAACCATGCTCGTTCCGTTTGAAATTGTCAACATTGCCATAAATTGCGCTTGCATATCGGTCGGGAAGCCGGGATAAGGTAAAGTCTTAATGTCAACGGCTTTTGGTCGCCTGTCGCAAATAACGCGGATTCCGTCCACGTCCTCAACGACTTTAACGCCCGCTTCCTTCAACTTCGCAATGACGGGCTTTAAATGTTCGCTAATCGCGTTGGCAATGTAAACGTCGCCACGTGTCATAGCGGCGGCAATCATGTACGTACCCGCCTCAATTCGGTCGGGAATAATCGTGTAGTCGTGCGCGATTAATTTTTTTGCGCCTTCGACCTTGATAACGTTTGTGCCCGCGCCGCGAATTTTCGCGCCCATAATGTTTAGATAATTTGCCAAGTCGACAATTTCCGGCTCCTGCGCGGGGTTCTCAATAATCGTTTGCCCTTGAGCCATTGACGCCGCCATTAAAATATTTTCTGTCGCGCCGACTGAAGGGAAATCAAGATAAATCTGCGCACCCTTCAAACCTTCGGGAGCAACTGCTTCAATGTAGCCGTGCCCTATGGAAATTTTCGCGCCGAGTGCTTCAAAGCCTTTAAGATGTAAATCAATCGGACGAGTGCCAATCGCGCAACCGCCAGGCAATGAAATTTTCGCCGAACCTAGACGCGCTAATAACGGTCCCATTATCAGAAAAGACGCTCGCATTTTCCGAACTAAATCGTAAGGCGCAGTTATATTTTCAATCGACGAAGCGTCAACGAACAATTTATTTTTATCGGGTTCGTGACAAACCTTGACGCCGAGTGTGCGCAAAACTTCGCTTATTGTACGGACGTCATCAAGGTTAGGCACTTCGTCCAAACAAGTTTCTTTATCCTGTCCTAAGAGCGTCGCCGCGATTACCGGAAGCACTGCATTTTTCGCGCCGCTAATTTTAACGGTGCCGCTTAATCGCTTGCCGCCTCTTATTATCAATCTTTCCAAAATCTCAATCCTCCCGCCTTAAACTTTCTCAACGCTGAGAGTCGTGCGCATGACGTTATCGATTATATAATTTGTGTCAACCTTGTTGTCGACTTTTTTAGGAGTTTTGCCTTCCTTCTTTAACCGCGCCTGCGCCCTTTTAGCTTGCTCAATTTCCTTGCGAATTTCCTTATCGCTTTTGACTTCATTTGACGCGCCAATTTCTACGACAAGCTGATTATTTTTGCCGGTCTTTAGGAAATCATTTATTTTTTCCTCGTAACTGCGGTTTGAATCAGCAGTCACGATACCTGCCGCGCTTGTCAAAGCTTGCGTTACAGGAACGAGTGCGCCGCCGTGAATTTCCAAAGATAAATTTCCTTGCCGCGCAGTCAACGGCACGGTATAAGGGACGATAACAGTTTCAGTGGGCTTGCGATAGGGTTGCAATTCGACAGTTAAGTTGACGGTTTCGCCGGGCTTAACTTTTTTCTTGTCAGGGGAGATAGAGACGATTGACGCGGTGCGCCGTTCAGTTTCAAAAGAAATGTTCACGTCGACGCCGAAAATATTTGATTCCTGTTTGGTATTAGAGCAAACGAGATTAAGAGCTTGCATGAGTTCAAGGACGGCGACTTGACCGACGTCCGAAGCGTTATAGAACATATTTTTGCGGGAAATTTCGCCGCCTGCGATTGAGTCAGTTTTAATGTTGAAATCAATATCAACGGTGCTTTCCGCGAGCGTGTCAGCCATTTTGCTAAGCGCGGTATAAGCAATCGACGCGCTAAGCTTTGGCACGAGATTTTCATTGTAAGCGATAGTTGCGTTATAAGTTTCCTCTTTGTTCAAGGAATTATCTTTTACTGTAACAGTGACGGGCACGACGGCGGGAAAAGTTCCGAGAATACCTGCGACGCCCGATTCACGGTCTTGATTAACGCGCCCGATTACATGCCCGATACCCGCGAGCTTAACGCCGGTAGAATTCGCGCCGCTAATCGAGCCGATAACTGAAGCGTCCGTCATGAAATAATTGACGTTGCCGGCGTGCGTGAAGGAATGACCGAACGCTAAAATTTTCTTTCCTTCGACGGCAGTAACGGTACCAGTTGCGCCAAGTGAAAAATCGCCGTAGATAATCGCGACGCCTAATGCCGAGCCAGGCTCAAGCGTTGCGTCGAATTTTATACCGCGTTCGGCGGTGGAGGCAGGAGCCGCTTGCAACTTTTTCAAGCCCAAAATTTGACTTAAAAATCTTGCGCCATCGGAATTAAAGCCGCCAAGATAGAACGCGCCCATTTCTTGCAAAGTTTCCTCTTCTGGTTCGTCTTCAATTTCTTCTGGTTCTTCTTCAGGTTCTATGCGTTCTTCTTCGGGTTCGGTTGATTCTTCTGCGGATTTATTTTTGTGGATAGTAGTTTTTGCGGATTTAATTTCCAGTTTGGTATCTTTTTCCGGTTCGGCAGTTTCTTCGACCTTAGCAATTTTGTAGTGATTAACTTGCGCTTTTGGGTCGGGTAAAGTCCACATTTCGAGCATATCTTCAATCGGGGTTATGAAAAATGTATAAGGATTCATTTCTTTAAGCGTGGCGGCGAGTGCCCCGACTAATTTTCCGTCAATGTAAATGGGACTGCCGCTCATGCCCTGCAAAATGCCGCCCGTCCGCCGGATAACGTCGCCGGAAGCTTCCGCCATAATCATGCGCTTAGAGCCTTTGCCGTCGTCAGTCACGCCGACAATATGAACGTTAAACTGTTCAATTTTGCCGGAGCCGTCAACGACTGTATAAGCTTTGCCGTTCATGCCGCTCTTTAATTGATCTAGCGGAAAAATTTCGGGCATTGCCTGCGCGGTATTGGATAGCGCGAAAATTATCAGCATGATTCCCAAAAATACTTTCGATAAAATTTTGTGCAAATCTTTCAACTCCATTCAAGAAGTTTTTAATCAAAGGTTAAGCAAAGCCATAATAAATTATTTTCCAAATATCGTCAAGGTTATTGATTACAGGCAGTCATTTGCGCAGAATAGTTAGGGCGTCGCCGACAAGTCGTTCATAACCGTCGCTGGGTTTATTTACCAGACTGCCCTTGAAAATCAATTCGGTTGAGCCGCCGCCGTCTAAGTTAATCGCTTGGACTGCGCCGAAAGCATTTCTAAGAATATATGCCCACTCTAACAACGTGCAACCTTTGCTGTGAGCTTGTCGCCCGTCCGCAACTGCGAAAATATAATCGCCGTATTGAGTGACGCCGACTGCCGAGCGCGGAGCACGACCAACGCGAATATCTGCAGGGAATTGTTCAGCGTCTGCCGTCACATAAACTTCGCCATTTTTAACCAAAGTTGGTCCCGCGCCGATTATATGAACTGCTTGGTTAAAATCTTCGCCGAACTCGACATTGATATAATCTTCGTCAAAAGTAATTAAATCGCCGTCGTAAACGCTCTTGAAATTTTCGGCGGCAGTTCCGTGCGCGCTGATAACATAGCCGTCGTAAGGAATTGTATTGCTGCCCTTGCCCCAGAAAATATTTTGGACTTCACCATTTCTAACAACCAGTTCGACGCCGGAATTATTCGTGCCGGTCGTTATGCCGTTCCAAGCGTTGTAGACGACGACGCTATTTTTTTCGCGCTCGCAGTTGACGCCGTTAATGATTACTTCCTTGCCGTTGAATTGCAGAACGCCGCGATAAGTTTGCCGCCCGAAAATCGTTGAGCCGTCCGCATTGATTCCAATAGCCGAGCGCGTAAAATAAGTTGTGCCGACTGTCATTCCGTCAATTTTGGTGTTACCGTAAATGACGCCGCTAACGCCGAAGTAGCTGGCATTAATCGTAGCGATTGCGTCGGGAGAATTCATTTGCGAAACGGTAGCGCGACCAGGAACACGTCCACGAGCCAATACGGGTTCCAATTTATATTTTTCGTGGTCAGCGATTATCGCGAATGCCATAATGCCATCTTGATGATAAACCAAAAATTCTAAGCCTTCGACTTCTTCAACGGGCGGCGGTTCTTCTAGTGGTTTCGGAGGCTCTTCGCCTTCTTCGTAGGTCGGCAAGTCGTGATATGACGGGTCGAGCGTCGGGAATTTTTCATCGGGCTGAAGTCCTTCTGGTGACGATTCGCTGAACGGTTTGTCGACTGTTTCAACGTCAGGATTTTCTTCTGCAAAGGCTGGACTTTGTGCGCTTATAAAAAATATTGTAGCCGTCAACAGCGCGGCAAATTTTTTTATCATAAAAAATACTCCTTCAAAATTTTTTGCATTGGCAATTCTGCTACCGCGAAGAAATTCCTTCAATGCGGGAAAAATTTTAGGCATGGCGAAATTTAGTTGCGGAGGTTGAAAATTATGGCGAAGAAGAAAATTAAATACGTTTGTCAAGAATGCGGCACGGAATCGGCTAAATGGATTGGCAAATGTCCTTCGTGCGGAAAGTGGAATACTTTAGTTGAGGAAGAAATTTCGACTGCTGAAATTAAAAATCCCCGCGCCTTGACAACTGCTTTTGAGACGCCGCGCAGGATTGCGGAAGTTGATATGGAAGAGTTGCCGCGTTTTATGACGGGTTCGGGCGAATTGGATAGGGTTTTAGGCGGCGGCTTGATTCCTGGTTCGATAATTCTGATTGCGGGTGATCCTGGCGTCGGCAAGTCGAGTTTAACATTGGCGGTTTGTGCAAATGTCGCGCGTGGCGGCAAAAGAGTTTTGTACGTGACGGGCGAAGAAAGCTCGCGGCAAATAAGAATGCGTGCCGAACGTTTGAACGCCTTAGCTGATGAACTTTTCATCTGCGCGGAAAATAATTTTGAGCGGATAATTCAGCACGTCGAGAAAGTTGAGCCGGAACTTTTGATAGTGGATTCAATCCAGACGATTTATAAATCGGATATAGAAAGTGCGCCCGGTTCCGTGTCGCAAGTGCGGGAGTGTTCAGCGGGCTTAATGCGGCTAGCGAAAAGTTCAGCCGTCACGACATTTATAATAGGGCACGTGACAAAGGACGGGAGCTTAGCAGGACCGCGAGTTTTGGAGCATATCGTTGACACGGTATTATTTTTCGAGGGCGAACGCAATGCCGACTTTAGAGTTTTGCGGGCGATAAAAAATCGCTTTGGTGCGACGAGCGAAATTGGACTATTTGAAATGCGCGACACGGGGCTTGTAGATGTTCCCGACGCATCGAAATTATTTTTGCCGGAACGCGCCGACGATATAGGCAGCGTAATCGTCCCGACGGTCGAAGGGACGCGCCCGCTGCTTGTCGAAGTGCAAGCACTAGTTGCGCCGACGCCGTTTATGCCGCCGCGCAGGACTTCCGATTCAGTCGACATAAAACGAATTCAACTTTTGCTAGCGGTTTTGGAAAAGCGATTGCATTTGAGTATTGGCTCTTGCGATGTTTACGTCAAGACGGCGGGCGGGATAAAGATTGACGAACCGGCGACTGATTTACCGATTGCGATTGCGTTGGCGTCGAGTTTCGCGAACAGAAAACTTTTGCCGCAATGCGTCATATTCGGAGAAGTAGGATTAAGCGGCGAAGTCCGAGCAGTGAGCAAAGCCCGTCAGCGCGTCGAAGAATCAATCCGTATGGGCTTTACAAATATTGTTTTGCCTAAGAAAAATTTTGCTGAAGTCTCAAAGCTTAGCTCCGCGATGAAGGCTAATCTTTTTCCCGTCGAAAGTCTTCGTGACGCAATTAGAATTGCAATGCCACGAGAAAAGGATTAATGCCTTGCAGGAATGAATTTCAATCTGCTAAAATATTTTCGAGACCGTCTATGAAAAGTCAAAATTTCGAAATAAGTTGAATGACAACATTTGGCTTATAATCATCACATGGAGGTTTTTTTATGGCTAAAGAAAAATTCGCTTACGAGTCAGGTAAAGTTTCTATTTCCTTTCCCATTGATGCTGGCTTGGGTGATTGCCTTATCGCTCGGAAAGTTTTCGACGCGCTAGTTGAGCTTGTGCCCGATTGCCTTATCGACGTGTTCTATTTCGGCGGACACCGGAAAGCTTTCGCTAAATCATTTTACGGCGACAGTAAAAATCTAAATCTAATTTTAGAAGCAGATGGAGTATATCAGAAACACGCACGAAATTACGACCTATCAATGGGCTATAGTTGCTTTGGTTTTATCAATCTCTTTCATGCAAACGTTCAAAGATTAACTTCGGCGGCTCCGAAACTCCTTGAGGCAGTCAGTAAAATTGATGAGTATAATAAACGATTTGTTTATCGTTCTGCGCAAGATGTTATGTCAATTATGTTGCGGCAAATGATTTCCGCACGGATTCTGGGAAAAAATATATTTTATTTCATGTCATGCGGAGGCGCGTTGCCAATTTATGATGACCGCGTCAATATAAAACTTTTCCCCGAATACCGTAGACAGTTTGACAAACTCAAGCTCAAAAATTACATAACAATTTATTCCAATATCAGCGAGAAAGATCGCGACCGCCCGAAAGTTAAAACATGGCCAGTTCGCTATTGGCATGAGTACGTTGCCCGCATGAAAAAGCAAATGCCTCAAATCAATATTGTTCAGTGCGGTGGGGGGGGGAGCTTTCGATAGAAAATGCCGACCGTCATTTTCTCGGCTCTGATTTGGAGCTTACGAAATATATTTTGGCGAATAGTCTTTTGCATATCGGTTGCGAAGGCGGCTTAGTTCATTTGGCGACGGCTCTGGGGACGAAATGTCTTGTGCTCTTTGGTCCAAGCGGTCATAACCAATATGGTTACGACCGGAATATAAATTTGGTCAATGATATTTGCGTTCCTTGTATATTTATCAACGATAACGGCGACTTGAATGTTTGCATGCGCGGGAATAAGGAGCCGCCTTGCATGTTGAGCCACACGCCACAGACGGTTTGCGAAATCACTTGCAATTATCTTAAAAATAAAGCGTGACAATATCGCCATAAAAAGTTAAAATCCTTCTTGAGAATTAACAAGGAGGTTTTTTTATGGACTTTATCCATCAGCTGGTTCAGCAGTTGATAAACGGCGTGAGCTTGGGCAGTATTTACGCGCTGATTGCTCTTGGCTACACGATGATTTATGGCATTATAAAGTTGATAAATTTCGCGCACGGTGATGTTTATATGGTTGGCGCGTATATCGGCTTCGCGGCGGTGACGATTGGGCATTTGCCGATTTTCCCTGCGCTTTTAATCTCAATGGCTCTGACGGCGTGTCTTGGAATGTTGGTTGAAAGGATTGCCTACAAACCTTTGCGACACGCGCCGCGCATTTCGCTTTTAATTACGGCGATTGGCGTTTCATTTTTCCTGGAATATACGAGCATGTACTTTGTCACGCCGACGCCGCGCACATTTCCCGAAGTTATGCCGAATATTTCTTTCAACGTCGGCGGCTTCATAATCAACGGGCAACAGCTTTTGATTCTAAGCATAACGATAGTCTTAATGGCGATTTTAACTTACATTGTGCAGAAGACGAAACTAGGCAAAGCGATGCGGGCGGCGAGCTTCGACACGGAAACTGCGCAGTTAATGGGCGTCGATTCAGACAAAGTTATTTCAATGACGTTTTGCATAGGTTCAGCACTTGCGGCGGCGGCGGGCGTCTTAGTCGGCGTCTACTACAACACGATTGATCCGCTAATGGGAATTATGCCGGGCTTGAAAGCGTTCGTTGCGGCGGTTTTGGGCGGCATTGGAATTTTGCCGGGCGCAGTTGTCGGAGGAATTGTTTTGGGCGTCGTGGAGGCATTAGTTGCGGGCTTTTTGTCGTCGACGTTCAGAGACGCGGCGGCGTTCGCGATTTTGATTTTAGTTTTGCTGATTAAACCTAGCGGACTTTTTGGCAAGAACACTAACGAAAAGGTGTGACGATATGAACTCAGCAAGGAAAAGGGATTTAGTTATGCTAGTCTTCGCGCTGGTGCTTTACGGCGCGTTGCAGACGATGATTAGCGCAAAAATTATCGGCTCGTTTTGGGGACTGAATATCATTTTTATTTGCGTGAATATAATCTTATCGGCGAGCCTGAATTTAATTAACGGCTACACGGGGCAATTTTCCTTAGGGCACGCGGGATTTATGGCGGTCGGCGCGTATGTGGGCGTTGTAGTTACAGTCAAGTTAGGATTGCCGCTGATAGTTGCGTTAATTGCCGGAGCGATAGCGGCGGGCTTTTTAGGATTTTTAATCGGCTTGCCTACTTTGCGACTGCGCGGCGACTATTTAGCGATAGCGACGTTAGGGCTTGGCGAAATTATCCGAATTGTGATTATGAATATTGATTACGTCGGGGGCGCGGCGGGCTTTAAGGGAATACCGCACCTAACAAATTTCACTTGGGTTTTCTTTACAATGCTGGCAACTTTATTTTTTATAAAAAATTTCGTGAACTCATCGCACGGGCGAGCTTGCATAGCGATTCGCGAAAATGAGATTGCGGCGGAGGCAATGGGCGTCAATACGACGAAATATAAAGTTATGGCGTTTACTTTGGGTGCGGCATTAGCGGGCGTTGCGGGCGGATTATTCGCTCACCAATTCTATTTGATAAGCCCGACTTCGTTTACGTTCTTGTCGTCCTTCAACTATCTGATAATGGTAGTAATGGGCGGCATGGGCTCAATTACAGGCTCAATCGCGGGCGCGTTCGTCGTTACGTTCATATCGGCGGCTTTAGCGTCTTTCCCTGAAGCACGCATGATAATTTACGCGCTGGCACTGATTTTAATGATGTTCTATCGCCCGCAAGGTTTGTTCGGCTACATGGAAATTACTAACGTCGGACCGATTAAAAAATTCCTAGATAAAATTTCGGGGGCAAAGGGGGCGGCAACTTAATGGCTGATAAAAAGCATTTGCTAGAAACTACCGACGTTTCCGAAGTTTTCGGCGGGCTGAAGGCAGTTTCGGATTTCAATATTTACATAGACAAGGGCGAACTTATCGGGCTAATCGGACCGAACGGCGCGGGCAAGACGACGGCTTTTAATCTAATAACGGGCGTTTACAAGCCCACGACCGGCGAAATTATCTTTGACGGGAAATCGCTTGTCGGGCTTAAACCTTACGAGATAACGCAGCGCGGCATTGCGCGTACCTTTCAAAATATCCGACTGTTCAGCGAGCTTAGCGTTTTGGATAATGTTAAAATTGCTTATCATTGCCACGTTAAGTACGGGCTGATTGAAACTATTTTTCGCATGGGGCGTTACTTCGGCGAAGAGAAATCTATTGAGGACGAGGCGTTAAATCTGCTGAAAATTTTCAAGCTAGAGGAGCACGCCTACGAAGTCGCGAAAAATCTTCCCTACGGTGCGCAACGTCGCTTAGAAATTGCGCGTGCGCTTGCCGCTAAGCCCAAACTTTTACTTCTTGACGAGCCTGCTGCCGGTATGAATCCGCAAGAAACGCAAGAGCTAATGAATATGATTCGCTGGATTCGTAAGCAATTCGGCTTGACGGTTCTTCTAATCGAACACGACATGAGCCTTGTTATGGGCATTTGCGAGCGCATTTACGTTCTTGAATACGGCATGATTATCGCTGACGGCACGCCCGCCGACATTCAAAACGACCCTGAAGTTATTCGAGCATATCTAGGAGCGGAGGCGATTAATTAAATGGCATACAAAGCTTTAGTTTTCGGCGTGGGTGATTTATTTCCCAACCTTAAGCCTTTTTACGACGCGGCGATTAAGAAAGGAATTTTTACTATCGCGGCTGCCGTTAAAGATTTAAATGAGTTCAAAAAGCTAGCGGGTAAATTATCTGACTTCGACATTGTGATACTTTCCACTCGTGAAAATTTGCAATCGCGTATGAAATTCTTGGAGACGCAAGGCTTTTCGCGCAACAGGATTATTGACGGGCGCGTTTTCAAGATAGCGAATTTAGATTTTCCGCGCTTGCTTGAAGAGGGCGTCGCCTATGGTACTTGGCCTGGCGCAACTTTTCAACTTAATATTTATGTCCGTTATCCGCAGTCGCACATTTTCAGGCATGGGACGGTTAGATTTAATTTAGGTCAAAAAAGTTACGCGGTGAACGGCATATTAGAAGGTAGCGGGATAATTGACATTAAAAATTTTTCGTCCATTGCGCGGCACACGACTTTTGCAATGGGCGACAATCAAAGCCATAATTATCATAACGTCGCCACTTTTCCTATGTCCTCTTGCGATTGGGCATTGCCGGAAGAACTTAAGCCGCCGAAAGGTAAATGTAAAATCGAAATCGGTAATGACGTTTGGATTGGTCGCGGTTGCTTTTTAAAGTCAATGAACATAAACAAGCCGCTAGTTATCGGCGACGGCGCAGTTATTGCGGCTGATAGCGTGGTCGTTAAGAGTGTTCCGCCTTATGCGATAGTCGGCGGCAATCCCGCGCAGATTATTAAATATCGTTTCCCGCCCGAATATATCGAAGCGTTGCAAAGGATTAAGTGGTGGGATTGGGATATTGACAAAGTCTACGAGAATCACAAATATTTTAGCGACGTGGAAAAATTTATCGCTATGCACGACAAATAAGGAGGTTTGCTTATGGCATATAAAACATTTATATTCGGTACCGACGACCTTTACCCAGCTTTGAAACCTTTCTACGACAAAGAAGTTGAGCGCGGTAACTTGGAAATCGTCGCTTACGGTATCATTGAGGAAAATGATGTTCGTCTCGTCGACGCTGAAGGCAATGCACTGGGGGGGGGTGGACAATATCCCTATTGTGAACTGGCGATAATCTCTTCTAAGCTAGGCTTTTATAATCGTATGAAATTCCTAGAGGCGCAAGGTATCCTGCGTAGTAGAATCATTGACGGCAGTATTTTTCAAGTTCCAAACTTAGATTTTCCACGTCTGATAAATGAGGGCGTCGCTTATGGGACATTTGAGCAAAAATATTTTGTGGACAACACATTCAGTGTATATCCGAGAATTTATTTAGGAAATAGCGCAATTATAAAATTCGGCACTAAAAGTTATATAGGTGATAATGCTTCTGTGGACGGTACCGGTGTTATTTCCGTAGGAAATTTTTCTTCGATTTCTTGGAGTATACTATTTAATCTCTTACAGACTACTACTCATAATTACAATAACGTTAGTAGCTACGAACTGTGGCATCATAGTTGGGTTCCTCCACTCGAATTTCAGAAACCGCAAGGCACGTGCAAAATTGAAATTGGCAATGACGTCTGGATAGGGCGCGGCTGCAATTTGAAATGCACAAACCCTGATAAACCGCTGATTATCGGGGACGGCGCGGTTATCGCCTCTGATAGCGTGGTCGTTAAAAGCGTTCCGCCTTATGCGATAGTCGGCGGTAATCCCGCGAAAATTATCAAATATCGTTTTCCGCCCGAATATATCGAAGCATTGCTAAGGATTAAATGGTGGAATTGGGACATTGACAAAATCCACGACAACTTCAAGTACTTTAATGACATTGAGAAATTTATAGCATTGCATGACAAGGGGTGATTTTATGGCAATGTTGGAAGTCAAAGACATTAACGTTTACTACGGCGCGATTCACGCGATAAAAGGCATAAGTCTTTCGGTCGAAGAGGGCGAAATTGTCACGCTGATTGGCGCGAACGGCGCGGGCAAGTCGACGACTCTCCGGACAATTTCGGGACTGCTGAAACCTAAAACCGGCGAAATAAATTTTCTCGGCAAGAATATTGCGGGCGTACCGGCGCATAAAATTGTTCGGGAAGGAATTTCGCAAGTGCCCGAAGGTCGGCGCATATTCGCAGAAATGACGGTGCAGGAAAATTTAGAACTGGGAGCTTTCACGCGCTCGGATAAGGAAGAAATTCAAAACGATTTTAAAATGGTCTTCGGACGTTTCCCGCGCCTTGAAGAAAGAAAATCGCAACTGGCAGGGACGCTATCCGGCGGCGAACAACAAATGCTCGCTATGGGGCGTGCGCTCATGAGCCGCCCAAAACTTTTGCTCCTAGATGAACCGTCAATGGGACTTGCGCCGCTTCTAATCCGCGAAATTTTTAACATAATCGTCGACATACACAAGACGGGCACAACAGTTTTACTCGTCGAGCAGAACGCGAACATGGCACTTTCAATAGCTAATCGCGCTTACGTTTTGGAGACGGGAAGAATTACAATTTCCGGCGACGCTAAGGAACTCGCCGCAAGCGAAGACATTCGCAAGGCTTATCTCGGCGGCTAAAATGCAATTAGGAATTAGGAATTTGGAATTTGGAATGAAAAGGCGGTGAAATTATGAACCGATTAGAAAAAATTAATGAACTGCGACAAACCTTAAAAGAATTGCGCGAACTCGGCGCGACGCTTAAGGAAAATTTCGCACTATTTGAAAAGTCTATCAGTCAAGAAAAATTTCCGGACGATGACCTTTTGGACAGTATCAACGAAGATTTTTCAGAGTGGATTGACATAGCCGACAAATGCTCTGATATTTACGAAGAACTTTTCGACAACGACAGACCGCGAACTTTTCCTGAATTGGAAAAAGCATTAAACACGGAAGAAAATCGGCTAATCACGGCAAGCACTTTTGAACGCGCCGAAAAATTTATGCTCCTGACTACAAGGGATTCCGATGTTGAAAAACTTCTGGTTAAGCATCAAAAGAAATTGAAACCGTTGCTCGCTAAAAAATCCCGCGATTCAAAGATTCAAGGTAAAATCGAACCTTATGCAAAATTCATTGAGGCAGTAGAGGAAGAAGATTACGGGAAAAAATTTGTGTACGGCAAGGAGCTTAGCGACATTTTCGGCGACGAATTCATAGGACGCGGGCTTTTCGGCAAAAATTTGTTCTTTGTGGGCGAAGAAAATAATTTCCACGAAGACGAAGAAGACGAATCTCCGGAGACAACCGACTTTGCAGAAATTCTTAGCGACAATGGCGCACTCTTGACGGACGAAGATTTTGCACCGTTTGAAAAGACGTTTACGATTGAGGATTGCGGACGCGAACGCGAAATCACGCCGAAACGTTTCAAGCGCGATTTTGAAAACCCAAATATCGTAAAGCTCGTTCTCTTCACGACGATTAATAACGGCGGCTTTGCCAGGTGCGCTATTCCCGTCGAAGATAAATTCCCGAAAGAACATTTCGACGGCGTCGCGCAACTTCTGATTAATAAAGGCTACTTTCAAAAGTACGTCTTCGGGGACATTGGCTATTTCTACAGCGTCACGAAAAGTTGTTATGAATTTTTCCAGCACGAAGCTTTGAAGAAATTTTTCAAGAACGTCAGCAAAGACACCGTGATTGAGACGGAGGAAAGCGTTTATCTGGGCAATGAACTTCGCCAACCGTTGACGCGCTTTATCTATTTCCGCCTGTACACTATTGAGCGCGAGCAGGGCAATTTCCGCAGGAAGAAATTCCTCTTTGAGCAATCGTTCCGCGCAGAGTTTTTCGGGCACGACGGGCGCGATTTGTGCTTGGGTTGCTTTTGGTATAACTTCGACGAGTGCAACAGATTTTTTGATGACCTCAAAACTTATCTTGATACCGACGATAGTTTTAAGCGCGTGATTTTGGCGGGGCTTACTCTCCAGCACGCCGAAAATATTTTTACCGCGCTCGAAACGGCTTTGGCTGAAGACTTCCCGACTGACACGATGAATTATATTTACTCGGTTAGCGATGATAAATTTTATCTGCGCGGCGATTCGGAAGAAATTTTGCCCGAAAAAATCTGGGAAAAATCGCCTGATGACGACGAAGAAGCCGAAACCGAAGCGTTTATTAAAAAACATGGGCTTAAAAGATTGCCTATGGAAAAATTCACCGGCAATTTGAGCGACGCTGAGATAAAAAAAATCGCGGCTGAATTTCTCGGCGAAGATACTGCCGCCGCTGAAGAAATCGCTGACAATAAAACTTCCGACGATAAAATTCCGGCTAAAGAAGTTCGCATGATTGAAACGCCCGTCGTTGAAATTTCTGTTGAAACTTTTGCAGACGAGCCTATTACCGACGAAATGCGCCCGCTTAATGAAATGCTTATCGCTAAAAAATTTTACTGCGCGACGGCTTATCTTAAAGCTTTATCCGCGCAGGACGCGACTTATACGTCTCTTTATAATCAACTTGCACACGGGATTAACGACCCGCTTTTGGCGATAAGCTATGATTCTGGCAAGATAATTTCGTTGTTTAATGAGAGCGAAAATCCCGACGAAAACTTTTTGACGGCGGCGACGTTGCGCACGTTTTTTTATAACCACAAGCAATTTGACCATAACATGAAAGTTTTGCACGGGATTGTTAAAAATTTTGAGGTCGTCGAAGAAAATTCGCCGCTCGCCGATTTAATTTTCATGCTGATGAATTTCAAGGACAAGGCTAAGAACGGCGCGGATTATTACGCCGATTATCGCGTTAAAAATCGTGCGCAGACCGAAATTAAAATTGCCAAACTTCGTCAAGAGGCGCAAACTTGCCTTGACATAATCAATAATCCTAGAGAACGCGCCAACAATCCCCGCTTCATCGAGACGCGCAAAATTTTGTTCAAAGGCAGTGAGCTGACAAATTATCTTGAGCATATCGCTGAAGAAATTTTCGACGAAGATATTTTGCAGAACATGAAAAATTATCTGCAGGAAACGTTCATGCGCGACGACGATACGAGCTTGAGCCTTGAGAATATTGACAAGTTCAAACTCGATAAGATTATTGATGACGCTTGGGAACAGGCCGGCAAAAATATTCGCCGCAAAAAGAATATGTCGCTGGTCGGCGAGCTTAGAAATAATGTCGTGACGTTCCTTAAAAAGGCGATTGAAATTTTGTGCGAGCGCGTGAATTGTTTTGAGGAAAGTGCGCCGCTTAAATCGGACGTTGGCACGGAAGAATATAAGAAAGTTCGCAAAAATTTAATCGAAAATGCTAAGAAGGCACAGGAAATTTTAGCAGAAAAAAAAGTTGCAGCCGCCGCTGTTGTTATCGATACGTTGCAGGAGATTGCGGATAAGTTGGAAGGTAGCTTTAATCCCGAACGCTATAAATATTTCTACATAGATTTTCTGCGCGGTGATAAAGTTCTTTTGGACGAAAACTATTTCCCGAATTTCAATTTCAATACACTTGACGGCACGGCTAATTCCATTGCCGGAAGAATCGTTTCGCATTCTCGCGCAGTTTTACTGGACTTCGCTGAACGTATGGAAATTATTTTCGAGGAAAGAGGCTGGGATTTCGGTTCGGCTAAACTTATCGACGATTACCTTGAGAACATTGGCGCAGAATCCATTATAGCTAAAAATAAATACAAGTTGAGCGAAAGCACGGAAGCCGCTAAACGTATCGCGCTGAACGATAAGAAAAAATTCTTTGGTTTCCTTGAACTTGCGCAGAGTTACGGACAATTCGACAATGCGCCGGAAAATTCTAAGGAAAAAATTCTTAAGATTATAGACCGTTGCTTTGAGTTCGCGCAATCAACTGATAATATTGGCGTTTTCTTCCGCGTCAAAAATTACTGGGAGAATAAAACCAAAGAGGACGCCTCGAAGTATGCCGAATTGGTTGAGAAAAATTTGGAGCGCGGGATTAAAAACTACTGCCGCAAAACCGATGAAGACGAAAATTCGCCCGCGTTGCAAAATACTGTTACGCAGATTCAGAAAATGATTTACCGCAGAAATTATACGGTCGCGCAAGGTTTAATCAATCGTCTCGGCGAAGGAAAGCTTTATGACGAGCCGGAATCGTCCGAAGGGCAAACGCACCTTCAGCACTTCTTGGAGGATTACGAAGTTTATTATAACCGCGTGCGCAAAAGCGGCGAGTCGTTTAAAAATCTGGTTGGCAAGAATCAGCGTTTTTCAAAGGCGGCAACGTCCAAAGCTATCAAGGGCGGCGAAATTTTGGTTGATAACTGGATTCCAAACGGCTTTCCGCAAAATGGCGACGTCGGCGAAGATAAACTTACTAAGCTCCTTGACACGCTCGGATTTAAGATTGAAAGCGTCACTAAAACCGGCGCGATTAGCAAAAACGCGCTGAATTACAAAGTTAAACTTATTGCGCCGCGCAACGTCCAGACTTCCAACTACAATCACCCTATCGCCGCTTTTGGCTCCAATGCTGAAATTTACGGCTTTCGCGTCACGTGCATTTTCGGAAGTTACAACGCTGAAGGGCTTATCGCTCGTTTCAAGGAAATTGGTAATGCGGAAAATACGCTTGTCCTTTTGGATTACGCGCTTGAATTGCCGACGCGCCGCAGTTTGGCTCGCAAGATAAAGGCTGAATCGGGTATCACCAAAATTTTCGCGGTCGTCGATAGAGTTTTGATGATGTATCTTGTCAAGAACTATGACGAAATGCAGATTAACAAAATTTTGATGTCGCTGATTATGCCGTTCGCCGCGTGTCAACCTTATGTCTTTAATCCGAATGTGCCCATTCCACCCGAAATTTTCATGGGGCGCGAAAAGGAAATGCGCCGTATCCTTGACTTCGACGATGTTAATATTGTTTATGGCGGGCGTCAACTCGGCAAGACTGCTTTGCTTAAAATGGCTTGTGCTAGTCTCGACCGCAACGAAAATAACGACCGCGCTATTCTCGTCAGCCTCGATAAGTGCAACTGCGCCGCCGCCGCTCTCAAAATCGGTCAGGCTCTCCGCGCAGATGAATTTTTCGATGAAACTTTTTCCGATACCTACGATTGGACAAAACTCGCCGCTGCTATTAAAAAGCGTTTGGCTAGCGACGCGCCTTATAAAATTCCGCATTTTATGCTTGCGCTCGACGAAGCCGACGATTTTATCAAGGATTGCCGCGATATTGATTTTAAACCCGTGCTCGAACTTATCGACATTCAACAGCAACTCCATAACGGTAGCCGCTTCAAATTTGTTATGGCGGGATTGCGCGATGTCGTCCGTTTCTACAGAGATGAAGCTCTCGGCAATAATAATCAAATTTCTAAATTGCCGTCGCTCGTCGTTAAGCCCTTCGACTTGGAAGAAGCTACCAGACTTCTTAAAGAACCGCTCCGCTGTCTCGGTCTTTATTTCTCCGATAACGAAAACGCCGACTCGCTCGCTATGATGATTCTTGAAACTACAAATTATTTTCCTGGCTTGATTCAGCTTTACTGCGCCCGACTGATTGAGGCTCTCTCCAAATCCGATTACGCCTCCTATAAGGAAACTAATTCGCCCATTTACGAAATTAAGGAAGGTCATATTCAAAGCGTGCTCGGTGAAGAGTCTTTCAACGAAGAAATTAAAAACAAAATCAATATGACGCTCCGTCTTGGCGACGATAAGTTTTATTACGTCATCGCGCATTTAATGGCGTGGCGTTATCACAACGACGATAGCATTGAAGGCTATTCCGCTAAAGATATTCTCGATACCGCTGAGGAATTCGGCATCGAAGAACTCCTCCCGCAAAATTCTGAGCAGGTCGAAGCACTTCTAAAGGAACTTTGCGAACTTAATATCCTCCGCGAAGTCGCTAAAGGTAAATATCTTTTCGTTCGCCAAAGATTTCTTAACATGATGGGCACTAGCGACGAAATTGAAGACGAAATTTCTTCTGGATTCTCGGAGACGTGATTAAATGATTGAAACTAGCGAAATTTGGTGGCGTCAAATCACTGGCGCAAGAAATTTTTTAAATAAAATCGCTTACACTCTCGCAGATGGCAAAAGTTCTGTAATTTGCCTCTCAAATTCTACTCCATACTACGAAAATATGCGCGAAATCCTTCGCGAGTTCCTAAATAAGAAATTCGGCGGCATAAAAGCTGTTCGCGAAGTCAATTCCGCTGATATTTCGCCCGACCCGGCGACTTTCGTCTTTGAAAACTTCTGCAGCGATGATATTAAATCCGAATTTATTCCTTTTGGGCAAAATGCTCACGTTAAATTCCTCGCCGAACGCGATGACATCGCTTTAAACGATATTTGCCTCTGGATTCGCGACGCTTCAACGCCTCAAGCCGAAATTTGGTACAATTTTATCGCCGATTATCATAAATTTCTGCGCGGAAAGGCTAAAGGTATCTTTTTACTCGAAACCAGCGACGATTTTTCCTTATCAGGTAGAACTGACGTCGAAATTTTCCACTGCGCCGACGAAATTAGCGATTATGATTGCTTCGCGTTCAATATTTTTATCGCGGCGGAGTTCGGCAAGGGCGATAAGTTCTTAAAACGCTATCTCGCCGAATTAGTTTCAAATACTACCGGTCTCGACGTCGAAAAAGGCGCGGAATGTATAAAATGCGGCGCAGATTTCCTCAAAAACCCGCAAAAATTCCTCCAAAATAAATCTCGCGAAGAAATTGACCGCGAAATTTGGACGGCGCAAATAAAATTGATTTTCCCGCTCCTAGAAATCTTCCGCCGCGATTTTGTCAAAAAATATCAGCCACTTATTGAAAAACTTCTGCCTTTTGAAATGAATTCCGGAAAAAATATTCTAAATCCCGATGAAGCCGAACTCGGCGACCTTTATTCCATTCTCGGCGGGCAAAATTTGCTCCAAAACGATTGGGAAAAACTTAAAATCTATCGCGACGCTAGAAATAAGCTCGCGCACCTTTCCACGCTCACTTTGGAAGAAATTCAAACCATTTTTAAGTAAGGAGGATTCACAAATGGAAAATCAGGAGAATTACGAACGCTATATCCCCGTTGAAATGTCGATTCTCGGTTCATTGCTGGAAATTCGCGAAATGCGGGCAGGCAGATTGCCGGAACCGTCGCTGGAAGATTTTTTTGCGGAAATTGACGAATTGATTGAGCAGGAGAAAGCAAATGCAAATAATCCCGACTAAATACTTTAAAGATGACATTAAGTTTTACATTCGCAAGAAAAAATTCTTAAAAATCAATGATGACGTAAAAACCGTAACGATCGAACTCGAAAAAGACAATTTGGTCGGCGACAGGCTCGAAGGATTGGACGTCCCTGAAAATATTTCGGTTTATAAAGTGCGTATCGCTAACAGTTCCGCTAATGTTGGCAAATTTCACGGCTTCCGCCTAATTTATTACGTTGTCATTGAGGGAAAAATCTATCTCGTGTCCATTTACTCAAAAAAAGATGATAGCCGCGTTCCGAGCGACAAACAAATTGAACTTTTGATAAAAGCTGTCTTGGAGGAATGAAAATGTTCGTTGCAACAAGAATGACTAAACACCCAGTGTCCGTGACAAGTGACGCAACCATTCAACAGGCTGATAGGCTCATGAAAAAGTATAAATTCCATAGAATGCCCGTCGTTGATAACGGAAAACTCGTCGGATACTTCAGCGACCGCGATATTATGCGCGTCGCGCCCTCGCCCGCCACTACTCTTTCCAAATTCGAGATTCGCTCGCTCCTCGATAAAATTTCCGTCAAAGATATTATGCACGAAAAAGTTATTACCGTAAATGAAAGCGCAACTATCGAAGAAGCCGCCCTGATTATGTATCAAAACAAGGTCGGCGGATTGCCTGTTGTCTCTGACGTCGGCGCGCTCGTCGGAATTATCACCGCGACCGATATTTTAAAGACTTTTATCAAAGTTATGGGGCTTATCGGCGGAAAAACGCGCTTGACTCTCGAAGTTGATAACAAAGTCGGCGTTATGGCCGATATTACTAAAATTTTCGCCGACAACGGCATAAATATCGATAGCTTTATCACTTGTCGCCACAAAAATAATCGCTACGAACTCGTTATCCGCCTCGACGAAAATAACGCCCTCGATGACGTCAAAAAAATTCTCGAATCTCGCGGTTATAAAATCATTCACTCCGTTAATATCGGTTAATGCTTCCTTTGCTGCCTTCGGGCAGTTTTTTTTGCACTTTTTACAAATTCCACTATTCCGGAATTCGTTATTTGCAACTCTAAATCCACCTCGATTTTTGCATTTGCCGAAAAATCCGCGTCACGGCGCGATACATTTTCCATGTACATGGAAATCGTAATTTGCTCTGCTAAATCGCCTTTCAAACCGCAAAATTTCTTTCAAATCGCCTTTCAAATCGCTTTTTGCCGCTCAAATCTTCCTCAAATCCTTTTTTAGTGCTATAATTTTCCCAAATCCATTTACAGGAGGTTTTATCATGAAAAAATTCTTTCTCAACGCTCTTATCGCCGTTTTTATCGCTATTTCCCCGCTAAATCACCTCAACGCCGCCTCTCGCGCTGAAATTGCCGCTATTAACGTTCATTCTCCCGCAGATTTCCACTTCTGGAACCAAAATTCGCCAACTCTAGCCAAAATTATCGATTTTGTTCAGGATACTACCAATCCTTATAGCGAAAATTTCATTCCAACAGAAGATAGGGTCGCTACTTTCGATTTGGACGGAACTATTTATTGCGAAACCGCTCCTTACTACTTCAAACAGATGATGTTCCTTCATCGCGTACTAGAAGATAAAAATTTCCACCCTTCTAACGATTTAATCAAGATTGCTAAAGACGTTAAGCCGCTTATCATGGAAAAAAAGCATATTCCCGACAAACTTAAATCAAAATTAAGCTACGGTACCAGAAAAGCTTACGAAAACATGACTTATGACGAATATTGCGCCTATGTTCGCAGTTTTATGGACACTAATACTGTCGGATTGACCAATTTAAAGCGCGGCGAGGCTTTTTATCTGCCTATGGTCGAAATTATTTCCTATCTGACCAATAACGGCTTCAAAGTTTATATGAATTCAGCCGCCGAGCGAGAAATTGTTCGCTGTCTTATCGAAAACGCTATAAATATTCCTTCCTACCGCATTTTAGGCTCCAATATCGAATATATTTCCTCTAAACAGGATAAAAATAGCGGCGAAAACTATAATTTCAATCGCGATAAAGAAAAAATCGTTCGCTCAACCGGTTATCCATATAAAAACGAAAAAAATAATAAGGTCTTCAGCATTTTATACGAAATTGGCAAAAAACCGGTGCTCGCCTTCGGAAATTCTAGCGGAGATTACGCTATGCTCGAATTCACGCTGCAAAATAATAAATATCGCGCCGAATCGTTCTTTGTGCTGTGCGATGATACCGAACGCGAACTCGGTAACCCTAAACGCGCCGAAAAAGATAAAAATTACGCTCTAAAACGAGGTTGGAATACAATTTCAATGCGCGACGACTTCAAAACCATTTATGGCGATAATGTTACCCGCGAAAAATAAATTTTGCCAAAAAATTAGGGCTAAGCTCCGGAAATTGGAGTTTAAGCCCATTTTTTTATTGCTGATTAGCTTTTTTTAGTTTATTAAGTTCGCGGCGGCGTTTAAGTTCGCGATTTCGTCTAATTTTCTCGTCTTCAAGCCTCAAACGGCGATTCCATTCCTTAATTCGTGCGTTTTGGTCGCCATTATTCATAACGATATAAGGATTAAGCATAAAATCGGATTTATCAGCGAGTTTAAGCTCATGAATGACGATATTATCCTTCAAC
>ODAI013025525.1_pt1 | contig 30536 bp, 24 predicted proteins | sample 1539321 | NCBI WGS metagenome assembly ODAI01 (sample SAMN02144231, study PRJEB22623) | gut metagenome | biome: sheep rumen | host: Ovis aries | place: New Zealand
GATGCTTTCCTCCACAACATTAAGTTTGATTCGTCTGATAGTTGCTAGATCAAAGAGAATAACACCAGAATTGATATATGCTGACGTAGAAATTTTCTCTTTCAGTTCTTCGGAATCCATGTCATTTACACCTGCGATAAACTGATCTTTGGCAAATTCAAGATCGTATAGCTTAGCTATATCGCCTTGTACCACAATATCGGTATCAAGATATATGATACGTTCAATTTCAGGAAGAAGATCAGCAAGGCAAAGTCGGTAGTACGGCACATATTTGTTAGGGGAATCTTGCATTGGCTTCCATACAGGAAATCCTTTAAAAACAGAAAGATCTATTGTACGAAAAGAAATTTTTGCACCATACATCTCAACTAATTTTACTATCTTGGAACGGGATTCTGTTATGCCGGACGGTTCTGAATCAATGATGTAGAAATGAATATTTCTTGAACAGTTTTTCATCAATGACACCATCGTCACTGCCGCATGTTGTGCATATTTTTCATCAAAAGACAAACAGATGTTGATAGGATTTTTCATAGTAGTTGGCTTTAACATAAAATTCCATAATTTTGGTATAAGCTCAGAAAATTATCTTATTTGGTATATGTCTGAAAAAACTTTAAGAGAAAAATGTTCAGAATGATTATCACATGAAAATAATTTCTGAGTATAAACCTTGCATTTTGAACGACTTTTAAATTTCTTTTCGGTAATTTAACACTTGATTTGATTCACTTTGATATCCTTAAATCCTTATATCTATTCCTATAGTTAATATTTTTGAGGTATAAATATTTGACAAAGCATACGACAGAAGTGAATATTCTGAACTTTTTTAGTGAGTGGATTGCCATTAGTTTAAAATCTTTCTCTGTTTCTGGACTCCAAAGGATTTTTTCAGAAGACTTCAGGGCCCACCAGTACTTATGGTTCGGTTCTATATGCTCCATGTATGATTGATATAGGTAATTCCATTTGTTTTTCAAATCTGTATTTGGTTTCCATGGTTTATTTCTTCTATAGCCGGCATAATGAATTAGTACCGGAAATTCTTCATTGTTTGAAACCTTATCCCAAATTTTATCTATTTTTATCAATGCATTGTATTTTTTAGGCAGATAAATCAAATGCTTATCGTCTAGAATATAATTCAATGCATCTTGATCTGCAAAATTAAGAGGTTTTTCAGAAACGATAAAATCAACAAGCCGTTTTGTTATCTGATCTGTATGCCAGAGACTCAGGTTAACCAGAAGCATTCCCGCGTTAAAGTAGTGTTTATTACTCCATTCTGGGAATATCTGTTTAAATCTGTCAGTGGATTCGCGAGAGTCTTCGACTACCGCCGCATAACTGTCTCTAACATCAATATTATAGAGTTCAAATATGCTCCCATAACATAAAATATCAACGTCAAGAAAAAGTACTTTGTCAATTTTCTTTGACAGATCATCAATAGCAAGTAATCGATAAAGTGTTGCAAATGATAAGTATTTGTAAACTTTGGCAAGAATGCTGTCAACAGCATTTGCCAGCTTGGAGAATAAAGAACAATCCTCCATGGCGCAATAGTGAAAGTTTAGAGATAATTTATTATCGGTAAGCGCTGACTGAATTTTAGACATCAGATGTGATTTGATGTAATTTTGGATCTTTGATAAATATTTGCGTTCACTGTACAGAAATATATTCATTTCATAGTTGGTTTCTGCAGAGTCTTTCTGTTGACAGTTTCGGATTAAAGAGTCTATAAGAACGGTAACAGGCAAAGAAAAACGATGATCAAGACAGAAAAGAATATTAATTTTTTCGTTAGTCATTTTAGAAAATGAGATAAAGGAATTGTTGAATAAGTAAGATTTAAAAAAGGGCGAGTTAAGTGAACCCGCCCTTGGGATTGTTATGAAGTAATGATTAGATACTTATACTATTACCACCAAGCTTCAACCTGAGCACCTACTGTAATCTGGTGATTATCCTCTAAATGAGTGTATGCTTTATTAACTAAATCCCCAGATAACCATGAAGCGAACACGCGGATTGAAGGACGGGACCAGAATGCAGTACTGGTTGGAGCAGTCCATTGCTGTGCAATAGTTAACTTAGTTGCTTTAACACGACTTTTCAAAGTACCGTCTCTGTACTTATTATTCCAACCGTTCCAACCGGTGTTGGTCTGATTGGTATAACCAAATTCTAACATTGTAGAAGTGAAATCTGACCACTTGTAAGAAGGGCGAAGAACTACAGCGTAGTCATTACCAGTTGGATGAGACCAGTTGGCGCCGCACTGTTCATCTTCACATCTTCCCCCATGATATGCTTCATCAAATGAGTTCTTATGCGCTGCTAAAAATGCATAGCCTAAGTTCCATGAAGGCTGTTCGATAACGCCCCAATTGATTAATCTATAACCGTTTCCTTTATCGCCCTTGTATACAGGTCCGAATAGATCTTCTTTCCACCCGTAAGGATTAACTGTAGCACCAGCATGGTTACCGCCATTTAAAGTACCCACACCGTTAAAGCCATCATGACCATACTGGAACACTAACTTATTGAAACCACCAAAGAAGTTACTCTGAGTCCACTCTAAATGAGCAAGGAAACCGTTGTTCATTCGGTTTTCGTTATCTTTTTGAGCTTGCGACAAATTAGCCCACGCATAAATAAAAGCAACATCCAAAGAACCGTCTGTCCATAGAGGAATATTATTCCATCGTGCATCTAAATGCCATGTGTTAACATCTTGATCTGCATCTGTTAATGGTTGACCTGCTTTGTATTTTTCTTCCCCTGCAGCTTTGTTATTTTTTTCAGCCACATCAGCGCTCATCGTAGCACCAGTTTGACCTTTAATAACAGCAAAAGACAGAGAACCTAAATTGCCTACAGCAATGTTTTCAACACCGAAACCAGTACCAGAGTTGTTCAGATAGTAGAAATCCATGATGTGAATATCTTTACGCTGATAGAATCTTTTACCAGCCCATAATTGGATTCCTGAAGGCATTTCATAGCCAGCCCAAGCCTCTCTTAAAGATAAACGTTGGCCGGACCATGCAGAACCCTTACCACCGCTTTCACCCTGCCATGAATTACCTTGATAGTCATATTGAGGATCAGAAGCGTCAGAATCGTTTGAACCATATGCAACTAAGGTATTAACGGTGAACTTATTGTTGCCTTTATTGAAAACTTCCTGTGATAAAGCTAATTCTGCATAAGTATCACATTCATCTGCTAAACGTCCAAGTAAGTGACCTTTGGTACCGTTACCAAAGCAGTAAGCATCACCACCTTGAGTAGCATAGTTTAAACCTGATCTGAAATAACCGTGAAAATCAACTGCAGAAGCAGAAACTGAGCCTAAAGCTAATGCAAGAGAGGTTTTGTAGATTTTTTATAATCTAATTTAACCTTTTATGTTTAGAGCACAACGCCACTTTAGGGGTGTTTTAATTTTAATAAAAAAAGGCGTGTTGTATACGCACGCCCTTACTTAGTGTTATGAAATAATTTTAGCTATGAGATATTACCACCATGCTTCAACTTGTGCACCTAACAGAACTTGATGGTTATCATTTTTAGTGTTACCTAAGTACTCATATCTTACTAAATCGCCTGACAACCAAGATGCAAATACTCTAATAGAAGGTCTAGCCCAGAACTGTGAACCAGGGGTCCATTGTTGAGCAAGTGTTAACTTAGTGGCTTTAACTCGATCTTTGTAATCTGTTGCCCAACCATTCCAACCGGTATTAGTCTGATTGGTGTAACCGAATTCCAATACTGTAGAAGTAAAATCAGACCACTTATATGATGGACGAACTACGAATGCATAGTCGTTACCTGTTGGATGACCCCATTTTGCGCCTCCTTCGGTGCCGTTCTCATCATATGTGTTTTTATGAGCAGCAATTAATGCGTATCCCAAATTCCATGAAGGTTGTTCGATAACACCCCAATCGATCAATCTAAAACCGTTACCTTTTTCACTATAAGGAACAACGTTATCACCAACATGGTTACCACCGTTTAATACACCAACAGTGTCAAAAGCATCGTGACCGTAGGTGAAGCTTAACTTATTGAAACCACCAAAGAAGTTTCCCTGAGTCCATTCAACCTGAGCTAAAAAACCATTATTAGCTTTTGGAGCAAAAGCCTCCCCACCCTTCCTTTGATCTCCCATATATTGTTTCTGCTGATCAGATAATTTCTGCCATGCATAAATTAAAGCAATATCTAAAGTAGCATCATTCCATAAAGGGATGCCGTTCCATCTAACATCAAATTTATAGGAGTTAATTGCTGTGTTTGCAGATTCGACAGGAAACGCTTCCCAACCTCCATCGGGATATTGTTTGTAAGGCCAATCATATGCAGTCGCATCGACATCTACTTGATGTTTGATGAGAGCAACTGACACCGCACCTAAGTTACCTACAGAAATATTTTCAACACCAAAACCGGTACCGGAGTTGTTCAGATAGTAGAAATCCATGATGTGGATATCTTTGCGCTGATAGAATCTCTTACCAGCCCATAGCTGAATTCCAGATGGCATCTCGTAACCTGCCCAAGCTTCGCGCAAAGATAAACGCTGTCCATGCCATGCAGAATGTCCTTCTGCTCCAGCACGATCTCCTCCAAATCCTACACCCTGCCATGAGTTACCTTGGTAATCATATTGACCTGCTACGGAGTCTAGAGTTTCGTGGGTGCCGTAAGCAACTAGGGTATTAATAGTAAACTTGTTGTTTCCTTTGTTGAAAACTTCCTGAGATAAAGCTAATTCTGCATAAGTGTCACATTCATCTCCTAAACGACCTAACAGATGCCCCTTTTGACCATTACCAAAACAGTATGCAGAACCACCCTGGGTAGCGTAGTTCAATCCAGATCTCATATAACCGTGAAAATCAACTGCAGAAGCAGAAACTGAGCCTAAAGCTAATGCATTATCGGTATCTGTCTTTATTGACGATGCTATGATGATTACTATTAGTTATTTTTAATATTGGTTAAATAGCATTATGTTATATCATCATTAATGTAACACCAATAAAACACCATATTTACTATAACAAAACTGTCATGTCGGTTAAATATTAAGGAATTATTGTCATGATTTTAATATAAAATTACGCAAGATCAATGTGTTAAAACAATAATCGACTGTTATAAAAAAACACCAAAATGGCACCATATATTCAAAACCACAAATGAAATACATCCATTTGCGCGTATCATATTGTTTTTCAACTTAAAGTGTGTTGTAATTCGGAACACTTTGTTAATAACGCATGCAAAATAGATGCATGATGCAACTAACTATAACCAGTTGTCTAAACATTCTCAGGTGTTTTGATGATGAGGCATTCTTTAGTTCGTAACGGGACAGTAATACTATGGTAGATCAGAATAAATTAAGCTTATACTTGGAACAGTTGAGGGATGAACTTATAGCAGAGACTCTTTGGCTTGAAGACGAACTGGATGAGAATAAATACAACTCTACAGCACCGTTCTGTTGCGATACGATGGCGTTCCATGAGTGGTTGCAGTTTGTGTTTTTACCGAAAATGCAGTACATGATTGATAACAATCTTGAACTGCCGTCGAGCCTTGCGATCGCTCCAATGGGCGAAGTAGAGTATCGCGCCGAGTTAAAGGAAAGAGAGAATCTGATTAAAATTTTAAACAAAATTGATTCTCTATTCGTATAACAGTATGCGCCAGCCTATTTTATCGGCTACTGTCGAATCAGTCTGTCAAATGGAGCATTCTCTTCGAAATTGCTTCTGAAAGGATTGATATCAATTCCTCCTCGGCGAGTATATCTAGCGTATACTGTCAATTTCTGTGGTTTACAGAACTTCTTCAGATCACAGAAAACTCGTTCTACACACATCTCGTGAAATTCGTTGTGATTTCGGTATGAGACTATGTATTTTAATAAATTTTCGTGTGCGATTTTGTTTCCGGTATATTTTATATAAATTGTTCCCCAATCAGGTTGTCCTGTAACAAGGCAGTTTGATTTCATAAGGTTGGAGTAGAGTTCTTCAGTAATGCTAGTACCAGATGTACTATCAATTAATAAATTCGGATTGTAATCAAAATCTGAAACAGAAATATCTATACCATCAATACACGTTCCATTAGGATGGTGAATATCAAACATTTTAATATTCTGCTGTTCCAAAAGTCCAAACAGTTCTACTTTTAGATCAGTATGCAAAAGGGAAGACAGATCCTGTTTAATAGTTGATGCGACATCATCTACTGAATCAAAGCAGGTGAAATTTATACTGTTAAGGTACAGCTTTAGTGATTTTGATTCAACAATGAAAGGGGAACTGTGCGGAACGGTAAAATAACCAACAGCAACTTGTGGCTTGTGTTTACTGTTCAAATAAGAGATTTCATAAAGATTCCACAAATCATAACCGCTAAATGGCAACGTAGAATCAGTCAATCCAAGTTTGTCCCTATTAAGGGAACGAGGAATAGCCTGCAGCAAATCAGGAGAATAAGAGCGTTTGTATTCAGTCCTCTTGCCGAGAACCAAATCTTTAATAATGTATTGATCGGACGTATTCATATGTTTATTAATTTAGGGTAAAGAATTTGGGGACGAATGATATTAGTTTGTGAGACTATAATTGAAGCAACATTTTACCTAGAGCTCGAGAATAAGATTATCAGTTTGTTAATAAGTTCCCTAAATTTATTTGAATGTATTTAAAATTGTGATATAGATCACATATTTAGATGAATTATCGACACAAATGGTTAAAAAAATTAATTTTTGTACTATCATGCAAGAAAATTTAGTGTGAACACTGAATTTGGTAAGAGTGAATTGAATGGTAAAAAGTTGATTTTACAGCTTTTTACAGTCATTCACAATGACTTCTTAAGAAAACTTAAGAATGTTTCCAATTTCTAACATTAACCCAAAAAGAGGGATATAAAATTATGAAAGCAAAATGGCTTCCAATTTCTGCAGCTGTTGCATTAGCATTAGGTTCAGTTTCTGCTTCTGCAGTTGATTTTCACGGTTATTTCAGATCAGGTTTAAACTATGCTACTGAAGGTGGTAACGCATACTGCATCGGTAACGGTAACCTCGGTCACTTATTAGGTCGTTTAGGTGATGAATGCGATACTTACGCTGAAATCTCTTTATCTCAGGAAGTGTTCAACAAGGGTAACAACAAATTTACAGTAAACACTTTAGTTGCTTACGGTACTCACGAAAGCAACTGGGATGAACAGGGTAACTCATGGCAGGGTATCGGCGCTGGCGGTGACAGAAATCCTGACAACAATTCTGCATGGAATGGTCAGCGTTTATCATTACGTGAAGCTTGGGCTGCATACCAGATGCCTTCTGGAATTCAGTTATGGGCTGGTAAGAGATTCTATCAGCGTAAAGATATCCACATCATGGATTTCTACTACCTGAACAACTCTGGTACTGGTTTCGGTGTTGAATCAATTCCAGTAGCTAACTTAGGTACAGCATCTGTTGCTATTATCAAGCACCAGGTTGATGCTCCATTTGATGCATACGGCTGGCCAGAAGACAAAGCTACTAACGAATCTTACAACTCTTGGAAGTTGGATGCTCGTTGGAATGGTATCCCATTATGGTCTGATGCTTCTTTAGACATCGCTTTAATCTATGCTTGGCAGAACCTTTCTGATGCTCAGAAACAGACCGCTGGTTTAAGGGCTAACAACGGTTTCTTAGCTCAGTTAGAATGGACCCAGGGTAACTTCTTCGGTGGTTTCAACAAGATGAGCTTAACCTATGGTCACGATGCTCTTGACTATGTTGGTGTATTAAACGGCGGTAACCACGCTGGTGATAACGTTATCCCTTACAGCGAAAAGGGTAGCGGTTACAGATTCATCGATTGGGGTGTTATTGAACAGCCTTCTTGGAACTTAGGCTATGCTTTCTTAGCTGCTCACAAGAACGCTTTCGATGAAAACACTACTGAAGGTGGTGCTAACTGGTCTCACCCAACTGGTAATGACTACGCTGTAGTTATCCGTCCAGCTTACAAGTGGTCAGATTTCACTTCTACAGTATTAGAATTCGGTTACACCAATCAGACCAACACCGGTTGGAACGGTTGGGCTACTGGCTACAAAGATCGTGTTAAAGCTACTAAGTTAACACTGGCTCAGCAGTGGACTCCTGGTTCACACTTCTGGGCTCGTCCATCAATCCGCGTATTCGCTTCTTGGATTTCCGGAGATTTAATTAACTATCAGTATACCGGCAAGACAGCTAACGCTCAGAAAGACAACGACAATCACCAGATTACCGTTGGTGCTCAGGTTGAAGCTTGGTGGTAATAGCTTAGTATAGTAGATACTAAATATTATTAGATAGTGTAAGAGGGATGCAGATTTGCATCCCTTTTTCAATTAATGTTTCAAGTTTTTAATAATTCTCACGATTTTTTCTTTGGAGATTTATCACCTATTTGGAGGTAATTTCCATCTTTTTAGATATATATTCGGTTTCTTTTCTTAAATTGTAGATCTGTTTGGTCCACTTTTATTAAGGAATTGTTATGAATATAGTCAAAATTTCTCAAAACAAGCTAAATAATCCGGAGAAACTTCTCAAAGGCAGAGCTTCGGTTTCATTTTCTGATATCAATGGTTTATTGATCCGAATATTTCGCCGTAAAAAATTTATTCGAATAATTTATATTCACAGATGTACCTGGAAGGGGAAGCGGATTGAAATACATTTGAAAGTTACAACCCTTTCAGATGCAAGAAAGATCTGTGAGAAAAGAACTGATGCGATCCGAAACGGCAGACACCCTGATTATTTAGGGATACAACAGACTCAATTAACCTTTAACGATGCAATTGAAGCTTATAAAACTAAGAAGTCGAACAGTTGGAGTGCCAGGACTCTTAATGAGTTTAATAATATTATCAGCCTTCATGTTGTACCTCGTATTGGTGCTGTTTCGCTTGAACTGATCAAGGTAAATTATGTTAAGGAGAAGATCCTTGATAACCTCTTTAACGATAAGAAATACAACACTCTCAAGAAAGTAATATCGTACCTGAAATCGATCATGCAGCATATCTGCAATCTTCATCATGATCAGGGTTTTGATGATCTGCATCGGTTGTCCAAGGTTTATGATTTTCCCCGAGGTCATCATTTCAAAACTATGATTGACAGAGGAACTGTTGATGAAATCCGGGACAGTATTCAGGAAATTTTCAAAAAAATATCAGTACTGAAGTGCCGTACTGTTATGCCTAAAATTGCGCTGGAGATTAATTTTTATCTGCTGCTGCGTGTTTCTGAACTTGTTAATATAAGAATTCAGGATCTTGATTTTCAGAAGCATCTTTTACATGTGCCTAAAACCAAAACTATTTCTGAAGAGGAAGGGGGATTTTATGTTCCTCTATCTGAGCATGTTGAGAAACTGTTTAAACATGCGTTAAGTAATCGAACATGTCCTTCCTCCAACGTTTATGTGTTTGAATCGAAAACTGATTCGGGACATGCCTCGGAGCGTACTATCATTGATTTATTCTATCAGTGCCAGTTGCCTATGACTATTCATGGGATCCGCGCCATGGGAAGAACATGGCTGGGGCTAAAAGGAGTCAAGTTTGAACTTGCCGAAGCCTGTCTGTCACATAAGGTTGGAAATCAGACGGTACAGGCCTACCTTCGCACCGACTTCATTGAAGAGCGACGCGTGCATATGGCTGAGTGGAGTGACTTTGTTCAGGAGTGTATCGGGTCTAATTCTGTTATCTCTGCCACTTAGAAAGTAACAAAAAAGCACTGCAAAAATAGGCAGTGCTCTGGGAAAAGGATGAACTGTAGTTAATTTACAATTTTGTAGCAGGGAACGTATTTTGCTGAACCAAGTTTCATTCGTCCCTGATTTATGAAATCTTTCAGCAGTTGATCGATTGCGGAGATTAGTTCCGGATCTCCGTGAAGTTCATAAGGTCCCTTCTGTTGGATCAGTTTGATGTATTCCGGTTTGACATTACCGGAAACAATTCCGGAAAATACGTTTCTTAAATTTGCGATCAGAAGATTAAGCGGCTGATCTTTAGTTAAATTCAGTGCAGACATATTTTCGTGAGTAGCATAGAAATGTCGCTGCAGGATGCTGTCGATCTGAAGCTTCCAGTTGAAATTGAAAGAGTCGCCAAGGGCGATACGTCTTTGCGTAACTTCCTGAATTTCAGAAATGCAGATATCAGCAACCCGTTCAGGATCGTTGATGACAATATCATACTGTCTTGCAACGGATTCCCCCAGTGACTTGCGAATGAAGTGATCCAGAGTCTCAAAGTATTTCTGACATGATTTCGGACCTGTCAGTACAACCGGCATAGGTTGATCAGAATTAAGACTGTTCATCTTTATTCCGAGGATGAACATCAGTTCCTCCACTGTGCCGGGACCTCCGGGGAAAATTACAAATGCATGTCCTATACGCACGAAGGCTTCCAGGCGTTTTTCGATGTCCGGCATGATGATCAGCTTCGTCACCAAAGGATTAGGCGGTTCTGCCGAAATGATTGACGGTTCTGTGATACCGATAAATCTGCCTTTATCGTATCTTTGCATGATATGACCTACTGCAGCGCCGCTCATCGGTCCTTCCATGGCTCCAGGTCCGCATCCTGTGCATACATCAAGTTTGCACAGTCCTAAAGCCTGTCCTACATCCTTGGTGTAGTTAAATTCCTCTTCATTGATCGAGTGTCCGCCCCAGCATACTACAATGTTAGGCTCCTGTCCTGAAAGGAATAGTTTTGCATTTCGAAGAATAAAAAATATCCAGTTGGTTATAGTGCTGGGATTGCTTAGATCCATGTCTTCGAAATATTTGGTTTGTGATTTTATGTAGATAATATCACGGATAACGCTGAACAGATGTTCCTCTATACCTTTGATGAGATTACCGTTTACGAATGCTGTCTCGGGAGGATTGTAGAGTTTTAATTTGATACCCCGTTCCTTCTGTATGATGTCTACAGCGAAATCCTTACTGCTGTTGAGCAACTGTTCCGGACTGTCGGTTATATTGCCGCTGTTTAATACTGCAAGGCAGCACTTGCGGAGAAGTTCAGATAATTCGCCGCCGGCAGTTTTCTGAAGAAATTCAGTCTCGATCTGAGACAATTGATCCATAGAGCTCTTAGGATGAACATACGTAATCATGGTAACACTCCTTTCAGGTCATTATGAAATTATCATAAATCATCAGTTGAACGTTTCATAGAATAATAGATTGATTTTTTGACGTTAGCGACAGTGTTTGTACAAGTATCGTGTTTCGGTGAAGGACCTGATGATGTGGGATGCTCTGCAAAAATATGATCTATGTAAAAAGATAAATATCGATTATAATCTAGCATTGTTTCAGGTTTTAAATTGAGGTTTTGAAGTGAACAAGTTATTAAGCAGTTTATTTTTGTCTTCGGTTATATTCATGTCCGGCTGTGACTCGGTTGATTATCTTATGACCTATAAGTCTCCTACAGGGGCGACAGCTGCAGAACTGGATCAGAAATTTCAAAAATTAAGCCGCGCTGATAACGTTTTTGATGGTGCAGTGGTGGTCCGCGGTGAGATTGATGATAACCACGATTTTGATGAAAAATCTAAAGTATACCCGTTTGATACCGGTCTCAGCGTATTCAGAACCTATTCTCTTCCTCTTAATGCAACCAATCTTAATATCCGCATCGAGTCAAAAATCGGAACTTCGATGTTTGCTCCGAATGTAGCTCTTTTGGATAAAAACAAACAATTGGTTAAAATTTTCAGTTTCGGCAGTTTTGAGTACCGCCCGTTTGATGACTTTGTTGATGATAACGTGTTTTTCAAGTTCAGTCTGAACAACTTCTCTGCAGGTGAAAATGCAATAGCATACATGGTTATCTATACAACAGATGCAGATCTGACCACGGAAACTACCATTACACATCCTGCCAAACTGTATGCGATTGCGCATAAAACCGAAGTTCCTAATCTTACCGATCCGAAAATTCCTCACGCCCGTCTCGGTCATATAGATGTAAAGATCAACCTTGAGGCATCTACCGGTGATGCTCTGGCTGATTTCTGGAATTCGCTTAAGGGTCCATTATGGGGCGGCTCAGACAGAACAGTAATTGCTGATGTTGATGACGGTGCTGTTGCCACTGACAGAAAGGCTTCAACCAATATCAGAACTGCAGATGGAAAAGGTGTGGTTGTAGTAAATCCTAATAAAGACAGTTCGGCGACCGCAAAACCAGCCAATGCCGCTGCTGAAGTGCTTGGTGAAACCAGGAGTGCTTCTGCCAAAAAAGGCTCTATGATGAAAGAAACTGAAGAAATGTACAATAACATGATTAGAAGTGCAGTTAAATCAGGAGATATTTCAAAGGCAATGAAACTCGCCGCCGAGGCAACAAATGCCGGCTCTGCAACTGCAAACGCAACTCTTAACAGTGCACTGCAGTCAAGAAAATAAGCTGACTGCTGTATACGCCTGAAGCCCCTGTCTGAAATTTAGAACAGGGGTTTTTATTTTTGTGGGTAATATTAGAGAAAGTCGGTTCTCCAGGCAGCGAACCGGTTCAGTTCTGCTCGTCCAGTCTGTGCAGAGCTTCAAGCATCTGCGTCTGCAGGTGGTCTTTTTCCTCCTGAGAGAGCGCCTTCCCCTGGTGGTTTGAAATACTGAATCCGTCATCAGCTCGTTCTCCTGTGGTTGCAATGCGGGCTGCATTTATATTGATGCGGCACTTCTGAAAGACTGACGAAATAAGAGCAAGCAGACCGGGGCGGTCAAGTGTGGATATTTCCACATGTGTAACCCCGGTTTCATCCGCACCTTTAATATCCAGAAACTGAACAACCGATTTGATTTTAAACTGCTGGAATTTTTTTGACAGCGGGACTGGTTTTGGAAGAGGATGTTCGGTATTAATTAGTCCCATCAAAAGTATTTTCTGCAACGGAACTATTTTATCATGGGAGAGACTGCACCCCTGCCGGTCGACCAGAATGAATGTATCCATTATGAAATTATCCTTGGAATTCATGATGGATGCCTCGAGAATTGAAATTCCCTTGGAACCCAGAATGCTGACTATACGGCAGAAAATACCGGTATAATCCCTGGTATAGATAAACAGTTCTGTTCCAATCTTGTTGGTTGACTGTCCGAAAAGTACCAGCGGGATATTTGTTGCAGGATCATATGCCAGAATATTGTTGGTATGCCAGAAAATCTGATTTCCCGAGTTCTTAATAAAATACTGATCCTTGAAGTTTTTCCACAGCGCAAGAACCCGTTCCTTTTTAATCCCGGCCCGGCAAAGTTCCGTAAGAGCTTCCTCCTGATTGTCTTTGATAGTCTGAGACCAGTCAATACTGTGCTCAGGTCCGAGACGAATTGCCTGCAGTGTTGAAAAATAAAGTTCCCGGAACAGTGCCTGTTTCCAGCTGTTCCATTCGGTATCGTTGGTGGCACAGATATCAGCAACCGTCAGACAGTACAGATAGTTTAAATGAATTTCGTCCTTGATCAGCTCGGCAAAGTCCTGTACCACTATCGGATCATAGATATCCCGGCGCAGCGCAGTTTTTGAAAATTCCAGATGATTGAGAACCAGCCATGATACCAGACGGCAGTCAGATATTGGTAGTTTGTGAAGCCTGCAGAAATCCATCGCATCAACAGATCCCTCCTCCGCATGATGCCTTCCGTTGTGACGCCCCTTGGCAATATCGTGGAACAAAGCGCTTATATACAGCAGACTGTGTTTCGGCAGATTATTGTATATGTTTTTAAACAGCTGTTCCGAATTGTCACGGCTTTCGTTATGAGAAACATCAAAGATATATTTCATGGTACGGTAGATATGTTCATCCACGGTATAGGTATGGAACATATCGAACTGCATCTGTCCCACAAGGTTCGGCCACTGCGGAAGATAAATACTCAGAATTGAATATTTATGCATCAGCTTAAAGGCAAGTCTCATGCTGTTCGGATTGGAGATGATTTTCAGAAATATTTCTCTTGCCCGAGGATCGTTCTGCAGAAAGCCCTTTAGATTTCTTTTGGCCGAGCGTATGTTTCTTACACAGGATGGATAAATACCGACAATTTTAATCTGTGAGTTTTTTTCGGAAAGTTCGGTAATACTGAGAAACAGATTCAGTATTTCTACAGGATCATTAAAAATGGTCGGATCAATTGTATCGATCAGATCATCTCTAGTAACGAATTTGGAGTTGATAACATTAAGTTTTCTGGAGTTGTGATTGCTGAAAATAGCCTCTCTGAAGAATTGCAGCACCATTTCGTTGATTTCAGATATCCGTCGGGTGATAAAATAGAATGAGGACATGAAATTTTCAACCGGCACGTTGCCATCTCCGAGATACCCGAGAACTTTCGAGACATTGATCTGACGATCAAAGGTGAGCCTGTTATCGTTGCGCTGAATGTAGTTCTGCAGGGTGAATCTGACCTTCCACAGAAAATATTCGCACTCCTTGAGTTCTAGCAGCTCAGTCTTCGTGAGATATCCGAATCCGGTCAGATCGTCTAGTTCCTTGATCCCGAGATACTTTTTGGCAATCCAGAATATTGTGTGGATATCCCGCATTCCCCCGGGGATTTGTTTTAAATCAGGTTCAAGAGAATACATGGTGTCGCGGTAGACGTTATGTCGAGCCTCCTGTTCCTGAACCTTGCTGAGGAAAAACTGTTCAATAGGCCAGTAATCACGGTCACTGAGTCTGCTTTGAAGCTTGTCAAATGTCTGCTGGGAACCGTGAACAAGCCTTGCATCGAGCAGATTGGTGGCTATTGTGAGATCTGCTTTACCGTCCGTTATACATTCATCGATAGTTCGTACGGCATGTCCGACATCGAGTTTGCAGTCCCAGAGAAGAGTGATGAAAGAACTGATTCGTGAGGCGCAATCATCACTGAGCGTATTTTCTGAAAGAATGAGCAGATCGATGTCTGTAAACGGATGAAGTTCCTCTCTGCCGTATCCGCCTACCGCCACGATTGCTAGATCCGGATATTTCTCCAGATTGAACTGTTTGTACAGCCGTTTTAACAGAAGATCAATGAACAGACAGCGGCGATTGGTGAGTGTAAGAATATCGGTTCCGTAGTAGAACTGTTTTGTCAGGTGTTCGTTGAATTTCCTGACAATTTCCTTTCCTACAGTGAGGTTTAGTTCCTGCCGGTTTAAAAAACGGTTGATTATCGTGGCTTCTTCCATTGACTTCTCCTGACTGCTAGCAGTTGTGAAGAACCCTCTCTATGGTTTCTTCCGGTCTGAGGGTGAAAATTTCGCATCCGTCATCAGTTACGGTCAGCGTATGTTCCCACTGCGCTGAAGGCTGTTTGTCAGCGGTGGTTACAGTCCATCCGTTCTTCTTGTTCACCTTGCAGCGCCATGTCCCTGCATTGATCATCGGCTCAATGGTGAATACCATTCCTTTTTTCAGGGTAATGCGGCTGTTTTCTGTGTTCTTGTAGTGCAGTACGCTAGGATTCTCATGGAATTCGGTTCCAATCCCGTGTCCGCAGTAGTCCCTGACAATGGAGAATCCTTCTTTGTCTGCTATCGGCTGGATGGTGTCTCCGACTACTGACAGCGGGATGCCAGGTCTGATTTTTTTCAGTGCCGCATAGAGGGCCTGCTGTGCACATTCACACAGTTTTCGGTTGCGTGGAGTGGTTTCTCCCACTATGAACATTTTGGACGTGTCACCGTAATAGCCGTCTTTGATAACTGTCACATCAATATTAACGATGTCACCGTTGTGAAGTTTCTGAGCCCCTGGAATACCGTGGCATACCACTTCGTTTACTGAAATGCATGTTGCCTTTGGGTATCCGTTGTAGCCGAGGCATGCAGAAACCGCCTGCTGTTCCTCTTCGATATACTTGAGCATGATGTCATCAAGTTCAAGGGTTGTGATTCCTGATTTTACATACGGTTCAATCATTACCAGTACATCAGCAGCAAGCTTGCCTGCAACACGCAGCTTGGCAACATCATCTTCGTTATATGTTTTTATTGTCATAATGTCTAAGGCGATCCTCCACAGTTCTTCAGTGGACGGGATCGGCATTCCCCCTTTATCCAATATATATTAACTATCCTCGCTCATAATAAAAAGCAGACATGAGCTGGATCCCCTTACTACTCGCATTTTAGCAAAAATAAGACTGTTTTGCTTGGTATTGTTGCGTCAGTTTGAAATCTGTAGCCTGGTTAACAGCTCTTTTTCAACGTGAATAATTTCTGTCTGAAAACCGCGACAGTAGCAGATTTGCCGGTTAAAGACATCATGGTTTTAATCTGTGGAACAGATCAAATTTATATAGAAAACAGACCGTTTTTATGGCATAATGCACGCGGTTTGTTCGAAATCGGATAAACTAGGAATTTTATTTTTAAAACACACACTTATCGTCACAGCTCCTTGGGTGCTTTTTAAGTTGGGACTGGGATAAGTGGAGGCTTAACCCTATTAGACAAAGGAATATAAAATGTCAAATGTTACAATGAAAGAAATGCTTGATGCAGGTGTTCACTTCGGTCACCAGACCCGTTTATGGAATCCAAAAATGGAAAAATACATTTTCGGTAAGAGAAACGGTGTTCATATCATCAACCTCGATAAAACTCTTCCTATGTTCAATGATGCACTGAACTTTTTAAGTTCTGTTACTGCCAAGAACGGTAAGATTTTATTCGTTGGTACAAAGCGTTCTGCTGTTGATGCAGTTCAGAAAGCTGCTCTTGACTGCGGTTCTTTCTATGTTAATCATCGCTGGCTCGGCGGTCTGCTGACCAACTGGAAGACTGTAAAGCAGTCTATCAAGAAACTTAAGGATTTGGAAACCCAGTCCCAGGACGGTACTTTTGAAAAATTAACCAAGAAAGAAGCTTTACTGCGTCAGCGCGAAATGGAAAAGCTTGAAAAGAGTATCGGCGGTATCAAGGATATGGGCGGTTTACCTGATGTTTTATTCGTAATCGATGCTGAACATGAACATATCGCCATCAAAGAAGCTAACAATCTTGGTATCAAGGTTGTATCAGTTGTAGATACCAACTCAAGCCCAGATGGAATTGATTATGTAATCCCTGGTAATGATGATGCTATCAGAGCAGTAGAATTATACGTTAACGCTGCAGCTGATGCTATCAAGACCGCAAAGGCAAATGCTCAGGTTGCTGCACAGGCTGAAGAAAAAGAAGCTGCAGAAGCTCCTGCTGAAGCTTAATAGCAATTAATAAAGTGTACTAGTTTTTTACTTTTATTTCGGAGATTATCCTATGGCAGAAATTACTGCATCACTGGTAAAAGAATTACGTGAGCGTACCGGTGCCGGTATGATGGACTGTAAAAAAGCTTTGGTTAAAGCTAACGGTGACATCGAAGCGGCTATCGAGGATATGCGTAAGAACGGACAGGCAAAGGCTGCTAAGAAAGCAGGCCGTGTTGCTGCCGAAGGTATTATTGTTGCCAAGACTGAAGGTAATACCGCTGCTCTGGTTGAACTGAACTGTGAAACAGACTTCGTTGCTAAAGATGCCTCTTTCAGAGCTATTGCTGAAAAAGTTGCTGAAGTTGCAGTTGCAAACAAGACTGAAGATGTTGAAGCAATCAAGAATGCTGATTTCGGTAACGGTGAAACCATCGGTACAACATTAACCAACTTAATTGCTAAGATTGGTGAAAACATGAACCTCCGTCGCGTGAAGGTTGTTTCAGGTGACAATCTCGGTGTTTACATCCACAGCAACAATTCTATCGGTGTTATCGTTGAATTGAAGGGTGGCGATCAGGAACTTGCAAAGGATGTTGCAATGCACGTTTGCGCATGTGACCCTCAGTTCGTTAAACCTGAAGATGTTTCTCAGGATGTTGTTGACCGCGAAAGAGCTATTCAGGTTGAAATCGCTGTTAAGTCCGGTAAGCCTCAGAACATCGCTGAAAAGATGGTTGAAGGCCGTATGAAGAAATTCACCGGTGAAATTTCCTTAACCGGTCAGGCTTTCGTTAAGAATCCGGATCAGACTGTTGGCGATCTGCTCAAATCAAAGAATGCTGATGCTGTTTCATTCATCCGCTTCAAGGTTGGTGACGGTATTGAAAAGCAGACTGTTGATTTTGCAGAAGAAGTTAAGGCTCAGGTTGCAGCTGCACAGAAAAACGCTTAATTTCATGCATGGCAGTTTATGATATTCAAAGTAAAAATGTGGCTTTCAGTTTATTCGGTTAGATTGATCGGTTTTCATTTTTTACTGGTGGATATTTTTTGAAATTTGAACGCGACTAATTGTTTTTGGTCGCGTTTTTTGTATAAATTAATCAGGATTATCCCATGGCAAACGCATATAAAAGAATTTTATTAAAATTAAGTGGAGAAGCACTTCAGGGCAAGGAAGGATTCGGTATTGATCCTACAATACTCGATCGTATGGCCTCCGAAATTAAAGAAATCGTAACCCTGGGTGTTCAGGTCGGCTTGGTTATCGGCGGTGGAAATATCTACCGCGGAGCTTCACTTGCAAAAGCAGGCATGAACAGAGTTATTGGTGATCATATGGGTATGCTGGCTACTGTGATGAACGGTCTGGCTATGCGTGATGCTCTGTTCAGAGCCGATGTAGATGCACGCCTGTTTTCTGCAATCCCTCTTCAGGGAATGTGTCATCCATACAGCTGGATTGATGCAATTGCATGTCTGAGAAAGGGCAAGGTTGTTCTGCTCGCTGCCGGTACGGGTAATCCTTTTTTCACCACAGATTCTGCAGCCTGTCTGCGCGGTATTGAAATCAATGCAGATGCCGTGTTCAAAGGTACCAAGGTTGACGGCGTGTACTCGGCAGATCCTGTGACTCATCCTGATGCCACTTTATACAAGGAACTTGATTACAGTGATGTACTGGAAAAGGAACTTAAGGTTATGGATTTGGCTGCATTTACTCTGGCCCGAGATCACGATCTTCCAATTCGTGTATTTAATATGAACAAGGAAGGAATTCTCAAGAGAATTGTAACCGGTTCGGATGAGGGAACTGTTATACGCCACATAAAAAAATAATTATTAAGAGTTTGATGTCGTCGGTGTAACCGGAACATTATTTTTACGGTTCATTATTTAAATATCCGTGAATACGTGCATGTATTTGTGTTAATATTAACGTAGTACGGTTATAAACTATTTAAGGATTACAGCAGTGATTAACGATATTAAAAAAGAAGCAAAACAGAAGATGGAAAAGACCATTGCGTCATTCCAGTCTCAATTATCCCGTGTAAGAACTGGTCGTGCGCAACCTGCTCTGTTAGACGGAATCATGGTTGATTATTACGGTTCCTCCACCCCGCTGAAACAGGTAGGAAATATTGTTGCAGAAGATTCAAGAACTCTGGCAATAACCGTTTATGACGCCTCTGCAGTAAAGGCTATTGAAAAGGCGATTATGGACTCAGGACTCGGCCTTAATCCTGTGGTTGCAGGAACCAGCATCAGGATCCCTCTGCCTCCTCTTACTGAGGAACGCCGTAAGGAATTTATTAAAGTTGTCCGCGGTGACGCAGAAAAGGAAAGAGTTTCAATCAGAAACGTACGTCGTGACAGCAACAACGATCTGAAAGAACTGGTTAAGGCAAAGGAAATTTCTGAAGATGAGAGCAAGAGAGCTCAGGACGATATTCAGAAACTTACTGATGAGTACATCAAGAAGATTGATGATATTTTAGCTGCCAAAGAAAAAGAATTAATGGCAATTTAATTAATCGTTGCATAATTAAAGCTTGTTTTGTATATAAGGTTGTTTATTGTTAGAATAAACAACCTTTATGTTGTCAGCGGTGACTGCGTTATGTTCCGGTTTGGTTTTTGACAGTGTTTGAATTTTGTTAAACAGTGTTGCGGTCCCGCCTATTCCTGGTTGTATGCACGACTGCTCCGTTCGGATTTATGCAGCTCATGTTCAGTTGCGGATTTTAACCAGCATCTGTTAATTTATTTTGCATATTCGGCATAACAGAAAAAGCAATCTAGGATTCATCAAGGTGGTCGCTGATTATGAATGAGCCTTCGCTGATAACAGATCGGTGTGTGTGAGTAAAACAGTTTTTCGGGGTAGCAAAAAATGGATGCTGAGAGTTTAAATAAAATCAAGGCTAATCTCCCAAAGCATGTTGCCATTATCATGGATGGAAACGGGCGCTGGGCTAAGACCAGAGGTAAGATCCGCGTGTTCGGACACCGGAATGCTGTAAATGCAGTTCGTGCTGCTGTGGCTACATCTTCAAAATTCGGCATCGAAACTCTGACCCTTTTTGCCTTTTCATCAGAAAACTGGCGCCGACCTAAGGATGAAGTGGATTTTCTTCTGGATTTGTTTGCCAAGTTCCTGCGATCTGAATTGAAGGAACTGTGCTCCCAGAACGTAAGGGTCAATGTTATAGGAGATATCAGCAGGTTTTCACAGGAACTGCAGAATGAAATTAAACACAGTTGTAAAGCCTCCGCCGGGAATACAGGCCTTAATCTTAATATTGCCGCCAACTATGGCGGAAGATGGGATATACTGCAGGCGTGCAGAGCAATGGTACAGCAGCCAGGCTTCTCTCCGGATGATTTGAATGAGCAGAACTTTTCCCGTTATCTGGCTACTCCCGAGGATGTCGATTTACTGATCCGTACCGGAGGGGAAAAACGGGTAAGCAATTTTTTAATTTGGCAGATGGCATATGCGGAACTGTATGTTACAGATGTGCTGTGGCCGGATTTTGATGAAAATGTGTATCTTGATGCTTTGAATTGGTACGCTGAACGAGAAAGGCGTTTCGGTTACACCGGGGATCAGATTAAAAATCTAACCGTTAATAAAGGATAATTTCGTGAAACAGAGAATTCTTACTGCCTGCTGGCTGATTCCGCTGGCTATACTGTGGATGTTTTTTGTGCCGGAAACGGCTTTTGCCGCCGGCGCTGTTGTTCTGGTATTACTCGGCGCCTATGAATGGGGTAAATTTGTTTTTTTCGGAAAAAACATTGCTCTGTATGCTGTGATAATAGCGGCCTTTCTCGGCTTGAGTTTCTGGTTCTGCAATCCGTTCAGTGAAAATCTGCCTTTGACAGTCGGTACTGACCGCACTGTTGTCGGAATTCTCGGTATGGGGGTTTCCTGGTGGCTGGTTGCTGTACTGCTGGTGTTTAAATATCCCGGATTCAAAACCGACCGGATCTTGAATGCCATCTTCGGTGTTACTGTTCTGCTGCCGTTTTTCTGGTCTCTTATATATCTTCATACTGCCCAGCAGCCGCAGGATCTGCTCCCGTTTGTCAGCGGCTCGGCAAATCTTTTCTTTGTCATGCTGCTGGTATGGTGTGCTGACAGCGGCGCCTATTTTGTAGGTAAGGCATGCGGAAAACACCATATGATTCCGGCTGTCAGCCCTAATAAAACACTTGAGGGGCTTGGAGGCGGAATTTTACTGTCTCTCATTGTTGCCTTTGCAGCATACTTCTTTATGAAGGAAAACTTCAATCCGGTTCATGTGGCAGTTGCTGTGGTGGTGGCCGTAGTAGCCTCGGTTCTCGGGGACCTTGCTGAAAGCATGTTCAAGCGTATAGCAGGAATCAAGGATTCGAGCAACCTGCTTCCTGGTCACGGCGGTGTGCTCGACCGTGTTGACAGTCTTACTGCTGCACTTCCGGTTTATGCATTTATCATGTATATGTTTCACTGACAGGTGTTGATCAATCAGCAACACGGCTGGCAGTAAAGATTTAGTTAAAGAGAAGATCAATGGAAAATTTAACCGTACTCGGATCTACCGGTTCCATCGGACAGAGTACTCTTGATGTTGTTCGAAGAAACAGGGATTTGTTTTGTGTATATGCTCTCGGAGCCGGTTCGAATGCCGAGAGGATGATCAGTGACTGCATAGAGTTCAATCCAGCATATGCGGTGCTGCAGCAGGAGTCTGCTGCTGAAAAAGTACGAACTGAACTGAAGAACCATCCTGAAATCAGAACCGAGGTTTTAAGCGGCAGTGATGCATTGAATTCGATAGCATCAGCCGGCGAATGTGATTCGGTAATGGCTGCTATTGTGGGATCAGCCGGGCTGGTATCTGCGCTTGCTGCTGTGAAAAGCGGAAAGAAACTGTATCTTGCCAACAAGGAATCACTGATTATGACCGGGCATCTTTTCATAGATGCGGCCAGAAAGTCAAATTCCCAGATCCTTCCTGTGGATAGTGAACATAATGCAATTTTTCAATCACTTCCTGAATCTGAACAGCACAGGATCGGTTTCTGCGATCTTGAAAAGGCGGGGATTTCGCATGTACTTCTGACAGGTTCCGGCGGTCCGTTCAGGGAATGTCCACTGGAACAGCTTGAATCAGTGACCCCTGCGCAGGCGCTGGCACATCCGACGTGGAGCATGGGACCTAAAATTACCGTTGACTCGTCAACAATGATGAACAAGGGTTTTGAGTTCATCGAGGCAAAATGGCTGTTTAATCTGGCTAACAGCCAGATCAAGGTGCTGGTTCACCCTCAGTCTGTGGTTCATTCCATGGTGCAGTACCTAGACGGTTCGGTTATAGCGGAACTCGGAAATCCGGATATGCGTACACCGATTGCACGAGTGATGGCATATCCGAACAGAATAACCTCCGGTGTGGAACCGATGGATTTTGTTAAGCTGTCCGGACTGACTTTCATGGAACCGGATTACAACCGTTATCCGTGTTTGAAACTGGCCATAGATTCCTGCTGGAGCGGTCAGGCTGCAACCACCGCGCTCAATGCGGCAAACGAAGTTGCGGTTTATGCATTTCTCAACGGCAGAATTGCCTATCTTGATATATACAGGGTATGTGCCGATACGGTTGCCCGCTTTGATTCGGACAGTATTGCGGATGTGGATTCGGTTCTCGACCTTCACAGCAGAGCGGAAGTTTTTGCGTCAAAGCTGGTTTCTAGGATTCATAGATAAATGTTATTAGAGATTTTACGTGATATTGCAGTCTTTCTGGTTGCAATTATTATTCTGGTCGGTTTTCATGAATACGGCCATTTCATAACTGCAAGAAAATGCGGTGTCAAGGTTTTAAGATTTTCTCTCGGATTCGGACCTATCTTCTACCGCCGTACCGGAAAGGACGGCTGTGAATATGCCTTCTCGCTTATCCCTCTTGGCGGATATGTAAAAATGCTCGATACCAGGGAGGGAGAGGTAAAACCGGAAGAAATGAAGTATGAGTTCAATTCCCAGCCGGTATGGAAACGTCTTGCCATAGTTGCCGCCGGACCTCTGTTCAATATTCTGCTGGCCTTTTTCCTGTTTTATTTTATGTATGTTATCGGTGTTCAGGCACTGAAACCGTATGTAACAAATGTAGAAGAAGGTAAGCCTGCTTATACGGCTGGGATCCGCAACAATGATCTGATCCTTGAGATTGACGGTAATTCCGTAATTGACTGGGAGGATGCAAGCTACACTTTAATTCAGTATATCGGTGATCAGAAAGTACCGGTCAGAGTGAGACATGAGGACGGAACGGAGGCTGTATACGATCTGAATATCGACGGATGGAGTGTTGATCGCTCTAATCCAAATTTTCTTGAACCTCTCGGTTTCATGCCGAAGCTATATGAGCTGACCACCAGAGTAGGGTTTATTGCAGATAATTCTGCTGCAAGCAGGGCGGATCTCAAACCGTTTGACAAGATTACAGGCATTAACGGTCAGCCGATCAACAGCTGGTTCGAGTTTCTTTCATACATAAAAAACAATCCGGGGAAAACTGTTACCTTCTCAATTCAGCGCCCGAACTATGACAGTAAAAATATGAAAGAACCGGTGACGGCGGAGGTGCTTGATTCACTGCCGTATGAAGAAAAAACGGTTGATATAACCCCGGTTGCGGATGAAACCGGAGCTTTCAAGTTCGGTATCGCTCCTTTCAGTGATACCAGTAAGAATTCAGAGGTTCGTTTTACCAGACACTACGGATTTTTTGAGGCAATTCCAAAGAGTATTGGTAAAATGTACTCGGTATGTAAACTCACTGTAGTAACTATTGTTAAATTTATCGACGGGAATATTCCTGTTAACAACATCAGCGGTCCTATCGCAATTGCGCAGTCCGCGGGCATGAGTCTGAGTGTTGGAATTGCCTATTTCCTGAGTTTCCTCGGGATCATCAGCATCAACCTAGGCATTATGAATCTTCTTCCTGTTCCGGTACTGGATGGCGGCCATATCATGTTCTATCTTTATGAAATGGTGACCGGGAAAAAGGTATCAGACGCAGTTATGTCAAGACTGGTGTATGTGGGAATGTCGCTGCTGCTTCTTCTGATGGTGTTTGCAATATTCAATGATGTGTATTACAACTAGCTGAAACTTACAATGCCGGTATATTCTTTGTCTCATACGTTATGACGGAATGTTCCGGTTTTTTTGTCTCCGGCGTAAAGCAATTTGTAAGAATTTAATTTAAAAGTGTGATATTATAAAGTGTTTTTATAGGACCATCGCACATCACGTTCACGATAAAAACAGAAACTTTGTTTCGGATCAGACTTTGGACCGGTTCAGCCTGTCCGGATGGCTTGTTTATTAAGACGGTTCATTTGTTTAGGATTTATTGATAAAATTGCGGTGTCGGTAGTTTTAAGAAATTACATCTAGCGGTTAGAAAATGAAAAAATTTTTATTATTGGCTGTTTCTCTTTTACTGGGTATTGAAGCATCTGCTACGGTAGTAAAAGATATTAAAGTCATCGGCAACCAGCGTATCTCGCTCGGTGCCATATTGTTGAATTTTCCTGTAAATGTCGGAGATGATGTCGATCAGGCAACTATCTCCGAAAATATCCGTAAACTGTATTCAACGGGAAGCTTTGATGACGTGGCTGTTACCTTCAGTGAAGGTAATGTTCTGAACATAATGGTAAAGGAACGTCCTACCATCTCAACCATTGAGTTTGCCGGCAACGAGGATGTAAAACAGGATAAAATAGAACCGATTATAAACGACATGGGTGTTCGTGTCGGTGAAGCGCTGGATCGTTCGAAAATTTCTGAAATGGAAAGGGCTCTTACTGATTTCTACCACTCCGGAGGTAAATATCAAGCCTTTGTTAAGGTTCTGGTAACCGAACTTCCACGCAACCGTGTGAAGCTGCGTATTCAGTTTGCCGAAGGCCGTACCGCCCGTGTTCAACAGATTAATATCATCGGAAACAAGGAATTCACTGAAAAACGCCTTCTGAATCTTTTTGATATCGATGATGATTCCCCGTGGTATGAATTCTTCACCAGTGACAAGTACAGCAAGCCTAAACTTGAAGGAGACCTTGAAAAACTGCGTTCCTTCTATCTGAACCGCGGTTATATCCGGTTTGATATCAAGGATACCGATATTGCCATTACTCCTGATAAGAAGGGGATCTACGTTACTCTCAACATCAATGAAGGGGATGTATACACTGTCGATCATGTAACACTCAACGGTGATCTGATTAAGAGAGAGGATGAAATCAGAAAACTGGTGGATATTGAAGAGGGTGAAACCTACTCTCAGCTGGTTGTTTCAAACAACGAAAGCCGTATTGCAAATTATGTGGGCAAGTTCGGTTATTCCGATGCCCAGGTTAAAACCTTCCCTGAAATTAATGATGAGAACAAGACTGTAATTCTCCACATGTTTGTAAATCCGGGGCCGCGCGTATCTGTAAACCAGATTAACATTACCGGTAACAAGGTTACCAAGGATGTGGTTATCCGCCGTGAACTCCGTCAGTTCGAAGGTTCATGGCTGTCAAATGAAAAAATTGAGCAGTCCAAAACCAGACTGTCCAGACTGGGCTTCTTTGAAACTGTGGATATAACACCGCATAAAATTGCCGGAAGCGACGATGTCGTAGATATCGATGTCAAGGTTAAGGAACGTCAGGTGAACTCCATTTCCGGATCTATCGGTTACGGTACTGTGTCCAAGATTTCCTTCGGCGCAAAACTGTCACAGGATAATGTCCTCGGTACCGGTATGAAAGGTGAAATCGAATGGAACTGGACCAAGGCGCACAGAAGATACTCCGCCTCCCTGAGGGATCCGTACTTTACCATTGACGGGATCAGTATGACTGCATCGGTTTATTATGATGACTACCGTGCCGGTGAGGATGATCTGATAAACTATGAAAACCGAACCATCGGCGGTACTATCAATTTCGGTTATCCTATTGATGAACTTAATTTTGTAGAATACGGTATCGGATACGATCACAGCCGTATTTCCCAGCTGCAGTCATATGCACAGATCCAGAAATTCTGGAAGATTTATGATGAATATACAGATGCAGACAACCGTCTGAATCTTAATATTTTCAGTCTGTCATTTGACTGGGTGAGAAACGATCTGGATAAAGGTTTCTTCCCTACCTACGGTAACAAGGAGGAGTTCTGGATCAAGGCCTCAGTTCCGGGTTCAGATGTTCAGTATTACAAGACAACTTTGAGTGCAACCCAGTTCTGGCCGCTTAACAAAAAACATGATTATGTGTTCAACATCCGTGGAGAAATCGGCTACGGAAACGGTTACGGCAAGGTAAATGGATACAAGCAGACACTGCCGTTCTTCTACAATTTCTATGAAGGCGGCGGCCCGTGGATGCGCGGTTTCAAGAACAATTCCGTAGGCCCTAAGGCTATTTTCAGCTATCCGTATCGGGGAAATATGGGAGAGGTAGGTACCAAACATGCAGTCGGAGGTAACGCGATGTGGGCTCTTTCTGCGGAAATGATTGTTCCTACACCGTTCCTGGATGAATCCTATGCAGATCAGGTAAGAACATCTCTGTTTGTTGATGTGGGTAATGTGTTTGATACCACTTATGACAAGGATCGTTTCAACAGTTGCCGTTCTGGCTGCCACAGAATCTACGATATGAGTGATCCGTGGCTGTTCCGTGCCTCATACGGTGTTACACTGCAGTGGCTGTCTCCGGTGGGCCCTCTGGCTATTACCCTGGCCAAGACTCTTAAGGATAGACCTGGCGATGATACAGAACTGTTCTCATTCAGTATAGGAAGAACATTCTGACAAAGGTTTGTTTGATACGGATTTGCCGGTTCCAGGAGGAACAGTCTGATCCGGATTATGATTATTTTGAATATACGTTAATTTAGAGGATAAAGCAGATGAAAAAGTTATTAGCAGGTTGTGCATTGGCTACATTATTAACCGTGGGAAGTATTTCAGCCCAGGCTGCAACTCCAACCAGTGTTGCAGTTGTAAATCTGGCAGAAATCATGTCACAGATCCCGCAGACCAAACAGTCAAAGCAGAAACTTGAGAGTGAATTTGCATCTCGTCAGGCAGAAATGAAAAAACTGTCTGATCAGTATACCGCTTTGGTTGATAAACTGAAGAAAAACGGTTCTTTCATGAAGGAAAAGGAACTGACCGATACACAGCGCCGTGCTCAGGAACTTCAGGCACAGCTTCAGATTAAAGGCCAGGCTTTACAGGAAGATGAACGTAAACGTATGGCAGAAGAGCAGAACAAACTGATGGATAAAGTTGGTGCTGCAGTGGAAAAGATTGCCAAGGAACGCGGTTATGATCTGGTTATCAACGGCATGGGTACTGTAATGTACGCAAAAGATGCAATCGATATTTCAAAAGATGTAATTGCTTTAGTAAGTAAGAGTAACTAATAATGGCTTTAACGTTAGGCGAAATTGCAGAGAAGCTGCATGCTGAACTCCATGGCAGCCCTGATACGGTTATCGAAAAGATAGCCAACCTTGAAACAGCTCAGCCCGGAGAGATCAGTTTTCTGTCTGATCCGAAATATAAATCAGCGCTGGAAAAGACGCAGGCAAGTGCTGTCATCATCAAGAAGGAACATCTTGAACACTGCAAGACAGCCGCGCTGGTTCTTCCTGATCCGTATGTGGGTTTTGCATACGTTGCCCAGATGATGGATACAACGCCAAAAGCCGCAGACGGTATTGCCCCAAGTGCGGTGATATCCCCGTCTGCATCTATCGGCAGTGATGTATCTGTCGGAGCAAACGCTGTGATTGAAGACGGCGCAACCGTTGAAGACGGAGCTCAGATCGGTGCAAACTGCTTTGTGGGAAAAAATGCAAGAATCGGTGCCCGCACCAAACTGTGGGCTAATGTTTCGGTTTATCACAATGTGCAGATCGGTGCAGACTGTCTGATCCAGTCCGGAACTGTAATCGGCTCTGACGGATTCGGTTATGCAAATCAGCAGGGGCAGTGGATCAAGATCCCTCAACTGGGATCTGTAGTGATCGGTGACAAGGTTGAAATCGGTGCCAATACCTGTATTGACCGCGGTGCTGTAGGTGACACTGTTATCGAGAGCAATGTGATAATCGATAATCTTTGCCAGATTGCGCACAATGTGCGGATTGGAACCGGAACTGCAATGGCAGGTGCCGCTGTTGTGGCTGGCTCTGTTACTATCGGCAGATACTGTATCATCGGCGGAAGATCTGTATTTAACGGTCATATATCCATCTGTGACGGAACAACCATAGCCGGTGCCACCTCGGTGATGAGAACCATTACCAAGCCGGGCACATACTCATCGGGAGTTCCTGAAATGGAAAGCACCAAATGGCGCAAGGTTATGGCCTGCCTTCCAATGATTGATGAAATATATAAAACAGCCAGAAAGGCTATGCGTCTGATGTCACCGCAGTAGCCGATTGCCGTACGGTGTTCTGTTCATATCCCCCGTTTTCCAATGGGGGATTTTTATTGCCGGATTCCCGGAATTATTTGAGGTCAAAATTCTCAAATATTGATATTGATCTTTTAATGATCTAAAAGATTTCAATTAACAATGATATAATTGAAAAACGATATTTAATCTGCTGCGGAAGACGGCAGACAGTATTTTTTAATCACTATTTGATAAGGATTTTTTAAGTGAGTAACGAAGAATTACATCCATTGAATATCAAAGAAATTATGGATTTATTACCACACCGCTATCCGTTTTTACTGGTTGATCGCGTTGTTGACTACACCTATACAGAAGAGAAAAAAGTTCTTAAAGCTATTAAAAATGTTTCTATCAATGAACCGTTCTTCCAGGGACATTTCCCTGGCAAACCGGTTATGCCGGGGGTGCTGATCCTTGAAGCGCTGGCTCAGGCAACCGGTATTCTTTCATTCAAGGTTGTAGGAAAGCCGAAGGATGATGAACTGTACTATTTTGCCGCTATTGACAATGCACGTTTCAAGAGACCTGTTTTCCCGGGCGATCAGCTTGTTCTCGATGTTGAACTTCTGCGTGAAGTAAAGGGAATTGCAAAATTTACCGGTGTTGCAAGTGTTGATGGAAAAGTTGTTTGTACCGCAGAACTGATGTGTGCAAAGCGTAAGGCGTAAAAGTTATGATCGACGGATCTACAAAAATAGACAGTACAGCAAACATTCACGAAACAGCAATTATCGGCAGGAACGTTACCATTGGAGCCAATGTTGAAATCGGTCCGTGGTCGTTGATCGGCGATGATGTTGAAATCGGGGATGATTGCAAGATATTGTCCAATGTAATTATAAAAGGCCCTACCAAGATTGGTAAAAGAAATAAATTCTTCCAGTTTGCTTCGATTGGTGAGGACTGCCAGGATAAAAAGTACCATGGTGAGGTGACCTATCTGGAAATTGCTGATGATAATGTGTTCCGCGAGCATTGTTCTGTACACCGCGGTACCATTCAGGATCACGGTATCACCAGAATTGGATCCCGCAATCTGTTTATGATTAATTCCCACATTGCCCATGACTGTGTAATTGGTGACGACTGCATATTTGCCAACAATGCAACATTGGCAGGACATGTTCATATCGGCAATTTTGTAATATTCGGCGGTCTGGCTGCCATCCATCAATTTGGAAGAGTCGGTGATCACGCATTTATTGCCGGTTGCGCAGGTCTTAACAAGGATTGTCCTCCTTTTGTTATGGCTGCAGGTCATTATGCCGAGCCTGTCGGCGTCAATACAGAAGGATTGAAGAGAAGAGGCTTTTCATCTGAAAGTATCGAAAATGTCAGAAAGGCTTATAAGATCCTGTACCGCAGCAATTTAACTCTTGATAAAGCAAAGGAAGAGATTGAAAAACTGGCAGTGAATGAGCCTTGCCTGCTGGTTATGGTTGATTTTCTGAATGACAGTCAGAGAGGAATAATCCGCTGATCATGAGTAAACGATCCATAATAACCTTTAAGGTAATTATGGCTTTTGCTTAGTCTAAGTGATTTCGCTGAAAAGTGAATGAACTACGTTATGAGAGAATGAATTTATGTAAATAAATTCAAATAGTTACCTTCGGATGTTCATCTAGTCTGAAGCTCTAAGGTGTATGATTAAAC
>ODAI012110961.1_pt1 | contig 30519 bp, 3 predicted proteins | sample 1539321 | NCBI WGS metagenome assembly ODAI01 (sample SAMN02144231, study PRJEB22623) | gut metagenome | biome: sheep rumen | host: Ovis aries | place: New Zealand
GAATATAGCGTCGTCGCCTGCATGAGCGTTCACCTGCTCGTTCTTGAAGGTAATCGAAGCGGGCGAAGGTTTGCAGCCGCCATCACCGTCGTCGAGCGTCCAAGTGAATGTGATAGAACCATACGGGATGTCCTCGATGGTGATAGTATTGTTGTGCAGATCCTTGTTGGACTGCAAGAGTTCGTTAACAGTAGAGTTGGAGCAAGACCAAGTGCCCTGAATATTCTCCGGGTTGGGCGATGCCTGTGCAACGAGGCTTACGTTCCTTACACACTTGTCGATGTCTTCGGGCTTGGTGTCGATGACAGCCTGGTAAGCCTTGTTGTTGATGGTAACGTCCTTGGTAACAGAACATTCCTGACCATGGGCTTTCCTTGTAACCGTCCAAGAGAACTTATGAGAGCCGTAGGGTACATTTGTAACAGTGGTGTACTCAGAATCCTTTGTTGCGGGAGAGTATGTAGCATCAGGACCACTCCAAACGCCAGTTTCGCCAGCCTCAAGCTTGTATGCGTCGAGAATGATTTGGGCGTTGCAGTTGTCGCCATCTGTCATATTGAGACCGGGGTTAGGTGTATTGTTGTAGATGGTAATGGTAGCCGACGGATTCACTGTGCAGCTTTCATTTTTAACCGTCCAAGTGAATACGTTGCCAGCCGGGTCGTTGCTGAGGTTGAATGCCTTCACCTTTGCGCCGATGCTTGCTTCGATAGAAGTAGCGGTGGCGGTGGTGGCGTCGCTATCATCGGAGAAGGTTACACTGCTATTGCTGCAAGTCCACGTGCCATTCATATCAGACGAACCAGTGGAAGTGCCAGTAAGCTCTACGAAGTCTTCGCCACAGTTGGTGTTGGTAGGAGCATTGATAGATACCGAGAACGCCTTGTTGGTAATCGTCTTGGAAATTTCGTCGTAGCACTTGTCGTTGTCCTTGAGACTTACTCTCCACTTGATAACGACATCCTTCTGCTCGCCGATGTTTTCGTAAGTAACAGACTGTACATTGTCAATAGACAACTTGGTGGATACCTCGTTCTTGAAGTTGCCAGAGTAAGCGGCATCGCCCTTAGACCAAGTGCCGGTGTAAACAGCGTTTTCACTCGTAACGTCGTTGGAAGTTTCGAGAGTAACAGAGCCGTCGCAGACTACAGAAGGCGATACAGTTACCGTCGCAATAGGCTTGCCGTTAGCGATGGTGATGTCATCATGATATGGGCAGCCGTCGGGGTTGGTGATAGTCCACCTGATGGTCTTGCTTGTACCTGCAGCTATGCCCTTTACGGTAGCGGAGTAGTCGGTAGAAGAACCAACGGTGAAGCTGAGGTCGGTGATGGCAGTGCCATCTGTATTGGTCCATACGCCGGTAGCACCAGTTACTTTGGGCTCGGTGGCGGCGAGGCTGTAAGAATCTTCACAAACATTAGCCTCGTAATTCTTCACCTGAGCCGAAGCCTGAGCGTAAACGTCGAGTGCATTGTCGGTGAAGAAGAGTTCCTTCTCAGCCTTGCAGTTTACGTCGTTGGTGTTAACTACCCACTTGTAAGTGTAGTTGCCGCCCTTGAGACCAGTAACGGTAACATTAAGAGCCTCGTGGTCGAAAGTGCTGCCAGAAATCAAGCTCTCATCGTTCAAAATGCTGCCACGAACAAACTCCCAGTGTCCCTTGCCGCTCTTAGGATTAGAAGCGACGAGGTTTACAGAATGGTCGCACTTGACAGTAGCAGTAGCACTCGCCTCCACAGAGATGTTGGAGATAGACACATACTTTTCGCGAGCCGGGCAATTCATGTTGCCATCAGGAGCAGGATTGTTTTCATCGTAGCCGTCGTCAACAATCCAAGTAAACTTGGTTGCGGCGGGTTTGAGGCCTGTTACCTTGATAGAGTAGTCGGAAGGATTGTCGAAAGCAACTTCTTTGCCTTCTGCATTGACGAGTTTCACGTCAGGATTGTCGCACTCCCAGTGTCCATGAACACCATAGTTGGCGTAAGAATCCTCAGCCTCCAAGGTAGTAGTTGCGGAGCATGTAGCCAATGTCTCGGTGCTGGGCGAAACAATCTTCGCCTCGTAGTATTTGTTGGTGATGGCAACTTTTTCGCTCGGCTTATTACATTCGGACTGATCAGTTACCCTTACATTCCATTGGAAGTTAGAAGAAGTATTGGGCGTAAGAGTTACATTAACGTTGTCGCAAGTGGAAACCTCATTGTAGCCGGTCTTGTCGCCAGACTTCCAAGTATCGGTGGTCTCCGTCCAGTAGTAAACCACATTGTCGCGAGCCACATCCTTGTTAGCAACCAAGTTGATGTTGTTTTCGCAGATGGTCTGGCTCTTAGTCTGGATGGTGGGCTTCGGCACGTAGTTGTTGATGATGGTAACGGTCTTGTCAGCCACCGGACATTCGTAGTTGGCCACCTTCCAAGTAAGAACATTGGAAGTAATGTTGCTGAGACCCTTTACAGTTGCATTCGGGTCGTTCTTGCCATCAGGATATGTTTCAGGATCAGAGGATTCAAATTTGAGGTCTTCACCACCAATCCATGTGCCAGTAGCACCAGTGGGCAATGCCTTTGCGCTGAGCTTATATGAGCCGTCTGCGTTGCAGTCGGTTCTGCCGTTCTGACCAGCATCAGCCTCGTAATAGTAGTTGTTGATTATCTTGGAAGCCTCACGCTTGCAGGATACGCCGCCTACCTTGGTGATGAGGGTGAAGGTCATATTTACCGCGCCATTAACGGGGATATTCTTGTAGGTAGCCCTGTCGGTATTGGTAACACCTTCAAACTCGCCATCAGCACCGTCGGCAACAGACCATTGTGCTATCTTTTCGATGTCGGTGGTAGCAGCAGTGTATTTAGCGGTGAGGTTGGTCTCGCCTTCTGCGTTACATACCTTCTCAAAGTCGAAGTCAGGTACTTCGGCGTTGTTTTCGATGGTAACGATGCCAGATGCCGAGCAACCATTAGTGTTTGCTTCGGGAGCTATCGTCCACTTAACCTTTACGCTCTTGCCATCGGCGATAGCAAGTTTAGCGGTAGGTTCGTTGAGGTCGTCAGTAGCGATAGCATTCGCATTGCCTTCGATGATAGACCAAGTGCCAGTGAATCCGGTCGGTATTTCGGTGGCGTTGAGTCCGGTGAAGGTGTTGTCGCAAGTCCTGTAAATATCGCCAACGTAATTCTTGATAGGCTCGGCAATACGCGAATCGTTGATAACGATGGCGTGTGTGGGAGCTGTCTTTGCGCAGTTGCCGCTTTCGTGCCATACCTTCCACTCAAACTCGTAAGTACCTACCTTGGGCAGGTTGGTTACGACGGTGGAGTAAGAAGCACGGGCGGAGATGAGTGCGTTGACTTCTTCCTTGTTAACGCCGGTGGGCGCGATTACGCAAGTCCACTGACCCTTAGCGCCGTTGATACCTTCGATGCTCTCGGCGGTGAGGGCTGCAGAAGGATTGTCAACATTGTCGCAGTAAACCTGAGTGCCGGAAGTTACAACAGCGGGAACGTAGAAGTTCTTTACGGTAACAGTCTTAGAGTCGGTACAGGTCTTGTGCTCGAGATCAGAGTCGGTTGACTCCGCATCAGTCTTCTTGACATTCCATGTAAACGTCTCGCCGGAAGTTACGCCGTATGCGGTGATGACGTTAGAATTGTCAGCACCAGTCTTTACGGGGTCGCCAGTTTCTGCGAAGGATGCAGATGTAGATGTCCACCAGCCGATGGCAGAGTTGCCATACTTGTTGCGTACATCTACTGCGCGGAGTTCTACGTTGCCATCGCAGCTTACAAACTCGTCCGCATCAGTCTCAGCAACTACAACATTGTTGTGTATCTTGATGGTCTTGGAATCGGTACACTTAGTATCGGTCTGACCCTCGCGGCTGATAGTCCAAGTAAAGGTGCTTACGCCCCGGTCGGGAGTGATATCGAAGGAAGTGCTGTTGACATCAATTCCAGAAAGATCCATGCTGGAAGTCCAAGTGCCTATGACACCAGCCTCAGGCTGCTTGGCGGAGATGTTGATTGTTTCGCCTTCCTTAGAGCATACCCACTGCTCTGCCGCGCTTGTAAGTTCAGCTGTACCGGCCTTGAGGTTCTTGATTGTTACAGTGACGGTATTTTCAGGACAGGTATAATCCTTATGGTTAACAGTCCATGTAATATTGTTGTCGCCACGCAGGAGGTTGGTTACAGTGGTCTTAGCGGAGTTTTTGCCGCCGTCGCTGTCGTCACCGAAGTGAACGCCCGAAGGACCAGTCCAAGTGCCAGTGTAGTCGTCTTTGAGTGTCGTGGTCGGCAAAGTACCCTCGATGGCTGTGCTTTCGGCGCAATCTGCCGGTACATAGCCAGTAATCGACGGCTTGAAGCCGTAGTTAGTTACGGTGATGGGGGTAGAAGTCTCACAGTTGGCAACCTTGGTGGACTTCACCGTCCAAGTAACGGTGGTCGAAGTAGCCTCGGGGAGATTCTTGATGCTAACGGCTGCAACATCTACGCTCGTAGCGGTGATGTGAGCGTTGGCGTCGGTAGTTTCAAATTCGCCCATTGCCGATTCCTTAGTCCAGTAGCCAGTCTCGGTGCTCTGATTGTTGAGTGCGCCGTTGAGATCTACAACGCCGTTGCAGGTGGACACGTTGCTAAGAACTATAGCGGCGGGTTTGTGGTTGTATACTGTAACGTCGTCGTTCTTCTCGCAGGTCTTGCCACCAGGCAGTGTCCTCGTTACTTTGAGGAAGAACTTGGAGGATTCGGCATCAAGTTTAAACTTGGGATTGGCTATGCTGGCGGTGGTAGCGGTGTAGTTGCCAGTGCCGTCGTCAAACTTAGCATTGTCGGCAGTCCATTCCAAGGTGTAGTCGTTGCCGTAGGTCTTACCATTGAGTTGACCTTCTTCAGTACAGATATTGATTTCCTTGCTGTCGGTGTTGGCATTGGCATCTGCCACAAACGACATGTTGAACAAGGAAACCTCCTTAGAGCTTTGACAGAAGTTAGTATTGTTAGACTCCTTGTCAGCCTCGGAGAAGAAGTTCTTTACAGTCCACTTAAACTTGTTTTCGCCTGTGCCAAGATGCTCTACGTACATATTAGCATTGTGCACATCACGAGAAGTGAGCGTAGCGTTGGGATCGTCGGTGCTTTCGAGCGACCATGTACCCTCAGCAGTGGTGGGCAGAGCTTCGGCTGCCATGGTGTAATAATCCTCGCAGAGATACTGGTTGGCGCCAGCAGTGCCGTTGTACTGGTGGTTGTAAACAACGATATTATCCGTCTGAGCGTCGCACTTCTTGTCGTTTTCGCCCTTGTGTGTATCATCGTAGAGAGTCCATACAAAAGTGGTAGCACCGGCGGGCAAATCCTCTACCTGGAGATATGCAGTGGTAGAGGTGGTGTTGCCATCCAGCAAATCGCTGTTGAGAACAGTCCACTCGCCCCTTACACCAGTAGGAATTGGATCTGCGCTGAGGTTAATCGTGGAGAGACACTTGTCAAGCGCGTCAGGGTTGGTGAGAATCTTGGCCTTGAATGCAAGATTCTCGAATGTGATTTGGTCAGTGCTTTGACAGTTTCTATCGCCGTCGGGCCTTGTAACAGTCCAAGTGAGAGTTACATTGCCGTTGGGCAGGTTGGAAACGTATGTGTTTGCCGTGGTGCCGCCGTTGGAGAACGCAGCATTGCCCGGACCATTCCATTGACCAGTCTCGCCCTTACCAGTCTCGCCATTAGCAGCGTATTCGATTGCATTGGCAGAAAGGCTCAGGCTGGTAGAACAATTCAAGAAGTTGTCGCCAAGCGATTCTATCTTAGCAGTCGGCGTGTTGTTATATACGGTAACGGTTTGGCTCTTAGAGCCGCACTTCTGGCTCGTTACAGTCCAAGTAAACTTATTGCCTGTAATCTTGTTGTTGAGATTAACAGCTGTTACCACATTGGTGGAGGTTACTTCGTTTGTAGTAGCATTGTTGCCAGCGTCAAATGCTGCACCCTTGCCATCAGTGGTCCACTTATATGTCCAGGTGTCGTAATCGCCGGTGAGCATCTTCCCTCTAAGTTCCTTATAGTCGTGGCAATCAGAAGAAATTTCCTTAGAAGGATCAACCTCAAAGTCGTAGTTGGTGAGCGGAATCTCTACTGAGGATTCGCAATCAACACCGTTGACAGGCCTCCTTACCGTCCACTTAATCGTGACAGTCTCACCCTTGGCGATATTCTCGTAGTTGATGGCCTTGAGAGTAGAAATATCGGCGGACGTTACAAGGATAGACGATACGTCGGCTGCGTAACCTTCGAAGTTACCAGACTGTTTTGCATCAGCCTTGGACCAAATGCCCACAACATCGTCTTTGATTTCATTGCTGTTGCTGGTTTCGAGAGTAGCCTTGCCGTCGCAGATGGTAGGAGTGACGCTGCTTGCGTTTGCCGGGATGCGAGCATTCATAAGGGTAACCCAATCGGTGGCGTTACAATTGTCTGCATTGTTCTGAGTAACAGTCCACTTGAGTTTTATGCTTGTTGATTCGATACCCGTGATGGTAGCGTTGTTGGCTGTCGGGTCGCTGATGCTAATGCCGGTAGTAGCGGAATTGTCATTGATTTCCTTGTCACCATCAGAAAGCGTCCACTTGCCCGACTGACCATCACCAGGAGCAGTAGCAGAGAGCGTATATGTGTCGCCGCAGACGTACCTTGTCTGGTTTTGGCCAGCATTGTCAGCCTGGGCAGACACGATATAGCGGTGTACATCAAAAGGTTCTGAAGGAGTCTCACAGTGCCTTGTAAGCTCACCGCTGGTCTGATACCATATCCTGCGGATAAATGTATAATCACCAGCATCCGTGAGGTATGTGAGATTAAGTTCACCGTTGTTGTCAGCTACCTTAGAACCTGTAGCCGTGATGACAACCCCATTAAGGGTAAAGGTAGCACCTTGCGGCATACCCTGTACCTCCCACTCGCCATGTGCGTTCGGTACATTGCGTACATCACCAATGCCTGGCAGAGAGAGTTCATTGCCGCAAGTAGTGGGATCGTCTGCAGGAAGGTTAATCTCACCCATGCTTGGCCTAACGATAGTAACAGTCTCTACATCATCACAGTATTTGCCCGGTTTATCTTTTTCGTTTTCATCGCCCAATGCAACGTGCCAGATAAACGTAGCACCATCAACGACTTTGTCGGGATCCACTTTGATAGATGCAGCTTCTACTTCATTAGAATAAGTACCGTTCTCGTCATCAGAAGCCACTATACTATTTTCACCATCACCAGAAGTCCACCAGCCCTTTGCATTGAGATAGTTAGGCTCAGCAGCAGTAAGAATAACATCTCCTGTATAACCGGGACAGATAAACTTATTGTTGCTCATGTTGAGAGCAGCCGCTACATGGTTGTTATAAAGAACTTTCGTAGCGGGAGTAGCAGAGCAAATATTGTTGAGCTGCCACTTGAATTCAATCTTGCCAGAAGGCAAGTCACCGACTATAGCCTGCAATTTGTCTGACTGATCTATCGGAATATCAACATTGGTATTGTCGGTGCTCCAATAGCCGGTAGTATTGTGCTCGGGAGTAGCGGCATAGAGATGTGCCACGCCATCGCAGTCGATATAGGATGCATCAGTAATAACCGGGGCAGCAATCTTGTTGTTCCTGAGGGTAACAATAGATGTCTTCTCGGGACACTGCTTGTATGTGTAATGCCATGTGAGTACATTGTCCTTGCCGTTGTCTAACTGCGAAACAGTAGCATGCGGGTCGTTAGAACCATCAGTTACGCCTGCGGTATTGGGGGCATACTGAATATTCTGGTCGTTAGCCGTCCAATAGCCTGTGTAATCGTTTATCACATTGCCATCCTTGTCGGTGAGCAATGCGCGAGCCTCCAAGGTGTATGTATCGGTACAGAGGTTGAGTTGGTCGATGCCAGCCGTAGCCTCAAAGTAGTCGTTGGTGACTTCTACGTAGGCAATGTCGTCACATTTTTCGCCTTCGGCAGTACCCCATTTGTTGGTGATGGTCCAAGAGAGTTCTGTGGTAGCACCAGCCTTGTTGAGTCCTGTGTAAACAGCCTGGCTGCCGTCAACAGCACCTTCGTATGAACCCATAGCGGTGCTGGAACGCTTGCCCCAAACGCCGGAGAGGTTGGTGTTGTTGAGGTCGTAATCGGCGACAACAACAGCCTTAGCGTCAAGTGTGCAGAGAGGTGCGGTGAGTTTTGCCTTTGCAACCGGTTTTTCGTTGTAGATGGTAAGAGAGCCTTCCAAATCACAACCAATAGCGAGCTTGTTGCCATTCTCGTCAGTTGCGGGAGTAAGCATCCAGGTTACTGTAGCATGTTCGCCGCTACCAATGCCTGAGATTGTAGCCTTGGGATTGCTGATGTCTGAATCTTCAATCTTGGCATCATTAGCAGACTCTTTGGAAAGATTCCATTCACCTTTGTAATTGGTGGGGATGGCTGTAGCGTCGAGAGTCAAGTTGTTGTCACAGATATGGATTGTACCAGTCTGCGAACCGTAAGCATATACAGGCTTGGTGCCGTTTTTAACTACGGCATAGTCGGGAGCGGTGGTTTCACAAGTCTTGCCTGTAATTACACCGTCCTCAATCACGTCTTTCCATACCTTCCACTCAAACTTGTAATCGCCGGGCTTGTCGAGTCCAGTAACTTCTGTTTCGTGGTTGTTGGGATTCTTGATGTCAACAGTAACATTCTCGGGAGCGGATACACAAGTCCACTTGCCGTGTGCATTAGACATCTGGAGAGCTTTTGCCTTCAAGGTTGCAGTACCTTCGTCGCTGGAGCAGAGAAGAATCTCCTTGCTAACAATCTCGGCGGGAAGTCCGTTGTTGAGTACAGTAACGTTTACATGATCGCTACAAACCTTCTTGCCGTCGGTGGGGTCGCCATTCCTAACGTTCCAAGTAAAGGTGGTGCCACCTTGAGCTGTAATGCCGTATGCTGTAACAACATTGAGATTTTCTGCCGAAGAAGAACCGTGTTCAGCTTCCTGGACAAGGTTGCCTTCGGTATCCTTGGAGAAGTAAGCCGTTGCGTCGTCGGTGCTCCACCAACCTTCTGCGCCTGAGTACTTGTCCCAAACCTTTATAGCGGTGAGTTCTACGGTATTGTCGCAGCTCTCAAATACAGTGGTGGGTACTTCTGCCTTCACAAACTTGTTGTCGAAGGTAACAGACGCAGACAACTTGCAAGCGGCGTATGTATTGCCGTCGCGCTCAAGTGTCCATGTAAACTTGTTGACACCCTTGTTAGGAATGATGGTGAGATTGTTTTCGTGCATATTGGCAGTGGTGATTGCCGATTGTGTAGTGGTGCTCGACCATGTGCCAGTTACATTATTGTCGGAGACTTCGCTGCCATACAATGTGATGGTAGCATCTTCAGCAAGACACTGTACCCCATCGACAGTGCCGATGGAGGGCTTTCCGGGGTACATATTGGTAATTACAATATTGGCAGCGTTGTTTTCACACACTACATTGGCGTTCTTGGGAGTTACTGTCCAAGTAATGGTATATTTGCCGCCATTAGCACCTGTAAAGGTAGCGGTGGTGGAGGGCGAAGCCTCCTCGCCTTCCTTAATAGCTACGCCAGTGGCGGACCACTTGCCAGTATATTCTACATGGTTGGCACCAGGCAAAGAGCCAATGATGTTGATTTCCTTGTCTGCTACATTGCCCTCTCCATCTATTTCGGGACAGAATGAAGGAGTATTGGGCGAAGAAGATGCCGTAGGTTTGTAGTAATAGTTGGTGAGTGTCACGGGTGCGGTGGTTACGCAGTTGGCAAGACCAGCACGGGTGGACTTCACGTTCCAATTTACAGTAACCGTAGAAGCCGCCGGAATGTCGGTGATGGTAACTTCATTGGTATTGGCAATAGTGCCATCAAAGCCGTCAAACTTGCAGTCGTTTTCGCCCCGCGTCCAGAAGCCAGCCTCATGAGCGGCGTCAACCAACGATGCCGAAAGATCCACACTGCCATCGCAGGTGTTTTCGGACGACTTGACGGATACGCTCGGAGTGCGGTCATATACAGTAACTACGTCCTTCTTTGAACATGTCTGATTCTCGCCCTTGGCATTCTTGAATGTCCTTACAACAGTCCATGTCAATTCTGCCTCGTTGCCGCTAATAGTTATATTAGCGTTTGACTTGTGAGATTCAGCCTCTTGAGCCTCGACGTTCTCGCCAGCAAATGTAGCTACCGTTGTAGTCCAAGTGCCTACACCGTCGGAGGATGCAGACATGGCGTTGAGGTCAGTGGTCTTGCCACAGATATCCATCGTCTTGTCATCTGTGCCAGCGAGCGCGTCAACATCAAAGTCCATATTGTTGAGAGCGACTGTCTTGACGCTTTCGCAGAATTTGGTATTGTCGTTTTCGTCGTAGTAATTCCTTACCGTCCATACCAAGGTAGTCTTGCCACGGCCGAGACCGCTGACAGTCATGTTGGGATTGTTGCTGCCGGTGGCGGGTATCGTAGCGCCCGATACGGATGCCTCGGTATCGATAGACCATTCGCCCTTAGCAGTCGTTACGGGCAGGAGGTCTGCCTTCATCGTGTAAGAATCCACGCAGATGTACTCGGACTTGCCCGGGTTGCCATTTACCTGGCTGTTGTTGACAACGATGTCGTCATCCTTGAGACCACAAGCACCGTTGATGTACCAATGGAACTTGGTGTCGCCATACGGAAGGTCGTTGACCTCGAGGATGGTGTTGGTAGCGTTGTGGACGGTAACGAGATTGCCGTCGCCGTCAGTAGAAGTGCTTACGAGAAGGGCGTTGATTGTGGTATTGTCGCAAGTCCAGTAGCCCTCGGTGATGCCCGCTACGGGCTTGGCCTCGAGTTTTACAGACGAGAGACACTTATTGAGCTCGTCGGCATTGGTGAGGATTTCGGGAGTGTAAGACTTGTTGTCGAATGTTACCACATCGGATGCGCGGCAGGAAGAGCCGTTCCTTGTAACAGTCCATGTGAGGCTAATGGAAGCGTTGGGCTCCATGCCCGAAACCTTGACATCGGCGCTGTTCCTATTGTCGAAGAGAGCATTGCCCGACCATTCGCCGGTCTCAAAATTGGAGTACTGCAACGGAGCGGCACTGATGGCCTTCTCGATGTCGCAGTTTGCCTTAGACTCGATTTCAGCCTTATTGTAGATGGCAGCCACGGGCTGGTCGTTGAATACGGTGATACCGTCGGTCTTTTCGGGACAGGTCGCGCTCTTGACGTGCCATGTGAAGGCGTTGCCTGCGGGATTGTTGGAGAGATTTACGACCTTGACGTGAGCACCGTCTGCCCTATCGGTGGTGACGGTGTTGTCGTCGGAATCCTCTACCTCAAACTTGGCTACGCCGTCAGAAGTCCACCAGCCGGTGCAACCGTCTGACATTGTGCCGGTGAGTTCGTAAGTATCAGAACAGTTGGAATTTGCAGTAGGACCGCCAGCCGAGAGGTTGAAACCGTCGTTGGTGAGTTCGATGAAGTCGGAGTAAGCCTTGCATTCCTCGCCGTTGATAATCTTGGAGATAGACCACCTTACACGAACAGTGTTGCCGTTGTCGATGCCCTCGTAACGGATGCTTGTTGCGCCAGAGTTGGCGGTGGTAACAACGAGTTCGTCGGTGGATGCTCCATCAAATACAAATTTGCCCGACTGCGTTGCGCTTGCCTTCTCCCACTTGCCGGTTACGACGTCGGAGATGGTGTTGTTGGCGACGATGGTGGCAGTGCCTTCGCAAATAGGATCGGTGGAGAGGTTGGCGATAGCCTCGCCCTTCACGTTCTTGAGTTGTACATCGTCGTATGCGGAGCAAGTGGTGGGATTGCCTTCGTTGTCGAGTTTGGTAACATTCCACCTGATGCTTACGCCGTCGGCAGGAATGCCGTAAACCTTGGCAATCGGCGACGTGATGTCGGAGATGCGGAAGCCGGTGCCATTTTCGTCGCCTTCTGTGAGATCGTTGCCATTTACGTCTGTCCATTCGCCCTTGTAATTGCTGCCGTGGTTCATCGCGGTGAGGGTGTAAGTATCGCCGCAGACCTCCATCTTGGCGTTGGGGCCATTGGCATCAGCCTTGGTAGTGAGCGAATTGTTGGTAACAGTAAACTCAGTATAGAGCGGGCACTGAGCCTCGTTGGAGCCTTCCTTATACTGTACATCCCAACGGAACTTGTAAGGACCGCTGGCATTCATGCCGCTGATATTGAGGATGTTGCTGCCATTGGCATCAATAGAGCCATTGAGGGCTACACCAATATTATTGAGCATTACATTGCCGCTCTGCTCGGAGGGTTGGTCGATGAGCGTCCACTTGCCCTGCGCAAACTGGTTGGAGAAGATGTCCTGTGCGGTGATAGTAAGAGTGCCGTTGCAAGCATTGAAATCTTGCGGAGGTATTACGGCTGCAATGTTGCAGTTCTTGACGGTAACGGTCTTGGTGTCGGGAGGACAAGCGCCCTTCTTGACTGTCCATACAAAAGTCTCGCCAGAGGCAGGAATGCCCTTTACTACAACAGTGGCTGCGCTGTAAGAAGATGCAGTAACCTCGTCGGTGCCATCCACAAATGTATATTCGCTGCCGCTCTGAGATGCCCAGTAGCCTTCGGAGCCAGGATACATTGCCTGATTGTCGCGGGCGCGGAGCTGTACCGAACCGTCGCAAGATGCGAGAGGACCTTCTTCGAGAAGTTCGGCGGTTACCTTGTTGTTGATGACGGTAATAGTTTTAGGCTCGGATGTACACTCATTGTTGAGCGTCCAAGTGAACACGTTGTTGCCATAGACGAGATTGTTGGCTGTAATCTTGTAATTGTTGAGCGAATTGCCGATTGCAGAATTTGCGCCAGTCTCGGCAAAAGTAGCCGTTGTGCTTGTCCAAACACCGGTGATGTTGTTGATGGGCACCACAACAGAAAGCGGAACATTGTCGCTACAAACTTCCGTGCCGTCGGCGGGAGAAGCAAAGCCCTTGTTGTCCACCTTGTTGCAAGTGATGCGAACTTCGGCGGAGGCGGTGCAGGATTCGTCGGTGGTAGATGTCAATGTCCATTTGATTACATTGACACCAAACTGGAGGTCGCGAACCAGAATAGAAGTAGCGGTGGCTGTAGTGGCGGTAGCATTACCACCAAAGTGTGCGCCAGTAACGCCGCCTGTGATAGTCCAAGAGCCATTGAAACCTGCGGGTTTCTCTGCCTCAATATTATATTCGGTAGCACAAGTAACCACCTCTGCCTCCTTTACACGGGGCGAAGGTTTGGTGTTGGTTACTGTGATAGTCTTAACAGCCTGACATTCAGGATTGTTCTTATCCTTAACAGTCCAAGTAACAGACCTCGATTCGCCAGCGGGGATGCCGGAAACTGTGGTTACAAAATCGTTGTCAGGTGTGAATGTCAATGTACCAGAAGGATCCTCCCACTTGCCTTCCTCGTTGGATTTGAGCGAGGATGCCGAGAGTGTACCAGTAGATGCACAGAATTGAGCATTCTTGACAACCGGGTTAGGCTGAATGTTGGTGAGGGTCAGGTTGGCATCGGCGGTACAGCCGTTGGAGTAAGCGTGCCATGTGAGGTGAGCCAATGTAACGCCATCAACAAATGCAAATGCACTGTTGTACTTGCCGGGATTGTCGAAATCTGTACCTGCATCGGTAACAGCGATTTCGGCTGCATCAAATGTCCAATAGCCCTTGCCCTCCGAGCTTGCGGCAAGAGTACCCTTGTCGCTGCAGCTTTCCATCGTATTGGACGGTGCGCCGTCCTTGTAATATGCGTAGGTCTCAAACTTGTTGTTGTAGAATGTAAACTCGATGGGATCCATCGAACAGCCGGCTGCCTCATTGGAGAGCGTCCAGCTATATACAAACTCGTCCTTTACAGCGGGAACAATGTTGGATATTTTGAGCTGGTTGTTGTCGATGGTGGAGCTGATGGAAGTATTGTTGCTCGGTACGCGAACCACATTCCATGTGCCCTTCCAGCCAGCCTCGGGAGCGGTGGCGGTGAGAGTAGCTGTTTCGCCGCAAATAACGGTCTTGCCCTCCGTGCCGTCCAAGAGTATCTTGACGGTGCTCTTGTCGATGCCCTGGTTGATAATCCTTACTTTGGCCACCTTGGTGCCACCGTTGTCGCCGCACTGTGAATTGGGATCGCTCGATGTAACAGTCCAGGCAAGTACGGTCTCGCCCTTGGGAAGGTTGGTAACGTTTACATTGAAATTGGTGCTGTTGTCAAACGAAATTGCTGGATTAGCATCGGTGGGAACGCTTACAACGCTCCAAGCACCCGACGCGCCATAGATAGACGGGTCGTTGGCCTCGAGAGCCAAATAGTTTTCGCAGATGTAGCGTGTGCCGTCGCCGCTAATCCTTGCCTCGAAGTAATCTACATTGAACGTGGTAGTCTTGGCAACCGTACAAGCCTTGTCGCTGCCTTCGAGAGTATTCTTCACAGTCCAAGTAACGGTATTTTCGCCGTGGAGGAGAGTATTAGCAATGGTATTGATGGCGTTGGGATTGTCGATGCCTACCTTAGTGCCGTTAACCTGCCACTCGCCTATCACGGTGCGGATGCCAGCCTCGCTCTTGGGAGTGAAATCGCTTGCAACGAGGTTGATAGAATTTTCGCATACTGTAGAGCCTTCCACGGGCTGTTCGATGCCTACGTTGGAAGGATTGTTGTTGAAGAATGTAACGAGGTCTTCGGCAGAGCACTTGTCGGTAGTAACAGTCCACTTGAAGATGTTGCCCATGGTGTTGCTGAGATTCTTCACCTTGCCTTTGGCGAGTGTGCTTTGGTTCTCGTCGGCAAATATCGCATTTCCCTGAACGACAGTCCATTCGCCCGTAGCACCCTCGATGCTCGGCAATATGCCGGTGAGCGAAACCTCGTCGGAGCATACAGAATAGCCCTCGCCAGCCTCAGCACTGAAACCGTTGCTTACGATGGAGTAATCCTTAGACGACTCGCACTTGGTGCCGTCGGAGAGTGTATTTACAATCTTGTAGGTAATGACAGCAGTCTCGCCGTTCTGAATACCTGTATATGTAGCGGTGTTGCCGTTGTTGGTAGCGAAAGAGCCGTGGTCCACCGAAGTAGAAGACTTCTCAAACGTACATACTACATTGTCGGAAGGCTTGTAGCCGTTGAGAGTAACTACATCAGTGGGGCTACATACCGTCTCCGGTACTGCAGTAACGGTGGCGGGCACTGCGTTGTTGGTGAGTTCGATATAATCGGATGCGGTGCAAGCGTCGTCGCCCTCGCCGAGTGTTACAGTCCATACAAGGCGTGTAGGATTGATAGCCAAATCCTTTACTACGAGCATTGCGTCGCTCTGAACGGTGAAAGGCCCAGCCACTTTGGCAGTGGAGAGCGATTCGGTGGCAAACTTGCCTTGACCTGATGTAATAGCCCAAGAACCCTGTGCGCCAGTGGGCAAATTAGGATTGAGGGTGTAGGTCTCAAGGCAGCCGTTGTAATATTTTTCGTCGCGGCTTGCGTCGGCATCGGCGGTTACGTTGTTTACATTGACGGTAACTTCGTCGGTGCTTACACAAGTCTTCTTGCCGCCCTTGGTAACAGTCCAGCGGAATGTGTAAGAGCCAGCGGCGGTCATGCCGGAGATGTTGACGAGGTTTGCGCTGTTTTCTACAGTGCCGATTACAACGTCAGACTTGTTGATAGAGCTTGTGGGCCACTGCTCGAGCGTCCAAACACCAGTTGCGCTCTTGGAGGTAACGTCGGCAGCCTCAAGCGAAACTGCGCCGTCGCAGATGGAGATGCTCTTAATTTTGGTAACAGCATCGGCGGTCAAAGACTTGCCATTGCCGTTGTAGATATACTTGTTGATATTGGCGGTAATCTCGTTGTTGATTACCTTGATAGTCTGAGTCTGGTTGCAGCCACGAGTGTAGATGACGTTGCCGTTTACGTCCTTTTCATCTGTAGGCGTGCCGCCCTTATTGACGTGCCACATGTAATTGATACCATCGGAGTTGGATGTTACCTGGATATCAAAAGGCTTATTGTCGCTATCGACGGATTCCATTGAGGTAGGTACGGAAGAAGTCCACCAACCGTGAGCATCTACATACGAATCGGCAGGGTCGTTTTGGCTAAGGATTTCTACGCCGCAGACTTCGCGCTCCTCGCTGGGACCTACGGTAACCATATTGTTGGTAACGGTAAACTCGTCGGAAGTCCTTTCGCAATCAGCGGGCGCACCTACAACGTGTACGGTGTACCAGAATTTGTTTTCGCCCTGCTTGAGGTTCTTTACGATGACGCTACCACAATCGGAACATTCTTGGTCGGTATTATTATAATCGTAGAACTTTACTTGAGCATTGTCGCTATGCCACTGCCCCTCGATATTAACATTCTTGCTCGTGGGTTTGGCGTATGTGAGCATAGCATTGTCGGCGCAGACCGGAAGGGTGGGGCCAGTGATAGTCTTGGTCGCATTGATGTCGCCGTTGGTGATTACGATAGACTTCTTGTTGATACAAGAGAACTTGGCGGCATCATCTGCACCTTCGGGGATAATATTGCGGATGTACCAAGTAAGAGTGTTGTCGCCTACTGCAAGGCCATAAACCTTGACATCGCCAGCGCAAGTGGAGGCGATTGTCTTCTCGGTCTCGTTGACAGCACCGTTGTAAGATTTAGCGGTTTCCTTGGTTTCGCCAAATGTAACGCCAGTATTGTCGGCTACCCAAACGCCCTCATAACCAGAGGGAGCAACTGCCGAAAGTTGATAACCATCAGCATCGCAGACACTTGCATCGAGACCGGCATTGATGTCGTTGGTATAGCCATTGTTGACGATGAGCACTTCCTTCTCGCTCACGCAGTTGGGGAGCGAAGGATTGTTGCTCGTTACCACCCACTTAACGCGAACCGTAGAATTGTCTTTCATGCCGGAGAACGCGGAAGTAGGATTGGTATCATCGTCGATAGTGATTTGCGAATTGGGATCCACCTTCTTCCAGCCGTATGTAACGCCGGTCTGGGTAACGGTGGTAGCCTCGAGGTTGCCATTGCCGTAGCAAGTCTGTACGGGCGATTCGGCGTAAGCGTGAACGCTCTCGTCGCTGATAGTAACCTGGTCGTAGGCGGTACAGCCGTTTTTGTGAACAGTCCAACGGAGCACAGCGGAGGCGTTGTCTTTGATAGTAACCTTGGCATTGAAGAGCGACTTTTGCGACTCTTCTACAGTTGCAAGATTGGGATTGAGCGAAGTCCACTCTGCCCAATCGTAATCGGTCTTGTCGTCGTCAGAAGCATCGGCGGGCTTGGTATTGAGAGTGCCGGGGCTGTCGGCAGACATAATGGCAGTATTGCCGCAGACAGGCATAGCGTTGCCAGTGCCAACGGTGTAAGCGTCAACAGTGAAAGAATTGTTGTTGACGGTATAGATAGCATCCTCTGCGCAATCCTCGCCGTTCTCTACGTGCCACTTAAATTGGTAAGTGCCTTTTTTGCCGATACCAGTAACCACTGTAACATTGTTGTTGGGGCTTTGGATGGTGCAAGCATTTGTGGCGGATGTTTCAGGGTGTCCATACGCCATCACGCACGTCCATTTGCCAGTTGCGCCGGTGCCGAGGAGGGTCGGGGCGGAGAGGGTGATTTGGGTGTTGTCGCCTTTGGGGTCGTTCTCGGCGTTGCAGACTACGAGGTTCGGCTGGTCGTCGCCAGCGTCAACAATCTTGCGGGTTACAATGATGTAGTCGCTGTAAGGACCGCACTGCTCGTTGTTACCATTGATGTTTTTAATTTTCTGAACATTCCAGTAGAACGTCACAGTACCTTCGATGTCCTTGACGTTGATAACGTTGGTCTTTGCCACGGGATCGGTGATGCTTTCACCAACAGCGATTTGAGTAGCGCCGTCGGCATTGAGAGTAACGGGGCTGTTGGCAGTCCACCAGCCTTCAGCACCGTCGCCGTATGATGCGATGGACTCTGCGGAGAGGGTTGCAGTGCCGTCGCAGGTCTCGAACATCGTCTCGGGGATGTTGGGCTCGATGCCGTTGTACCAGATGGTAACTTCCCTGAAAGTCTCGCAAACCTTGTCGCGGACGTGGCCGTCAGAAGCCTTGAGTGTGCGGGTGATAGTCCATACAAACTTGTTGTCGTTGGGCGAAAGGTCGGTAACAAATACCTGAGGCTTGTTGGAATCAGCATTGCCAGTGCCAAACTTGGCGTTGGAGCCGCCAGCCTGGATAGTCCAAACACCAGTCTCGCCGAGGTTGGTCTTGGGAGCGGTGGCAGAAAGCTGAATGTCGGGCGAGCAAGTTACGGTATTGTCGGCAGGGGCAATCGACGAAACCACAGTAGCTGTGGGGTTCTCGATGGTTACGTAGTCGGTGGCAGTGCAAACTGCGGTCCTGACATCATTGTCGCTCTCGTCCTTGGAGAGCAAATATTTTGTAACAGTCCACTTGAAATTGTTTTTGGAGGCGGAGGAAAGGGCTGTAACCTTGGCGTTGGTCTTGGTCTTCTCTTCGTCGGTGAAATGTCCGCTGCCAAGACCGTCCAAAGACCATTGTCCATCGTACTCTACACCAGCCGCATTATCGGGCTTGGAGCCCTGCATTGTGTATTCTGCAACGCCGCACTCGGTCATGTCGTCGAGACCGGCGGATACAGTGAAGTAATGGTTGGTAATGGAGATTTCCTTGGGGTTGGGGCACTCAGAGCCGTTGGAAAGCGTCTTGAAAACGTTCCAACGCAGTGTAACGGTTGCGCCGGGCTGGATGCCGCGATACCAAATCGTGGAAGTGGTGCGCTGTGCAGAACTGCTGAGAGCAACAGTGCCGTCGCTGGTGGCGTAGAACGCGCCCGACTTGGAAGCATCGGGATTAACCTCTTCCCAGTAGCCGGTAACGCCCGTCATACCAGTGATGTCGGGTGTGGCCTGAACCTGGACAAGACCTTCCTCGTCGCAGATGGGTCCGGGTGTGGCGGCAGAAAGTTTGACAGACGACGAGAACCGACCGTTGGTTACCAGAATGTAATCACTTGTGGGACAGCCCTTGTCGGGTGTAATAACGATTTCGATTTTCTTAGCCTCGGAAGTAATGTCGTCGAAAGTGGGCGAAAGCGAAGCATCTTCGATGGGATGCTCGTCGCTGCCCTTTTCAAATGTGTATGTGGCGGCGGCGGCGTTGTCCACAAACCATTCAATCTTAGACATCGCGGTAATGTCGAAGCCCAAACCGGGCTGAGCCTGTGGCGTGTATTTGTCGCCGCAGACATCTACGTTGGGGTCGTTTTCGTTTTTGCGGCTCTTGTCGGCGTTGACGGAATACTGGTAGGTTTCCACTACCACCTGTTCGGACGCCTTGCAGTAATACTCGGACGAGCCGGCGGCCTTGAGCCTCTTGACGGTCCATTCGTACTTGTACTGGCCGTTGACGAGGTTGGACGCGGTGGCGTTGTACGAAGTGGCGGGGTTAGGCAGCGCGGCGGCGTCGGTGATGCCGGCGGGGTGTTCCAAAACAGTCCACTCGCCCACTACGTTGGTGCCGGTGGGTTTCTTGGCATTGAGCGTAATGGAGCCGTTGCAGGATGTCTTTTCAGCGTCAGTCATCACAATCTCTGCCTTAACAGCGCGGTTGACAACGGCAAACTTCTGAATCTTTTCACATGTCTCGCCGCTGCGGCCGGTGCCGTGGCTCTTGTGCCAGATGAACACGGCGGTCTCGTCCATTGCAACATCCGCCATTGTAATATCGAGGGTGTTGGTGGACACTTCCACTGCAGTACCTTGTGCATTTGTCCTCTTGATGTGGTCGTCGCTGCCCTGCTTAGTCCACCAGCCAATCTCATTGGTGGCCTTTTCGGTGCCGGTCAGCAAAAGATGCTGAGTCTCGTCTTCTTCAACAGACTTGGAGAAGCAGACTGTCTGCTCGGCGGGGTCGGGATCCATTTCGATGTAATTACTTACTACATTGAGCTTGGTCTGACGGTAGCATGTAGCGTCCACGCCGGAATAAATTGTCCAGAACATCCTGTTGGTGCCGACGGTGAGGGCGTTGAAAGTCATCTCAAGCTCGTTCTTCTTACTCTGGTCGTATGTGGAATTGCCTGCGTCAACAGTCCACTCGCCATAATCATGAAATTCCGTAACATCGAAATCCTGGGCGTGAAGTGTAATCTTGTTGTCGCAAGTATTAATAGTGGAACCATCCGTGCCATCGGTGATTACAGGATTGGATGGATAGAGTCTATTGATAGTAACGTTATGAGGATTCTCACAGCCGTCGCGTTCAATAATCCAGGTAAACTGGTATGAGTATTCCTTGGTAAGACCTTCAAAAGTAACAGTTGGGTTGGCTTCCTTGTCGGCGTGATACTTATTGGAATTGGCGTCTTTTGTAATCTCCTCGGGAGCCACCACCGACATAGAATAAGAAGCATTGTCAGTTACGTCCCACCAGCCGTTGAAACCTGCAGGAAGCTTAAAGCCGTTGATGCTGACAGTTTCGGGTTTGCAGATGTTTGCATTAGGCGGCTGCGAGGTGTAGTTGTTGTTCTTAACCTCGACGGTGGTAGAGTTGGAACATTCTTTGATGCTGCCGTCGGATACTTTACTCTTGGATATTATAGTCCATTTGACGTATGAGGTCGCGCCATTGCTTACATTGACTATACGGCTGTTGACGCTATTTTCCGAGCCGTCAGCAATCTTGCCCGAACCCGACTTAATCGACCACGTGCCCACCGCCGCATTGCTTACGCCGTCGATAGATGCTCCGGGCTGAATCAAGTGGACGTCGTTGGGAATGTTGGCGGAAAGCAAGCCAGTGGATTCTGAAGTGCCGCAGATTGTTATCTTGTCGTTGACAACCTTTGCAGGAATCGACCTGTTTTCCAACGTGATTACGTCGGTAGCCTTACAGTTGTTTTCGGGGTTGTCAACATCGGCTGTAACAATCCACATAAGTTTTACATACGAGTGCGACCAATCGTTGTCGCCATCCTTGTCGAACACAAGTTTCACGGATGGATCATTTGACTGCTGACTCTTGGTGCCGTCTTTTCCCACAAAAAAGAAATAGGCTTCGTTGCCGGTCTCGGAAGCGGTCAAGACTTCCCAATGACCTTCGTTGGAGCCGGTTTTGCCGCTTGCGCTGAGGGTTATCTCCTCGCCCTGGCAATAGGGAACAACAGAATTTTTGTCGAGACCCGCAACTGCGTCCACATGAATGGCTTTTACGAAAGCCGACTTCGACTTGGATTCGGGGGTGCAGCCCTTTCTCGTTACCGTCCATACAAACTCGTACAAGCCGCCTGCCGTAAGACCTTTTGCCGTGGCAGCGGGGTCGGTATCGCTGGGTTCGAAGGTAATCGTGCCAGTGAAACCGTCAGGCTTGGTGGCTCCCACCGTCCATTTGCCAGTGGCGCCATTGTACTTGTCGAGCGAATTGCCGGCGAGACGGACACTTTCAAAACACGTGGTGAGGTCCTCTGCATCAGCCTCGAAATAGTTGTTATAGACATTGATGGTGTCCTTGCTTGTACAAGAGCCCTTTTGGATGTGCCACGTGAAAGTGGAGTGACCAAGGTAATCCTTAAGATCCACGATGATGTCGTTGTCTGCGGAAGTCTTGCTGTTTTTAATCAACGTGGCAAACGTGGCATCTTCCACGCCATCCATCGTCCACCAGCCAGTGGCTGCCACATTATTAAATGAGCCGTAGTCAGAGGCGGGTTTTGCCTGGAGACGCATATCGTTGTCGCAGGTGCTGCGATCCGACTTGTGCTCTATCTTGGCCTCCACAGCGTTTACATATACAGTCTTGGTATCCTGAAGAGTACATGTCTTGGTTTGGGTAGTGCTGATGTTGACCGTGCGCGAAGTAGTCCAAGTAATAACGTGTGCGCCCGAACCCATTGCAGTGATTGAGGTGTAGTCTGCTCCGGGTTCGGTATAAGTGCCAGGATTGGTAGCGACATCAGTCCAAGTGCCGGTGCCTACTTCCGGTGCCTGCGCCATTACATTGGTGGAAGTGCCGCAGATCTGGTCGTAGGGGATTTGGGTGGTCGACTTGAAGTCAACGTCAACACTCAGAATCTTGGCGGGCGAAGGCGAGGGGTTGATGATGGTGATGGTCTGCGTAGCCTCGCAACCGGTCTTGCGGCTCCTGATGTGCCATACGTACCGGTTTTCGTCTGTATTGGAAAGATCCTTGAATGTGATGCTGCCAGTTTGATTTTTAACTTTGAAATTGGACGAGCCAGTTTCCTTAGTTATCCAGCAATAGTATTCGGGTGCGTCATCATTAGTCGATGGGGTGTAGGAGTTGATTTGATTATTGTCGTTGTCCACCATGACATACACGGACTTGTCGTATGCGCCGTTGTTGATTTGGGCAATGAAAGTGACGTCGTCCCAAACGTACTCATTTTCGGTGGGTTTGTCATCTGTGCTACAAGCGGAGTAGCGGATGATGTTGCTGCCGATGGTGAAGCCGTCGTTCTTGATATTGACGGTGAATTCGTTATGGCACTTATGGGACGGAAGTTCGTTTTCAACGTTGGCTACCTCTACCGTCCACGTTACAGAAACGTCGCCCTGGAAAGGTACGTTGGTGACAGCGTTGGCGGCAATGGAATTGTTGTACTTAAACGTAGCACCAGTGGCGTTAGTGGACCACCACTGCGTAACGTCCTTGATGCCGGCGTAGTCGGTGGCTTTGATATCCACCTCGCTGCCACAGTTGGGTTCTTTCTTGGCACCTACTTCGTCCTTTTTGATGGGACGGTTTTTGTTGGTCAGGAAGATTTGGCTGCTTGCCGTACATACACCGGTTGTGCCAGTGAGGATGTTGAACTTGTTGTCCGTAACATTCCAAGTGAGCGACTGTACGTCGTTGGTGAGTCCGTAGATGGTGGCGTTTTTATCGGCGGGAGCACCGTTGAAAGTGGCAGTCGTGCTACCCTTGTCGATGGACCACGAACCCGTATAGCCGGTGGGCAATGTCGGATGAAGGTCGTAATGATCGTCGCATATATAAATGCGGTTGTCTTCGTCGGCGTCGTCGGCATCGACGGTGAAAGAGTTGTTGGTGATGTCTATGTAGTCGCTGCTTTCGCACCTGATTATTTCGTGCTGCACATTGTTGGCGTCCTCATAGAAAGAGTTTTTGGTGGTGTACCACTCGAAAGTGTAAGTGGCAGGCTTAGACAGACCGGTAACTTCAGTGGCTACGAGGGTGCGATTTTTTACTGTGATTGTGTTGGTGTCGATGGTCTTGTCTGATACATTGTTGATTCGCCACCAGCCGGACACGCCGGCACGTTGTTCATCAGCCTCGAGGTTCACCTTGTCAACGCAGATAGTCGTGAGTGTGGGTTTGATGATTTTGGATTCGACCTTGTTGTTGTCGATGCGAAGATACGCAAAGTCGCCGCACTTGCCATTCTTGACAGTCCACTTGAGCGTGGTGGAGTTTTCGGGAAGTCCAGAAACGATGGCGATGTGCGAATCGGAGTTTTGAATCGAGAGGTCGCCCTTAGCCATGTCGCTCTTGAAATAAGTCCATTCGCCCATGGCGTCCGCGCCGTACTTTTTGGCGGGGTCGATTGCCGTGATGGTGACTGCCTCGCCACAAGTGCCATAATACGGCGATTCCAATTCCGCCTTGACGAAATTGTTGACCACCTTTATAATAGCCATCGTGTCGCAGACTTCTGTCTTGCCATCGTGGGTGGCGGTATTAACTACAACCCAGGCATATTGCGTCTCGCCGACGGGCAGATAGTCGATTTTGGTGTTTTCAGAATTTGGGCTTACAATTGTACCACCCCTTGCGTCAGAGGGATATATTTCCCAATGTCCCACGCCATGGGTAACTGCCTTCGCGCTGAATGTGAGGGCATTTTCGCCAATTTCATCTGCCTTTTTGTCAGGATCTTGGCAGACTTCGATGTATTTGGTCAAGAGACCAGTAGGATCGGGGGTGTTGGTGGTCTTGGTAACGGTGATGGATTTAACAGTGGCGCCAGAAGCGTCCTTTACAACAAACTCATTCGCACCATCTTCAAGTTCAACATTATTGAAATTAGCGGTAAAATCGTGTCCGTTGGGCTCCAACAGCATAAATGTCGTGGTGGAAGCAGAACCCTGCTTAGTTTCAATCAGGGCATCACCTTTGTACAGGCTATAATTTTCACCAGGCGTAAGACCACTAATGGACAAGTTGGTTTTGTCATCCTTAGTCGTCTTACCTTTGCTTGAAGTAATGTCAGTATATTGAAGGCGATAAATGTTAACATTATATACACCAGTTGTCGTCCTCTTAAAAACATAATACCCCTCAGCAGTTTTGTTACCTTCATTACAAGTGCTACAACCGGACTTAGATTTAAACGTTATTGTTGAACCTACAAAACCGTTATAGCCATACGCAATAGGAACATTCTTTATAGAATTTCCTGTAACTTTACTCGGTCTAAAACGACCATCATATCCAAATCTATCTCCTGACGACAATGATTCATTCTTTGGATCAACTGGAATATCTTCATCCAAATAAAAAGAATGCTCTGTAATATCATACTCCTTTACGTTGGGATCAAGGAATCCCCCATCAGTAGCAAATATAGCATGTTGCCAGACCTTCGTATCTCCTGTGATACTAAACTTAACATTAACAGTCTGATTAACTTGGGCCCCAGATGCATCATCTCCTCTAACGACCCAGTTGACACCCGTGCCGTCAAAATCATACGCTGTTCCCGAAGTAAGAACCGGCGACAAATTCTGTCCCCAAGCGGTGGACGCATTAACAACCACGAAGGCGCATACCATCAGGATAGCTGCCTTCAATTTGAATACAGTTGACATAACCGTTGTATTTTGATATGAATGATAGTTCATTTTTTGTTACTTTAAGTAAAGTAAATAAGTCTTTTTAAGACTTTTTATCTTTTTTATAACGCAGAGAAAGACGTTTTAGTATAGTCTTCCCCTATAATTTCAGACTATAAAATTACATATTTTGTTGCATAATTCGCGGGTAAAAATATGATTTTTGTGTTATTTTTTCATTACAAAACACGATGTTTGTGAATGTCAGAGGGTTATGAGGACAATATTTTTGAAAGTTTTTTCATAAAAATGTGCATACACAACTCAACCCATAGATTTTTGCGTTTTTTTAGGTGTCAAAAAACGCTCAATCTACGGGGATTGAGGGGTTGGAGTGCAGGCGGCTCGCCTGCGTTCCTTTTATGTATGAGGCGGGCGAGCCGCCCGCACTCCTCATTATAATGCCTCAATTTCTTCTTTGGTGAGGCCAGTGTAACGCATTATAAGTTTTATTGGGAGACCGTCAGACTTCATTCTTGTCGCTGTCTCTACGAGCCTTATTCGTTTCCAATTCGTCCATTGCCAAACCAACTGAATATTCAAATACATTGTTGATTGCCAATAGAATATGTTGCAACCGTTCATAGTCTTTAACTGGCTCTCTCATATATCAAGATTTTGTCACGGTTGGCACTTTCTACGGCAAACGGCATCAACGTACCATCTTCGATGATTTCTACGGAGCGATTCAATATCGTCTCCAAATCAACCATCATCTGAGCGTGTTTGAGAAGGCTGACACCAACCTTGTCATCATAGACAACAAGCAAATCGATGTCACTTAATGGAGTCTCCTCTCCACGTGCATACGAACCGAACACCCATGCCTTTAAAATTGGCTGTGTCTTGAAATAGCTCGCGATAGCGTCTTGTAATACCTTTACCATAATTATGATATACTTTTGTAATTCTTACATTTGTGTTTGGCGGGCGAGCCGCCCGCACTCCAATATGAGGACGCGCCGTGGCGCGTCGCTACGATAGCAATCGGTCTGTCAATGTCTTTGGACTGCGGCGCATATTCCAAAAGTCAGCGACTTGAATAGTATTGTCTTCAACAAAATAAACTATTCTATTAAGACGACCGACTATGATACTACGATATTCTACCGGCGCATTACTTAATCTTTCCTCAACGATGCCGATATTCGAATTGGAGCACAAGAGGGTTACCGTATGTTTGACAGTTTCAACAAACTTCCTACGCGCTACGTCTCCGAACTCATGCTGGACATATTCGACGGTGGCATCCAAAGAGTGCTGAGCCATCTCAGACCATATAATTTTCATACTGCGACCATCTCGTATTTTTCGTCCAACATCTTGAAAACTTCGTCGTTGGTATAGAATCGACCATCTAATAATTGCCGACGCCCCTCCTCTGCACGGCGCAGCAACGTCTCGTCGTCGTATTCCGGCAGCAATTCATCTTCATCGTCTTCCTCGGCATCTTCCAACAGCCGATGCCCAAGCCATGTTTTGTTTTCAGGGCTTAATGAGCTTAGCATCGTCAAGATGCTTTCCATTGGTACTTCTGCGGTTCTCATGGTGTTTGTTTTATAATCATCAATTACCGTTTTTTCGGGACTTCTCTACGGACCGGGCGACGGAGTGGGCGGAACCTTCGTGCCGGTCTGGATTTCGGCGTCGTCGGGACGGAGGTCGTGGACTTTGGTCTCTCTGCCTACGGGACACGATTCCTGAATGAAGTATGGGTGTCCATTGATTTCCTCCAGGACTTCCACTGTCTGTGTCTGACCATTCGCATCGGTGTATGTCTCAGTCTTTGTAGGCGGCATCGGGTTTTCTACTACCCACGTGAAGGGATTGTCGCCCTGCTGGAGGTTGTGTACCCACGCCTTGTTGTTGTATGCGGGTTTTTCGGATTCGGGCAAGGGTCCCGTCGCGTCGCCATATTCGACACCTGGAGGCGTTGCTTGGGTAAATTCCCAGTGTCCAACACCTACAGACGGCTGCACGGCTTCGAGCTGAGCCTTGTCTTCACAGGTGTAGATTTCTGCACCCGGATTGGATTCAACAGCATTGCGATATACAAACATATCCCTGTCGTATTCACAACCCCAACGAGTTATGTGCCAATTGAACTGCGTCTCACCCGGAGGCAATCCATGTACGTTTGCGACAGGTTTGATGGATTCGCCATCGGAGTCAAATTTCACCGACTGCTTATTGGTCTTTACGGTCCAATAGCCAGAAGCATTAGCCTCGGCAGCCTCGCCCGGATTTTCACCGATGAGCTGTGCCTTGTCGTCGCAGACAATGAAGTTGGGCTTTATTTCCATACTCGTGATGGTGTTGTCATAAACAAACACGGTATCACGCGCAACGCACCAATAATGCTTGTCGCTGTTGTCGGCCTCTTCCTTGAACTCGTCGATGGTCTTAGCCTGAGCCTTTATGGGGTCGCGCTCCTTGACACCCTGACGGGCAATATCGGAACTCAACTTATCCATATAACGAGCAAAAGCCTCATTGTCGAATTTAATATTCACAACGTGGTATGCATAATCCCAACCTGGTAAAACAGGTACATTGGTACGGATTGCGCGGTCGTTATTGTCAGGCCAACTATCCTGAACGATACGAGTACCCTTTAAAGCAGCAAAATTAGTAAAATCGGGATTTAAAGGATTACCAGCCGTCATAACGCCATCAGAATGTGTTACATGAATATACGGAGGAACATCATTGGGATCCAAATGATTCATAAACCAGCCGAAATCACCGTCATCAGTATGTTTCAAAACCTCCACAGGAATAACGCCAGGATTACCATAACCCCACATAGCCCATGTGAAGAAGTTGATGTTGCCACCAAATCCACACAAACCACATGACGGAGTATTTCTATCAGCACAGCTTCCATTATAGTGGTCATCACGGGATATACATTCTTTAATAACAGCCCAATTTGCTTCATCCCTATTGGAATCGTCGTATGCATTTGTACATGGACCGCACGCAGCACCTCCATCACCGAAGTATCCACCTTTCCATCCTTGAGGCGGCGCATTATTGCCACCACCATCAAACTGAGTAGGCCAACAGGTAATAGTTCTATTATTCTTTCGTCCAGCAATAGAGAAATTGGCTTTCAAATAATCATGCTCGATCTTGAAACGTAGTTCATTCTCATCGGGGGAAATCAACACAGCCGCTCCTTTAAAGAACGATGGAAATTCTTGGGTCGCGCCCGGTATATAGTTTCTGAAAGCATTGTCATCTTCCACTATCCTATTCATCTGCGCATTCGTAGTACCATCGTCGCATGAATAGGTAAGGTAACCGTATGTATTACCATGCGTAGAACGGTCAGACCACAGATAAATATTGTTAGGATCGTCCTTTTTGAGAGTAACATAATAATTCCAGTTTGTTCGTCCATAACCAGTGCCACCGCAGGAATTACGCATATAGTACAAGAAATTCTGAACCCTCATACGCTGTGCGATGCTTTCTTCGGCAGCTTCAATATCTTCCATTGAATAATATGCCACACAACGGTCGTTACCTTTGTAAGTAGAAACAGCATCATTGGCAAAACAACTCTTTCCTGCCTCGCCCCATTTCTGGTGTTGCAACTTGTCATACGGCATCAGCACTTGTGTATTGTCAGGAACTTGATCTTTAATAGATTCTTCACTGATACAAAATTCCTCGCCATCATCTTTTTCGTCTTTCACAAGTTTTACATGAAGCGTGGTTTTGTCATCAGTACAAGTAACAGTTGAACGGTCATAACTTGATTTTATGAAAGCATATTTCACCTTATCGTCGTCAGGGTCTGTGAACTTGATTTGGAAAAATCTATTCTCATTCTCAACAATAGGCTCCAATCTTCCATTCGCATCTTCTTGTCCATAGTAGAAATATATATGTCCTTGACCATCTGAATTATAATAATCGCTGTAATTGGTTCCCTTTGCACACAAGAAACGCAACGGATACCACTTGCCCGAACCGCCTGTCCAATCAATGGTCTTGCGGTTTATCAAATTACAATCAGGCGGCAGGATAGACTTATATATACACCATATAAAAGCGTTGGCTCTCTGATGGTTGGCAGAAGGCAAAAGATGCGTTGCTGTCGTCTTGTATTTAGTAACATCAGCGATTGTCGGCATAGGTCTTCCAAACACAAAACCCTTGAAGTCCTTGTCGTCGAAGCCCCACAAACCGAATGTCTCGTATTGATTAATGGCTGTATTACCATTCAAACCATTAGGATCATTGGCTTCAAGTTCGTATGTATCTGTGCAGATGTTAACTTCCTGCTTCTGCCATTTGTAGCCCTTCTCCGACTTGTCGGGGGCGATGCGGACATCGGCGTCTGCATAGACGGAGTTGTTGAAGATAGTGATAGTATCGGACGTAGCACATGTAATGGGGTTGCCCGATGGATCAGTGAAGTCGATACAGTTGAATAGCTCCAAGTTGGTGGCATTGTATGGCAAATTTGCAACATGATAGCCACGTGTGCCAGGATTGCCTGCGGTGTAGCCATTTGGAGTAAACTGTATGTCGCCGCCGCCAGTATCATTGTTGGCGATGCGGAAGATTGAATATTCCACGCCTTGCTGCACTCCCTTTATCTGACCGGGCTTGAGAGTGCTGCCCTCTTCCAAAGTGCTGCTTGGCGTATAGGTGATGCCCGTGGCAGTCATCCATTGCATATCGATATTATCCTGACACATTGCAGTGCGGTCGAGAGTCCAGTCGCCAATGCCCTGGTACTTAGCTTCGATAGCCGCCATTGTAGGTATGTGGATATCTACATTGACAGTGGAAGTTGATTCACAATAGTCATCGGCGCCATTCATACGAATGGCATATACCTCAAACTCATAGTGACCATCCATCACATCGGATAGCACAGGGTTCATAGTATTTGCACCCTCTAATTTCACTGGGTGTTTGTTATTCAGATTTGGACCATCAACCAACGTCCACAATATAGCGTAGTAATCAGAATGAACCGTGCTCGGCGCACCTGTTACCGCAGCCTTCCTCAAATTGGTTTTGAGTGCAGCACGCTCATTATCCTTGCTTGCTTTCAAACCCGAATAATTACCCTCCAAATTGTCGGGTATAGCTGCCGGAGCGAATCCGAGGGTCGGGGTACGCATCTTGTGCGTTTTCATACCCACCGGGTGGGCATTCACCGTGTCCATCTTGTTGACACAAGTCATGAAAATATTGTTGCTGGTCTCGGTGTAGGGACCATCACGACGAATTACGTAGTAGTCGCACTCGGCGACATCGGTGGTGCGGAGGTTGATGCTGTTGCTATGCACCACAATCGGCTTGGAGAGTTTGCAAATCTTGGCATACTTGCCGCCCTCGCCGGTCATGCCTTCCTGGGTTTCGTTGCCCTTCTGGACGTAATACTTCCAAAGTCCAAGACCTTTCCAAAGATCGGCGGTGTTGGTTTTGCTCGTATCTGTGGGGACTACGGGTGCAGTAGGCTTGGTTACTGGATTAGGATAAGAGACTTCTTTAGTAGGCTTTTCGCCATCTCCGGCTATCCATTGTTTCAGTTTATCAATGTATTCCAAGTAGTTAGCCAAAGCTGTCTGGTAATTA
>ODAI010957931.1_pt1 | contig 30509 bp, 27 predicted proteins | sample 1539321 | NCBI WGS metagenome assembly ODAI01 (sample SAMN02144231, study PRJEB22623) | gut metagenome | biome: sheep rumen | host: Ovis aries | place: New Zealand
ACAAACAAAGATTTCTCATCTCTGTTTTTCTTTTCTTTTAAAGAAACAACCAATTTAATAATATCGTTATGAACACTTTCTATAAACATTTTGACCTTATATAAACTTTAATTCCTGCTTATCTTTTGCGGATTCTAATCTATCTATAATTTTGCTATAATCCGACTCAACTATAATATTACTCACATGTATTTGTTTCATAAAACCTTCGTCTACGGATTTCTGTAATAAATTTATGTAATTATCATAAAAATTATTTATATTCAAAATAGCAATCGGTTTATTATGAATATTAAGTTGCTTCCAAGTTATAATTTCGGTTATCTCTTCAAATGTACCTATTCCGCCTGGCAATGCAACAAAATAATCGGATATTTCATACATCGTTTTTTTTCTTACATGCATATCCGAAACAACTTTCATTTCGGTTAAATTTTTGTTTCCTAAATTCATATTATTTAAAAATTCAGGTATTACCCCTATAACCTCACCGCCGTTATCCATAATTTCTTTTGAAATTATTCCCATAATACCGACTTTGCCGCCGCCGTAAACAAGCGTCATATTATTTTTAACTATTTCTCTTGCAAATTGTTTGGCAACATTAGCATATATTTCATTATATCCGCTGTTCGAACCGCAAAACACACATATTTTTTTAGACATTATTTCTTTCCCCAAAAAAAGAAACTATCTTGTTTCCGTAATAAGATAGTTTCCTTTTCAAAATATCACAAATTTTTTACTTAACGTATTTTCTGTAAAGCATCACTTGCTATTTTTTTAATATCTTTATCCTGAGTCGTTTCTACTATTTTTTTCAACGGTGCTACTGCACCTGAAGCCGCTTTACCTAAATCACCGAGTTCATAAATAGCTCTTGAAACTATCTCATTATTATTATCCTGCAACAAATCAATAAGTGCGGGTATTGTTTCCGGAGCTGCTTTACCCACTTTGGTTAAAACGGCTCTTGTTTTTTGTTTAACATTTAAATCATCGTACTTCAAAAACATTAATATATACGGGACATATTCTTTTGCAGTATTATCATCTTTCGATGCCAAATCTTCAAACATATCTAAAAATTTTATTTTTATTTCATTCGGCTTATCTTTTAAGAAAGAATACATATTGGCAGCATTTTCTTTAGAAGGGACGCCAATTTGTCCGATAGCATTTAATGCTTGTTCTTTATTTAATTTATCGTTAACAGCTATACCTACAAGAACAGGTAAAGCTTTCTTTGCATATTTTTGCATATTTCCTAAACATTCTATTGCGGATGTTTTCAATATTTCATTATTTTGATTTAAATAACCCATTATTTTGTTAAAACATTCTTCATCATTGCAAGCATCTTCGGCTACTTTCGGTAAAATAAGCAAAGTTTTTTGTTTTATTACAATATTTTTACTATCTAATAAAGCCATTAAATTCGGTGCTATAGGAGAAAGATCTCTTTCAAATTGCAACATCATTTCAAGAGCATCTATAATTTTATTTTCATCATTTGAATTTAACACTTCCACCAATTTTTTAAATATAATATTTTGTGCTTTTTTATTCTTAATATTGGAAAGAGTCCGTGCAGCCAATTTTCTTACGGAGGCATCACCGAAAGAACCAAGTTTTATTGTCGTATCCATTGCTTCGGGAGAAACTGCTTCCATTGCTCTTTCATAACACGAAAAAGCATATTCAAATTGATCATGTAAAAAATAAATATCTCCGACATTTTTTTCGGAATCGGCTACGTGATCATTTTCATCAATTGCTCTATTATAAAAATCTATTGCTTTTTCATACTCACCGTCATTTTGATACGATACTGCTTTATCAAAATAATCTCCTTTGCATGAAATAACAATAGGCATACATGCCATCAAAAATAAAACTACAAATTTTTGTATCTTCATACCAAACTCCCAATATATTTGTAAAGGATAGTTTATAATTTTATCACAAAATTTACAACACACTATCAATTTATATAATTGATTTTTTTCAGAAACAAACCGACAGAAGGTTGAGGGACATATGTTTTGATATAACTTTCCACATAATTCCACATAATTTTATCGTCACTATTTTCAAATTCCTGCATTATATCCAACGAATCGCCGGAACAATTTGCAATTTTTTTTAAGTATAAAATATCTTCTTTTTTTATATTTGAATAATTTCTTTTCAAATAATCTACCATACTGTAACCTGATATTTTTAACAATCTCAAAGAAAAAGCCGTTAACACTCTTAAAGGAGCTTTTGAAGTTGCAAGCAAATCCCATGTCCTTGTTATAAGTTCGTATTTTTTTTTGCTCGGCAAATGCACAGGTGCAAATTTGTCACTTATCTCACAAACATAAAATGCCAACAAATTCCTGTGAAAGTCCTGTTTAACCAATGTGTTGTTATTTAAAATTCTTGCTCCCGTAACAGTAGGTCTTGAATATTGTGAAGTCTGATAAATTATTAACTCGCTTTCGGTAACAGGTTCCGTGGCAGCATTAAGTTTTGCAACTATTTTTTTTGCACTGGGAACAATAGCATAAATTTTACCCCACTTATCCGTATAAGCGGTAATAATTTTGTCTGCTTCCGAAGCGACTTTCGTATTTAATATTAATGCTTTTATGTTGTAATACATTTTTATTTTATCTTTAAAATAATTCTCTTAACTTTTTTTGGTTCTACACTTTCTATTTCAACTTCTAAATTATTCCATGTAAACTTTTCGTATCTTTTCGGAATATATCCGAAATGTTCCAATACCCAACCGTTTATAGTAGAAAAATGAGTTTCGGGTATATTTAATTTCAATTCATCGTTTACATCCGATATCGATTCATATCCGTTTATTAAATATTTGCCATCGGTTAACATCTTTATATTCCCGTCTTTTTCATCATACTCGTCCCACACTTCGCCCACGATTTCTTCAAGCAAATCTTCCATCGTCACAAGCCCTATCGTAGAACCGAACTCATCTACAACTATTGCCATATGATCCTTACCTTTTTTAAATTCCGTTAAAATCTGTTTTACATATGCGGTTTCGGGAACATAATATACAGGTCTTATTAAATCCTCTATTGCCAACACTTCTCCGTTTCTCCATGCCATAGCAATATCTTTTGCCGTTACTATTCCTATAATGTTATCTATCGAATCCCTGTATACAGGAATTCTGGAAAACTGCGTCGCTATAATTTCATTCATCAATTTCTCTCTCGGTTGTTCAATATTTACAGCAAAAATTTCAGATTTGGATATCATAACTTGTGTAATTTTAGTTTTTCTGAATTCTATAATTCTATTGATGATACTTCTTGATGTTTTTGATAACGGTGAAACCTTTTCATTGGACAACAAAAATTCCACTTCATCGGGTTGTATCAATTTCGGTTCTTGAGTTTTCCTTCCGACAACTTTAAGTATATCGTTGGAAATTGAAACCAAGAATATGTTTAAACCTCTTGTTATCGTTGTAAATTTTATTACTATCGGTAATGCCTTTATTGCAAATTTATCCGCTTTATATCTGCCGAAAGATTTGGGTATAAGATTCGTAAAGATTAATGTTATAACTATAGCTATTACCGGAATTATACTTATCCATAAAGCTTTATCCAATTGATATTTTTCTATAATATCAAGCCCCATTGAAGTTGTAGATACTCCTATAGCAACAACAGAAAGGTTCATCCACACTATCATTGTAGTAATAACATCATCGGGATACTGTTCCCAATAAGCTATATATCTGTACAATTTATTATATCTTTCTTTTATTCTTCTTATATTGGAACTTGTAAGACTGGTTATCGCCGTTTCAGCAGCGGAAAAAAATGCCGCCGAAAACATAAACACTAAAAAGATTAAAAATTTTATAATTATCTGTATCATTTTTTACCTAAACTTCATCATATTCGTCGAGTATTTCCCCGACAATTTCTTCAACTATATCTTCCAATGTTACCATGCCTATTATTTTATCTTTCTTATTTTTCACAAAAGCTATATGAGTCGTTCCTTCTTGTAACTCTTTTAACAATTCACTTATTTTTTTGTCGGGATTAATAAAGTATGCCGGTTTAATAGATTTTTTTATAAGATTTTCTTTCTTTTCTTTCCATAACCACAAAATATCATTAATATGAACATAACCTATAATATTTTCTTTCGTCCCTTTATAAACCGGTACTCTGCTTCTGGCCGTTTCAACAATCATGTCTATAAATTTTTCGTTATCGTCATCAATATTTACTGCTTCTATATCTTTAAACGGTGTCATTATTTTTACGGCAATCGTTTCGGTAAATCCTACCGATCTTTCGAGCATTGTACTTATGTTTTTATCAAAGATACCTTGCTTATCGGCTTCCGAAATCAAAGTCTCAACTTCCTCTCTTGTAAGAGCAGGGTATTCATCTTTTTCATCATCTTTACTGAACATTAAATCCAATATTTTCATTATCGGATAAAGAAAAGGTTTAGTAACATGTTCTATTTGCGAAAGTAACGGTACAGTAAGCAATGCCACTTTTTGAGAATTTGCCCTGCTGTAAATTTTCGGTGTAATTTCTCCGACAATTAAAACCGTAAATGTTGCAACTATCCATGTAATAACATCCAACACATTTCTGTTTACCATATAAAAAATTGTAACCGCTAAAGAACTAAACAAAAAGCTCACCATCATATCGGATAAAACATTTCCGGTCAAAATAACGGTAAGTAAATAATACGGACTGTTCAACCATCTTAATAACGGCTCTGCTATTGATTTCTTTAAGACTATAAGTTTTTTTACTCTGTATCTGGATAGACTGTTCAATGATATTTCGGATGCCGACCAAAAAGCAGACAGCATTAAGAAAAATATTAATAGAAGTATTTCTAAGAAAATATACATTTGAATATTTTATCCTGTTTTGAAAACATCTTCTTTTTGTTTTCAGGGGTATAATCCGTATATCCTTCCAAATGTAAGATTGAATGTATTACAAGATAACATAACTCTTGTTCATAAGTAAAGCCGTATTTCTTTGCATTTTTTTTAGGCCTGTTATCAGAGATATATATGTCACCCATGAAAAGGTCTTTATCTACGAGAAAAGAAATAACATCCGTTATTCTGTTAACTTTCCTGTATTTCCTGTTCATCTTTTTTATAGCAATATCACTTACCATTGTAAAACTGATATTGTATTGTTTTATCTTTTCATATTTTAAAGCAAACTCAGCCGTTTTTTTCATCAACGGAATTATTTTTTTATCAAATCCGGTAAATATCAATTCCTTATTTTTCATCTTTTTCCTTCTATTCTTCTAATCTTCACAAAAGTCGCTTAGCGGCTTTTGTATTCTATTCTGGCATGATATATTGAGCACAATGTATTTGTTACACTTTCGGATATTTCAAATAAATCTTTTAATGTTATAGGACAATCCGAAAATTGTCCGTCGGCAAATTTATTATTTATAACTTTTTCCACCATTTCTTTCAGTTTTCCGGCAGAAGTTTCTTTCAATGTTCTTGATATTGCTTCTACGGAATCGGATATCATAAGTATTGCCGCAATTTTTGTTGTAGGTTTCTGACCGGGATATCTGAAATCTTGTTCATTAACACTGCTGTCTTTTTCCAATGCTTTATAATAAAAATATTGTATTAACGATGTACCATGATGCTGATTTATTGCATCTACTATAATTTTATCTATTTTGTATTGTTTTGCTAAAGCAACACCGTCTTTAACATGAGAAACCAATACCAAACCGGACATTGAAGGTGAAATTTCATCGTGCGGATTCTTGGCACCGTTTTGATTTTCTATAAAATATTCCGGATTTTTTAGTTTACCTATATCGTGATAATATGCACAAACTCGTGCAAGTAATGCATTTTCCCCTATTGCTTCGGCAGCATTTCCGGCAATAGATGCCGTCATTAAACTGTGATGATATGTACCGGGAGCCTCTTCCATAAGTCTTTTTAATAACGGGCTGTTAAAGTCGGAAAGTTCTATAAGTTTTATATTCGTCGTTCTGGAAAATAAAGATTCAAAAATAGGAAGCAATGCCAATATCATCAAAACAGATAAAGCGGCATTCATTGCAACATAAGCAATATTTTCTATCGTTTCATCGAGACTTAAAATATTAAAAAAATAGAAAACTATTAACGGAACAAGCATTGCAAAAAATATATTTATTCCTACTCTGGTAAAACCTGTTCTGCTTCTTATTTTTCTTACATTTATTACCGATACCAACCCGCCGGCAATATGAAATAAAGGAACTATTATTGAAAAATCATTTATTAAAATAAAAAATATTACCATTGTAAAAGTGTACACAACACTTACTCTAACGGATACAAGTAATGCCATTAAAACGGTAAATGCCGATAAAGGGAAAGAAATTTGTGACATTAAACTCGTATAAATTTGAAAAGATAACAAAGAAACAACGGTGATAAAAGATATTATTAAAACCTTAACATTATCTAAATTTATTTTATTTGCTTCATATTTAAAATAAAAAATTTCAAAAGCAAATATAGATAAAAGGGCAACAAATACACCGACCATTTCCAAATAGTTTACCGTAGTTTGCATTATCAACATAAAATAAATACAAATAAAAGAAACTATCACGGTTAAGGGTATCGGAACACTTATATCTTTTTTTAATATATTATCGCTTGATAATCTTATTTTAGGAACAATAGGAACTTCATTATCCAATTGTTTTATTAGAAACAACAGGAATTTTTTTACTTTTGATTTTAACCAACTTCTTAAAGTCTTCACTATTTTTCTTCTGTGTTAACCTGTTTTTTTTGGTTTATTTTTATTCCCAACTCTCTTAATTGTTTTTCAGCAACTTCCGACGGAGCATTTGATAACGGGCATATAGCTTTTTGTGTTTTAGGAAATGCTATAACTTCTCTTATGGACTCTTCCCCTATTAACAATGCACATAACCTGTCAAAACCGATTGCAAGTCCGCCGTGCGGAGGAGCTCCGTAAGTTAATGCATCAAGTAAAAATCCGAACTTTTCTTTTGCGGATTCTTCGGTAATATTTAAAAGATTAAATACTTTTGATTGCATATCGGATTTATGTATTCTTATCGAACCTCCGCCGAGCTCGACTCCGTTTAAAATAACATCGTAAGCTCTTGCTTTGGCCTCGCCTGCTTTTTCCTGAGTAAGTTTATCAACATCTTCATCTTTTACTGCCGTAAACGGATGATGGTTTGCCACCCATCTTTTTTCTTCTTTATCCCAAGCAAATAACGGAAAATCCACTACCCATAAGAAATTAAATTTATCTTTATCTATAAGGCCTAACTGTTTACCCATCTTTAATCTCAATGCACCAAGACCTTGAGCAACAATATCAACTTCATCTGCCAAGAAAACCACCAAATCACCGTCTTTAGCTTCAAGTTTGTTTATTATTGTGTCTATTTCTTCTTTTGTGAAAAATTTAACAATATTGGATTCTGCACCGTTAGCGGTTATCTTCATCCAAGCAAGACCTTTTGCACCGAACTCACCTACAAATTTTGTAAGTCCGTCAATTTCGGATCTTGAAAATTTTGCACCGCCTGTTATACAAAGTCCTCTGACAACATTACCTTTTGCTATAACATTTTTGAATACTCCGAAACCGCAATTTGCAAGTTCTTTTGTAAAATCTTTTATTTCCATTGCAAATCTTGTATCGGGTTTATCGGAACCGAACCTTAACATTGCTTCATCGTAAGGCATTCTTAAGAACGGTGTTTGTATTTCTTTACCTAAAACATCTTTAAATATTTTGGCAAGCATTTGTTCAACTATAGTCATAATATCCTGTTCATCGATAAAAGACATTTCCATATCAACCTGAGTAAATTCAAGTTGTCTGTCTGCTCTTAAATCTTCATCTCTGAAACATCTTGCTATTTGATAATATTTATCAAAACCCGCAACCATCAATATTTGTTTAAATATCTGAGGTGATTGAGGCAAGGCATAAAAACATCCGTGTGCAAGTCTTGCAGGAACCAAAAAGTCTCTTGCTCCTTCAGGAGTAGATTTTGTTAAGAAAGGTGTCTCTATTTCCAAGAAACCTTCTTTGTTAAGATATTCTCTTATTGTTTGTGAAATTTTATGTCTTAAAATAAAATTCTTTTGGAAAGACGGTCTTCTTAAATCAAGGTATCTGTACTTTAATCTTATTTCTTCGGAAGTTTCTTTATAGTCGTCAACTTCCAACGGCAATACAGGGCTTGTATTGATTATTTCAAGTTCGTTTACAACTATTTCAACTTTACCTGTAAACATGTTCGGATTAACTGTTCCTTCAGGTCTGTTTCTGACCAAACCTTTTACGGATAAAACATACTCGCTTCTTAAATGTTCCGCCTGAGAAAATATTTCTTTTTTCTCGGGTTGAAAAACTATCTGAACAAGACCTTCTCTGTCTCTTAAATCAATAAAGATAACTCCGCCGTGATCTCTTCTTGAATGTACCCAACCGCTTACAACAATTTCTTTACCGATAAAACTTTCATCTACTTTACCGCAATAACAACTTCTTTTCATCTTAGTCCTCTATGTATAAAAATTAGTTTATTTATAGTCTTATATATTTTATAAAAAAACATAAATAATGACAATAAGAATATAAAAAAACATTGATTTTATATCAATATGCTATTATAATATTTATTACCAAAGACTATAAGGAGTTGTTATGAACAACAAAAAAGGTTTTACTATGCTTGAGATGCTGATAATAATTATAATTGTTTCAATATTAGCTATTGTCGGAAAGGGGTCTTACGATTATTCCGTAGAAAAGAGCATAGTTTCTGAAGTAGCTCCAATGATAACCGCAATATCATTTGCACAACAAGCGTACTATGTAGAACATCACCACTTTGCTGCCGGTATAGAAGAGTTAAATTTAGATGTTGAAGGAAATTTGGAATATTCCGATGCCCTTTATTTTGGAGATCCTCAGCAAGGAGCGAGATATTATTTACGGACAAAAAACTTTATTTATGGAACTTGGTGTTTAAATGGTAATTTACAATACGATCCTTATATAGCTTTTACACGAACAGGAAATCGCAGATCTTTTCCTCACCACACTTATTATGATATTGTTTTAAGACTTGGCAGAAGAGACCACGAGATACATTATCAAGGGGTGGGCTGGAATCAAGCCAATTATTATGATAACTACTTAAAGAAAAAAGTACTTGTTTACTTGATGAAGAAAATTTTACCTAGCAAAGATTACGAATCCATAATATTGAAGTAATTATTTTGTATATTTGCACACACACGTTTTAATAAATAAACAAAGCAGGAAGAAAATTTTTCTTCCTGCTTTTTTATAAAAGTTTTTATTTTTATTAAATTAAAATCTTACATCGATACCGGCTGTCCCTGTAATTCCCGGCATAGGATAACCATAACTTAATTGATATTTATCATCATTTGTTAAGTTGTTTCCCTTAACCCATAATGAAACGTATTTCATTATTTGATAATCTGCTCTTGCATTAACTATACAATAATCTTTTAAATAGTCTCCTGTTTCACACAATGTTGTGGTAACATAAGAAACATCAGCAGATATTTTTAAATCTTTTATGGGCTTAACTGTTATTGCATAATTTAAATTATGCATAGGTTTATAAATTAAATCGGTATGAGTTTTTGTATCTTCTGCTCTTAAATATGTGTAATTCAATTTATGTTTAATATCTTTTGTCATATTATAGTTTGCTTCAACTTCATAACCATACTGTCTTGCTTCGTCCACATTCTGTGCTATATATTTATAAGTTTCAAGATCATATATATTTTGTATTAAATCCTCACTGGTAATATAAAATCCAGTTACTCCAATACCTATGGTTCCATTATTATATTCAATACCAAAATCACTTGATATACCTTTTTCAGGTTTTAAATTAGGTGCCGGAGCATACCAAGTATCATCACCATAAATTTGACCGAATGTCGGAGCATTCCAAACTTTGCTTACATTACCTGAAACTTTTATTTCATCAGTTAATTTATAAACAGCAGAAAGTGCAGGTGTAAATACATCTTCATAGTCGGTATTTTTATCTCCTCTTACAACTGGAATTAAAGTTAAATCACCAAATTTTAATATTGCCTGTAAATACGCTGCAGCATTTTCTCTACTTCTATTTATTTTTTCAGTATCATATATTAAATCTTTTTGTTTGAATTCTGTTTTATCCCATTCCAAACCTAATGTTAACATTTCTTTGTATGTAACGTTTCCTTTAACTCCGGTATTTACAGTATTATATTCACTAAAATAAGCTCCCCAAGCATCATACATATCACCAGCTTTTCTTGTATAATTCGCATTGTATCCTGAAACTTGAAACTTAAAATCTTCTATTTTTGTATTGTAATCCAATTTTAAATAATTATTATCTTCAAATTGTTTTGCAGTTTCTGATGCATAAGTCAAAGAACCAGGATTTCCTAAATCGGCATTATATGCCTGTCCTGATAATATTATTTCGGAATTTTCTGTTAAATTTACACCGATTTTACCGAAAATATTTTTTGAATCATAAAATGAATTTTTCCTGTAACCATCTGAAGACAACATAGAAGGCGCAATCAATATAGATATAACATCATTTGCATAAGCCCCTGTTATACCTGCATTTATTGTGTTAAATGTTCCATAAGAAAAATACGGATTAACATTCGGTGTTAAAGGTGTAGCTTTTTTTGTTATAACATTGATAACACCACCGAAAGCTCCTGTTCCGTAAAGAGCGGCACCCGAACCTCTTATAATTTCAACTCTTTCTATCATACTTGCAGGAATTGCCGTAAAGTCTGCTCCACCACCTGTTCCTATATCGTTTACAGGTCTTCCATCAACTAAAACCAATACCTGACCTGCTGCGGAACCTCTCATGGAAATTGATTGTGCCTGCCCCAACGGGCCATAAGCTTTATAAGAAACACCTACTTCATCTTCAACTATTTCTCCCAAAGTTTTTGCACTTTTTTCTTTAATTTCTTCTTCCGTAATAATGGTTAAGTTTGTTGTTAAATCGCTTAACGGTTCTGCCGTTTTTGTTAAAGACAAAAAGACTTCTCCTTCGTTTTCATCTTCATCATAATCTGCTGCAATTACTGTTTGAGTAAATGCAGATACTGCCAAACTCAATACTGCCAATAAACTTATAAATTTTCTCATTTTATTTTTTCTCCATAAAAAAACTTATTTTTGTATAGCAAAAATTTTCTATACATCCGTCTTTCCATACATCCATACCTCAAAAATCGTATGGCGATTTTTTATCCGTCAATAATAAACGATTGTTTCATAATAACCTCCTCGGGGTTTATTTTGATTAACGGTCGGTCTCCTGACTTAGAGTTTTTACTGCAAATATTTCCTTCCCGATTTTTTGATAATCAGTGAAAATATTTAATTACCGCACTCAATACAGTAGCCGGACTGTAGCCGATTCTCACGGCTTTCCCGTACACCGTTATAACTGCAATTTATAATTTATAATGTACAATGTATAATTAGCTAAAAAATCTTTAAATTTTTCGTTTACAAGCATGATTAAAGCCGTCTATGAGCGCAGAAAAATTTAGAGCAAAAAGCTATAAATAAAAAAAGCTTTTTAGTGCGAACATGTTTGAAAAAAATCCGTTTCGTTAGGTTGTTAGGATTTTTTAAGTTGGAGCACGGCTTTAAATTTTTCAAACGAATGGCTTTTTTGCTTGTAAATGAGAAATTTTAAAAGAACTAAAAACGACAATTTATAATTTACAATTTATAACTAAATTTTTCAAATTATTTTTGTCGTTGTTGCTTTTCTAAACTTATAACCCTATAACCTAATAACCTGTCGTTATTTTAATTGTATACCGGTATAACTACAGGTTTTTTCGATATCGGATTAGTATGAACAACAACTTTTACATCATAAACTTTTTCTATATCTTTATAATTTAAAACTTTTTCGGCAGATCCGAAATTGATAACCTTTTTATCATCAAGAAAAACTATATCCGAACAAAATTCTCCTGCCAAATTCAAATCGTGAACGGTAGTAATAATTGTTTTATTATATTTTTCGTTTAACATTTTTAACAACTTAAATATTGTTGCCTGACTGCCGATATCAAGATGAGATGTCGGTTCATCGAGTGCAACAATATCGGTTTGTTGAACCAATGTCTGCGCCAACAAAACTTTTTGTCTTTCCCCGCCGGAAAGTTCGTTTATATTCCTTTCTTCTAATTCCGATGTTTCGGTAAGTTTCATTACATCTTCAACTGTTTTAAAATCTTCTGCACTTGCCATCTTGAACATGTTTGTGTAAGGATATCTCCCGAACATAATAAAATCTTTAACATTAAAAGAAAAGTCAAACTGCATCGTTTGCGGCATAAAAGAAATTTTCCTTGCCAAAATATTTTTTTTCATATCATAAACATTTTTATCATCAATGAAAATATTTCCTTTTACGGGTTTTAAAAGCCCTGCTATTGATTTTAGCAATGTACTTTTACCGGTTCCATTTTTACCGATAATTCCGATAAAAGATTTCTCTTTTAAGTTTAAAGTTATATCTTCAAGAACCGTTCTTTTATCGTAAGATAATGAAACTTTTTCTATTTTTATCATATAGATATCTTACCTGCTTTTCTTAAAAGTAAGAAAACAAAAAATAAACCGCCGATTATGCTTGTTATTACACCTATCGGAATTTCCACGGGAGCAATTACAGTTCTGCTTACCGTATCACATATCAACAAAAATATTGCTCCTACGACAGCGGAAAACGGCATCAATACTTTGTTATTATTTCCCACAAATTTTCTTGTAATGTGCGGTATCATAAGTCCTACAAAACCTATAACTCCGCAACAACTTACAATGCATGCCGTTATTAACGAGCTTAACAAGAAAATATATTTTACCGTTCTCGCCGTATTTATGCCTAACGAATTAGATTTTTCATTACCTAAACTTATTATATTTATAACATTACCCAAGCAACATAAAATTACAACACCTGCCATAACTAAAATTATTACCATAGGCAAAATTCGTTCATCAAAAAAAGCAAGATTTCCCATAAGCCACATAAAAGCGGAATACAATTGATCCGAAGACGATATTGAAAATACCAACATTACCGCAGAAGAGAAAATATAACTTGCAACCACACCGGAAAGTATCATGGTATTGGAATCAAACTCTTTTTTCATGTTAAGTATATAAACTAAACCTACCGATAACAATGCACCTAAAAATCCCAACAACGGTAAAAATATCCAAGAAAGTTTTGTTATTCCGAAAGCAAAACCGATTGAAGCACCAAATGCCGCACCGCCCGAAATTCCTAATGTGAAAGGATCTGCTAACGGATTTCTAAGTACACCTTGAAAAACACAACCGCTGCAGGCAAGACCTGCACCTGCAACTATAGCAATAATAACTCTGGGCAATCTTATTTGATTTATTATCGTGTAAGTATTACCCTCACCGGTTGAAAATAAAGATTTTAACATTTCCATAACGGATATATCACTTATACCGGATATCATCGCAATTATAAATGTTATAACCAATATTATAAGTAATAAAACGAACTTGAGAATTTTGTTCATTTTTTTATTATCAAATTATTTATTTCCTTATATTTTTCACGAATATGTTCTTGTTCTTTTTTAGACCTTATCTTCATATTCCTTTCTTCTCTTTCTTTTCTTGCAAATGCTTCTTCTTTTGCTCTCCTTATAGCTTCTTCCCTGGTCGTTTCTGCCAACATATCTGTCTTCACATCTATTTTTTTTTCACTTGCTTTTTTTATAGCTTCTTTCTTACTGTTTTCGGCCAATATATCTATATTCCTATCGGCAATTTTATTTTTTTCGTCCGCTTTTCTTATTGCTTCTATTCTACTGTTTTCAGCCAATATATCTATACTTATGGTAAAACCTCTATTTTTAGCTTTTTTATTTTTATTACCATTGTTACCTGCGACAAAGACATATACTATAAGCACAAAAAAAACAAAAGCAATAAGAGCGATAAAATAACTTTTTTTATTTTTTTCTAAGTCCCTTATTTTTTTTATTATTAACTCAAATTTATTCTTCTCTTTATCAGAAGTAACATCCTCAGTTTCATTGTTTTTACTGTTTAGCAAATTATCTAAACTATCAGAGATTTCCTTAAGTTTTTCTTTTTGTTTTATTTCTTTGCTGATAAAAGCAAGTATTGAGTCAGATGCTCTCTCACCTTTTTCATTATATCCTACACTTTTAATGTCCTTTTCCCCGTTTATACCGAATGTATGTGAACCGCCTGCTGATATTTTAACGATATTATCCAAACTGCCAACTTCACATTGACCTTTATCGTTATTTCCTGTCGCAACGACCGTTCTATCACTTCTTAAACCAACAGTATGATCTCTTTTTCCTGCCGATATTGCTATAATTCTGTTCCAATCCGAAACATTACACTGCCCTTTATCGTTATTTCCCACAGCGACAACCGTTCCATCTTTCTTTAAACCGATTGTAAAATCGTATCCTGCGGAAATTGCGGCAATATCTTTCCAATCTTGAACATTACATTGTCCCTTATCATTATTTCCTGTTGCAACAACACTTCCGTCACTCTTCAAACCTATTGTAAAATCGTATCCTGCGGAAATTGCAACAATATCTTTCCAATCCTGAACATCACATTGTCCAAAAAAAGTATTCCCTGCTGCAACAACGGTTCCATCGGATTTTAATCCTATTGTAAAATTGTATCCTACGGAAATTGCGGCAATATCTTTCCAATCTTGAACATCACATTGCCCGTCATTATTATCTCCGCAAGCGACAACCGTTCCGTTTTTCTTCAATCCGACCGTATGCATATATCCCGCAGCGACATCGGCAATAGAGTTCCACTTTCTAACATTACATGCTCCAAAGCCATTTTCTCCGACGACATACATTGTATTATTTTGATTTACCGCTACGATATAATTATCACCCGCAGACATAGATATCAAATCCACAGCTTCTATATTTTGGATAACACACAAACCTATAATAAATACTATAACTATGTTTACAAAAATAAACTTTATAAATCTGTTCATATATACTTTTAATCTCCTGCAGTATTGTTCAATTTGTTTTTCAAAACTTTTATTCCGTTCAAAAATCTTTTTGGAGTAGGTGTAAAAATATCGTTTGCTTCCAACAAATAAATCTTATTATTTTTTACCGCCGTTATGTTTTTATATTTGTTCCATTTGGCAATTTCCTGTTCGCTTACATCTCCCATATTTACAAGCATTATAATATCCGGATTTTTTTCTATAACAGATTCCACGCTTATGTTAGGATATCTCATATCTATATCTTCAAACACATTTATTCCGTTTACAAATTTGTTATATTCATTAACAAAACTTTGTTTACCTACGGTAAATATGGGATTTGCACCTACTTCCCAAAATATTTTTTCTTTGTTAATATTTTTTGCATCATCGTCTAATTTAGAAATTTCATTTTTCACATTATTTATTATTTCTTTTGCCGTATCCGATTTATCCAAGTAGTCGGCAAGCTGTTGAAAATTGATACAAATATCTTCAAAGCTTGAATACGGTTCCATAACATATACTGTTAATTTTAATCTTATCAACTTATCAATAACGGTTTTATAATTTCCCTCTTTCGTAGCTATAATCAAATCGGGATTCAATGATATAATTTTTTCAATATTGGGTTCCGTTACTGTTCCGATTTTTTCTTTTTTAAAATTACCGTCGGAACAATAAACCGTGTTTGCAACCAATTCTTTATCAATATCCAACTCGTATAAGCTTTCCGTAGCAGACGGTGCCAACGAAATTATTCTGTTGTACTTTGCAAAAACGTTTGATGATAATAAAAATATTAACAATAATAAAATTTTAAAAATGCTTTTCATTTCTAATTGCTAATTTCTAATTACTAATTGTATTAAAATTCAATTCCTTCCTGTGCCGGAACACCCTTATTGTAAGGATGTTTTATTTCTTTTACTTCACTTACCAAATCGGCAACATCTATAAGTTTTTGACTTGCGCCTCTTCCGGTGACAACAATATTAGATTTTTCGTTCAATTGTTTTATAATATCTATCAATAAATCTTCTTCTATAAAATTATCTCTTATTGCAATATTAAATTCTTCCAATACTATCAAATTATATTTATTATTCTTTATAATTTCTTTTAATTTATCTATTGCCTGTTTACATTCTTCTACTGTTTGTTCTTTTGTTATATCTCTAAAGCAAAACGGATGTTTTGTGGCAAAAGAAAAGAAATCCAACCCTTCGAGTTTGGTCAAAATTTTTTGTTCTCCGTAAAAATCTTCACCTTTAAAAAGTTGAACCAAACAAACTTTTTGATTATGTCCCAAAGCTCTGACTATTTGACCTATTGAAGATGTGGTTTTTCCTTTTCCGTTTCCTGTTATTACTATTATCATATTTTCTATACCACTTATAACGATTTGTAATTTTGGCTTACAACTTTGTGTTTTCAAAAATCATGTACCCATTCACTTCGCTATATTTTTAGTACACTTCATTTTGAAAACACTTCGTTTCAACTCAAACTTACAAATCTAAATATGTAAAATCGCTAAGCGATTTTTATTATTTTGCTATAAAATAAAAAAAACCGGTTTCTAATAAGAAATCGGTTACTCAAAACTACAAAAACAATCTCCTTTCTCATAGAAAAGAAACGGTTTAAACTAATAAGTAATAAAGATCTTCAACTTTATTTGGGCCTGGTAGGACTTGAACCTACGACCATTCGATTATGAGTCGAGTGCTCTAACCAACTGAGCTACAGGCCCTTCAAAAAAAACAACACAAGTATTATACTTAAAACTTTTTTTTTAGTCAATACTTGAAAAAATACTCAATAATATGATATAAATATTGGCTATGAATACAAATGCGTCATTAGCTCAATTGGTAGAGCAAACGGCTCTTAACCGTTAGGTTATAGGTTCGATTCCTATATGACGCATTTTTTTTATTTTATCAAGAAAACTATTGACAAATCAGTCAATAAATACTTAAATATACTAACGAGCCGATAAACGGTTCGTATTAAAAAAGTCCTGATCGGACTATAAATAAGGAGTAGACGTAAATGGCACAAGGTAAAGTAAAATGGTTTAATGACCAAAAAGGTTATGGATTCATTTCCAACGATGATGGTTCAGGCGATGTATTCGCACATTATTCAGCTGTTCAAGCAGAAGGTTTTAAATCTCTTGCTGAAGGCGACAAAGTTGAATTTGATGTTGTTGAATCAGAAAAAGGTCCTAAAGCAGCTAACATAAGAAAAATATAATTTTTTTGCTAGCATAATAAAAAACACTCTGTCGAAAGGCAGAGTGTTTTTTTTATTTGATTAAATTTATTTACTGAAATATTCCAAAGCTAAAAGATATCCCTGAATTCCAAGACCTGCTATTTGTCCTATAACAACAGGTGCAATTAAAGAGTTATGTCTGAATTCTTCTCTGGAATAAACATTTGAAATATGAACTTCTATTGCGGGTATATCAACAGCGGCAAAAGCATCTCTTATTGCAACCGATGTATGAGTATATGCCGCGGGATTTATTATAACAGCATCAAAATTTCCTTTCGCTCCGCAAATTTTATCAACTATTTCACCTTCGTGATTTGATTGAAAAAATTCAACTTCAACCTTTAATTGTTCTGCTCTGTTTTTTATTTCGTTTTCGATATCTTTCAAAGTTGTTTTACCGTAAATTTCAGGTTCTCTTGTACCTAACAAATTTAAATTGGGCCCGTTAATTATCAATATTTTTTTCATTTTATAAAATCCTTTATTGTATTTAAAATTATTTTATTATCAATTTCTATACCTGTTTTGGCTTTACCGATTTTTTCGGGTAAAACAAATCTTACTTTTCGAGAAACTGATTTTTTATCTTTTTTCATTATGTTTAATAAATCAATAGGATTAACTTTTAAATTAACTTTATCGCTAAATCCGGAACTGATAATCATATCCTTTATTTTTTGTTTTGTTACGTTGTCACAAAATTTAACTCTGTTAGAAAGTTCGGCAACAAATAACATTCCGATTGCAACAGCTTCACCGTGCAAATATTTTTTATATTTTGTTACGGTTTCCAATGCATGTCCGAAAGTGTGTCCGAAATTCAACAACTCTCTCACACCTTTTCTTTCTTTTTCATCTTCTTCTACAACTTTTGCTTTAAACTTACAACACTCATAAATAATTTTGTCGAAATCTTTTTTATTTATAACAGATTTGTTTAATATTACATTTAATTCATCAAAAAATTTAGAGCTGAAAGTAATTGCATATTTAATTACTTCCGCCATACCGTTTTTTATATGTTCGGGACTTAATGTTTCTATGAAATTTGAATTTATATAAACAAATTTCGGTTGATAAAATGTACCTACAACATTTTTACCCATTTCCAAATCTATGCCGGTTTTTCCTCCGATAGAAGAATCAACCATAGCAAGCAACGATGTAGGAATTTGTACAAGGTCTAAGCCTCTCATATATGTAGATGCAAACAGTCCGGAAATATCTCCTGCTACACCGCCACCCAAAGCAACTACAGTAAACTTTCTGTCAACACCTACTTTCAAAGCATAATTATATATATCAACCAAAGTATTTATGTTTTTTGATTGTTCCCCGGCTTTAAAAGTAAAACTTTCTAATATAAAATTCTCTTTTTTAAGTAATGAAATAAACTCTTTTAAATACAATTTTGAAACATTTGTATCACTAATAAAAAATATCTTCCTGTCAGGAAGATATTTTTTTAAACTTGCTAATAAATTCTTATTATTATCTGAAAATATTATCGGATATGGATTTTGTTTCAACTTCACATTTATAACTTTCATCGAAGGTTACCACTCTATATCTTTTTTTATTATTCCGTTACTGTTTTCTAATCCGTATCTCGTATTCCAATCTTGTTCTTGATCAGAAGATTTCGGTTTCTTAACACTTTTCTTATTTCTGTCAATAACTATCTTTTCTACAACATAAAAATTTTGATTCTTCATGTTACCTGACAAATTCTTATATGTCCTTGATTTAGGAGATATATTTAATATCTCTTTACCTGAAAGAACAGTTATCAAATAATTCCCGCCTTTTTCCAAACCGGCAATTTTATAATAGCCGTTCTTATCCGTTAAATAAATTTTCTCTTCACTTGCCAACAATAAACGAACTTGAACACCTTTCACACCAAACTTAGATTTTAAAACTCTACCTTCTATGTAGAATGTTTCCTTCTTTATATCTTTTGAAATCTCTTCTTTTTCTACTTTCTTTATTTTTGCTTCTTCGGCTGCTCTTATTTTTTCTTCTTTTGCAAGTCTTGCCGCTTCTTCTTTTTCTGCCTTTATTCTTTCTTTCTCTGCTTTTGCTTCTTCTATTTTAGCCTGTTTTTCTTCTTCGGCTCTTTGTTTTTCTTCCAATGCGACCCTCATTTTCTCTTCCGCTTCAAGTTTTCTCATCTCGGCTTCCATACGAGCCTGCTCTTCGGCTTCTTCTTTTGCTCTTATCTTTTCTTCTTTAGCCAATCTTATTGCTTCTTCTTTTTCTGCTTTAATTCTTTCTTTTTCCGCTTTTTCCGCTTCTATTCTTGCCTGTTTTTCCTCTTCGGCTCTTTGTTTTTCTTCCAATGCGGCCCTCATTTTCTCTTCCGCTTCAAGTTTTCTCATCTCGGCTTCCATACGAGCCTGTTCTTCAGCCTCTTCTTTTGCTCTTATCTTTTCTTCTTTTGCTATTCTTTCAGCCTCAGCTTTCTCCGCCTTAATTCTTTCGGCTTCGGCTTTTGCTTCTTCGGCTGCTCTTATTTTTTCTTCTTTTGCAAGTCTTGCCGCTTCTTCTTTTTCTGCTTTTATTCTTTCTTTTTCCGCTTTTTCGTCTTTAACAACTTCAACGGAAATTTTTTCTTTTTCCGTTTCAGGTTCTTCTTCATCCGACAAAACCGCAAAATTGATATTTTCCAAATCGTCCGATAAATTCGAAATTTCTATTTCCTGTTTCGTAAATATAAAACTGTCACTTGAAACTCTTATAACATAATCTTCATGCGGTGCTAAATTTTTCAATGTATATCTACCGTTTATGTCGGTCTTTGCCGATTTGTCATTGCATAATACAACAGCATCTTTTAATGGTCTTACACCATTCAAAACTTTACCGGAAACATTTAATGCTCCTTCAAAAGAAACAGTTTCATCCTGTTGTAATCTGTCTATAATTTGTTTTGGTTTGGCAAATTCTATTCCGTTTTTACTTGCAGTTATTATGTATTTACTGCCGCCTTCCACTCCCTTTATCGTACATAATCCGCTCTTATCTGTTTTATATACGGCATTATCCAACTTTATATCTACTTTCTCTAAAGGAACGCTTCCGCGAACGGCCTTAACTGTTATATTAAATTTTTCATTTTCGGCTTTAAATGCTTGATAATTGGGTTCTTTCATTAAGGAATTTATTATTTTTTCTTTAGGATCAAAAGAGTATCCTTTACTTGATACAGAAATTATATACTGTTTGTTTAATCCCAAATTAGGAATTTTAAACATACCTTGTGCATCCGATTTAAATTCTTCGTCAATATCACTTACTTTAACTACAACATTCTTAAGCGGTTTCCCGTTATATGTAACTTTTCCTACAAACTGACCTACTATTTCAAAATCGAGATTATCTTTATCACTTGTTACTCTTGTTACAGGTATTGATTTCGGTGATGAATCATATTTATTATCAGCTACTTTTATAACATAGTCTCCGTTTGTAACAGCGGACTCTACTTTATAGTATCCGTCTTCATCGGTTTTATATCTTACACCGTTTATATCTATGTCTATACCTGCAAGACCTTCTCCCGAAGATGTAACCCTTCCGGCAAGAGTAATATCTTTTTTGAAGTCATGTACAACATTTTTTTCCAAATAATCCGTTTTGTATGGACTAAAAATATATTTATCGGACACAACTCTTACTTCATATGGCCCGTTATAATCCAAGTTATCTATAACATATTCACCCTCTTCATCGGTATAATATTTAATCGGTCTGTTGCTAATCATAACAATAACGCCCTTTGCAGGTTTTCCGCCGACAATGACTTTTCCTCTTATGGAATATTTTGCACTTGAAGCAACAAAATCCTGATTGATTTTACTTTCATCCAAATTTTTGAAAACTTTTGTGTCAGGTGTGAATACGTATCCGGGTTTTGAAATTTTTAATGTATAAGTACCGCCTTTTTCAAGACCGGCAATTATATAGTTTCCCGTTCTGCCCGTTTTTACTTTTAAGTTTTTTGTACCGGTAACATCTATAGTAATATCGTTAAGTGCTAACCCCGAAGAGGACGAAAACTGAGTAACTGCACCGCTTATAGACACGGTTTCCGCATAGGAATACATGCACATAAGTAATCCGGCAAAAACGAATATGCAAGTTGCAAAAAGTTTTTTCATGTTTTCTCCTAATTTAGTTTATAACACATTTCCTAATATTTTAACCTTTTTTATTTTATTTTTCAATTATTTTTTCAATTTTTTATTATTGTTAAATTAGCAAACTTTGCCAACAACTTTTTCCATTGCCCGTTTGAAAACAGTACTACCAACTTTAAATTGTCTCCCGAACCGCTCTTTTCTATTATCTTTCCGTTACCGAAAGCCTGATGAGAAACAAGTGTCCCTATTTGGTACGGACTATCATCTGCTCTTTCCAAAGGTTCGTAAGTTATCTCTTCTTTATATTTAGATTCAAACGGAATAGTATTTGTTACAACATTTCTTGCTGCTCTGTTGGAAAGCTGCTCCGTAAAACCGGCTTCCAACAAAAATCTTGACGGCATATTCCATTTTGTTTTACCGAACACCGTTCTTTCGGTTGCCCAAGTCATATACAAATTTTCTTTGGCTCTTGTCATACCGACATACATTAACCTTCTTTCTTCTTCCAATTCCTGTTCATCATAAGCGGATTCACCTATAGGAAAAAGACCTTCTTCCAAACCTACTATGAACACATTTTTAAACTCCAATCCTTTTGCCAAATGGAGTGTCATAAGTGTAACTTTATCTTCACTATCCTGCCAAGAATCTATATCGGTAACAAGGGCTACTTGCGATAAGTACCCGGCAAGTGATCTGTCCGGTGATCTTCTTTCAAAATCTTCAACTGCGGAAACAAATTCTTGTATATTTTCTATTCTGCTTTTGTTTTCCGGACTATCGGTAAGTTCAAGTTCTCTTATATAACCGGAATCTTCTATTACCGTTTCCACTATTTCTTTTACGGTTTTATCATATTTCGTAAGAACATTTTTTTCTATTATTTGTCTGAACGAGTTCATTGCGGCAAGCGAACTTCTCGGGATAATGTCTGTTCCTGCAAACTTTAATGCTTCATATAACGAAATACCTTTGGATGTGGCAAAAGCTTCCAATTTATCCATAGAAGATTTTCCCACCCCTCTTCTCGGGACATTTACTACTCTTCTAAAACTTACATTATCGTTTGGATTATGTATAAGTTTTAAGTATGCCATAATATCTTTAATTTCGGCTCTTTCGTAAAACTTTAATGTTCCGACAATATTATAAGGTATTCCTTGTCTTCTTAAAGCATCTTCCAATGCTCTGGACTGTGCATTTGTTCTGTAAAAAACCGCAAAGTCGGAAAGCTTATAACCGCTTTCCCTGTTTATAAGTATCATATCCACAACTCTGGCAGCTTCATCATTTTCGTTCATATTTTGGAAAACATTTATGTTACCTTTATCTTCGTTACTTGTCCAAAGTTGTTTAGGTACTCTGCCGGTATTATTTTTAACCACATTCCATGCTCTTTGAAGTATCTTTGGCGTAGAACGATAATTTTCTTCAAGTTTTACCGTGGTACAACCGGGATAATCTTTTTCAAAATCAAGAATATTTGTTATATCCGCTCCTCGCCAAGAATAAATACTTTGATCATCGTCACCTACTACACATATATTCTTATATTTTTCCGCTAACATCTTCGTTAAAACATATTGTGCATGGTTGGTATCCTGATACTCGTCCACCAATATGTATTGAAATTTGTCTTGATATTTTGAAAGAATGTCTGGATTTGCCTGTAAATTTAAAACTGTTTGCATTATCAAATCACCGAAATCAAAAGCGTTATAAGTTTTTAATTTCTTTTGATAAAGTTCGTATATTGCCGATACCGTTTTACCGTAAAAGTCACCTTTTGCCTGGCAATCATCGTTCATATCCTGCGGGCTGTCCAAATCGTCTTTTGCTCTGCTTATTCTGTTTGCCACCCATGTAGGTTTAAACTTTTTATCGTCAAGATTTAATTCTTTTATACATTCTTTTACAACATTCACCTGCTCGCCCATATCGTATATAAGAAAGTTCGGATCTATACCGAAATTTTTTGCTTCGCAGGATAAAAGGTACAAACAGAACGAATGGAATGTGGAAACTCTGACATCAAAAGCCATGTTGTCGGTTAACTCGTTAACCCTTTTTCTCATTTCGTTTGCGGCTTTATTTGTAAATGTAACTGCCAAGATGTTGTAAGGTTTTACACCCTGTTCCAACAAATATGCAATTCTATATGTAATAACTCTTGTTTTGCCTGTTCCGGCACCTGCAAAAATTATTAACGGACCGTCTGTATGTAAGACGGCCTCTTTTTGTGAATTATTTAAATTGTCTAATGATATGGTCATAATTTGTGTATTATACCATATATAAAAAATAATACTCAAATAATTGTTTTATAAATAAAATATATGTAAAATATTAAAGTTATTTTATTTATCATATATGCAAAGGAGCATGTAATGAACACTCAACAACAAGAAAATAAATATTTAATGAAGACATACAAAAGATATAATGTTTCCGTTAAAAAATCTAAAGGGCAATATGTTTGGGACGAAAACGGTAAAAAATATTTGGACTTTTTTTCCGGTATAAGTGTTTGCAGTTTCGGACACGGTAACCCTGCAGTAATTTCCGCAATAAAAAAGCAGTTGGATTTGTTTGTACACTGTTCCAACGTTTATTATTCCAAACCGCAAGTTGAAGTTGCAAAAGCTTTGCTTGATAAATCTTTTAAAAACGGCAGGGTATTCCTTGCAAATACCGGTGCGGAAGCCAACGAAGGTGCAATAAAAATTGCAAGAAAGTGGGGCAGCGATCATCCTTTAAAAGACGGAACCAAAAGATACGAAATAATTGCATTTAAAAACTCTTTTCACGGAAGAACACTTGCAACTCTTGCTGCAACAGGTCAGGAAAAGTTTCATGTTTCTTTTAAACCGTTACAACAAAAATTTGTGTTTGCCGAATTTAACAATATAGATTCAGTAAAAAAGTTAATAAACAAAAATACTGTAGCAGTAATGATTGAGTTGGTACAAGGTGAAGGCGGAATAAATATTGCCGATAAAAAGTTCGTTAAAGATTTAAGAAAACTTTGTGACGATAAAAATCTTCTTTTGATATGCGATGAAATTCAGTGCGGTTTGGCAAGAACAGGTAAAACTTTTGCTTGGCAACATTACGGAATAAAGCCGGACATCTTTACATTAGCAAAAGCAATAGCTAACGGTCTTCCGTTAGGTGCTGTTGTTGCAGATAAAAAAGTTGCCGAGGTATTTAATTACGGTGATCACGGTTCAACTTTCGGCGGTAACCCCGTATCTTGTGCTGCAGCTGTTGCAACATTAAAATTAATTACTCCGAAACTTTTGAAAGATGTTACCGACAAATCAAAATATTTCGTTAAAAAGTTGAACGAATTAAAGAAAAAGTTTTCCTGCATTAAAGAAGTTAGAAGTTTAGGTCTTTTGGTAGGTGTGGAGCTTGATTTTGCCGGTAAAGATATAGTAGAATTTTGCATTGAAAAAGGTCTTCTTATAAACTGTACTCAAGGTAATGTTTTAAGATTTTTACCGCCTTTTGTAATAACTAAAAAAGATATAGATAAAGCAATTAAAATATTGGAGGATGCACTAAAATGGCAGACATTAAAAAAGTAGTTGTAGCCTATTCGGGCGGACTTGACACATCCATCATTTTATCTTGGATAAAGGAAACATATAATGCAGAAGTTATCGCATGTTGTGTAAATGTAGGTCAAGACAAAGAAGTTATCGGACTTAAAGAAAAAGCTAAAAGAACAGGTGCTTCAAAATGTTATGTTATAGATGCTAAAAAAGAGTTTGTAACAGACTACATTTTCCCTGCAATAAAAGCTAATGCTCTTTATGAAAACAGATACTTGTTGGGAACATCACTCGCAAGACCTGTAATTGCAAAGAAAATTGTTGAAATAGCAAAGAAAGAAAAAGCAGATGCAATTTGTCACGGTGCGACAGGTAAAGGTAACGACCAGGTAAGATTTGAACTCGGCTTTAAAGCTTTAATGCCTGAAGCAAAAATAATTGCTCCTTGGAGAATTTGGGACATTAAATCAAGAAACGATGCAATAGATTATGCTAAAAAAAGAGGAATTCCGGTTCCTGTAACAAAAGCAAAGCCTTATTCTTCAGATGCAAACCTTTGGCACATTTCTTATGAAGGCGGAGTATTGGAAGATACCGAAAATGAATGGGATGAAGATATGTTCCAAATGACAGTATCCGCAAAAGATGCTCCTAACAAAGCAACTTATGTAAAAATAGATTTCGTTAAAGGTGTTCCTGTAGCAATTAACGGAAAAACATTTGATCCTGTATCTTTGGTTCAAAAACTTAACGATGTTGCAGGTGCAAACGGTATCGGCAGAATAGATATAATTGAAAACAGACTTGTAGGTATGAAATCAAGAGGAGTTTATGAAGCTCCTGCTGCAACACTCTTATACTTTGCACACAACGAACTTGAATCTATGACAATAGACAGAGATACGGCACACTATAAAGAATTGATAGCACACAAATATGCAGAACTTGCATATAACGGATTATGGTTCAATCCTTTAAGAGAAGCTCTTGATGCTTTTATAGATGTAACTCAGAAATATGTTACAGGTTCGGTAACAGTAAAACTTTATAAAGGAAATATGCAGGTTGTTTCAAGAAAAGCAAAAAATCCTTTATATTGGGAAGAGCTTGCAACATTTGATAAAGACGAAATTTATAACCAAAAAGATGCAGAAGGATTTATCAATTTGTTTGGATTACCGACGAAAGTTCAGGCTTTGATGAGGAAGAATAAATAAAGGCTAAGTTCTTTGACGATAAAAATTTAAACTTTTAGTTACAACTTCATATTTTTAAAGCTTATGTACCGCTTCGCTTATGTACACCGCACTTTAAAAATATTTCGTTTCGCTAACAAATTTTAAATTTTTCTCTTATCTCTTAAATTTATATACTAAGCTAAATTATAAAAAAGGAATTGAAAAGAGCAGAAGATTTTTTTCTTCTGCTCTTTTTTTATGGTATAATTAAATAGTAGTTTAAAACTTAATATTAAATGTTTTTGGAGTCCGAAAGGACAGACTTTTGTTTATGCAAAAGGCATTCTAAACCAAAAACAGACCGTATAGGAATAAGATATTGAAGCTCGCTACTTTGATATCTTATTTCCGAGTGTTTGATGCCCTGTCAAAGGGCATTGAACCACGGCTGTTTATTTTGTGTCTTTAGAATGCCACGAAATAACACAGCCGTTTTTATTTTGCCTACCAAAAATCTTTCCTTTCGAAATTCCAAAAAATGAGATTTAAAAAGGAGGTGAATTTATTGTTTGTAATAAATAATAGTTTATAAGTAATATATCCTTATGTTGTAGAAATTTAATTAGGAGAGCTTTATGAAAAAAAAGTTATTTGTTGCTATAGTATTGTTATTATGTTTTTGTGCATACAATATGCCATTATTTGCAGCCACCAGTGCTGAAATAAAAAAAGAAATAAAAAAAGATGCAAAAAACAGCGCATTTACATTTGTTACCTCTAATGATGATGATTGCTTTTTATATAAAGATAGTAAAGGAAATTTTTATTTATATTACGGAAATTGGTTGTTTGATTATGTAGTTCTTTATGGAAAAAGTGAACTTGTTTCAAAAGAAGAAGTTGCGACAAACATGAAGAAATCATCAGAATCAGAAAAAATAGTTGAGGGAGAATATACTATTTATAAAGTAGATATGGGCTTTCTTAATGATACATTTTATTATGTAAGAACACCCAAAGGCAATTTCTATTCTGTTTCCAAAAAAATCAAAACAATAAAAATAAATGGAGCAGATGATTTGATTAACGATTTATAAGCAATATAAATTTAATAATAAAAAGGAGTTTTTATGAAAAAAATTTTAGTATGTTGTTTGCTGCTTTTTTGTATTTTATTAGTTGCTTGTGATAGCCCGAAAAAGTGTTGGGATAATGCGATTGAAAAATTAAATAATAAAGCTTATGTTGAGGCGGAAACAATTTTGAATAGCTTAATTGAGAAATATCCTACGAGTGAATTTGCAGAAAAAGCAAAAGAAAAAACAGCAGAAATTTATTGGAATAGAGCAACTGATAAATTTAATAATAAAGATTATGAAGAAAGTGAAAAAATTTTAAATGATATTATTGAAAAATATTCTACGAGTGAATTCGCAGAGAAAGCAAAAGAAAAAATAGCAGAAATAAATTTAACCAAAAATAAAATTAAAGCTCAAAGTGTGGTCGATGCAATAAAAAGTAATAAAGTTAAAATAATGAATGGAACAACAACAATGTTACAGGTAGTAATTGATGCTATAGGAGAACCGGTCAAAAGTTTTGATGACAATTCTCATAACATTTTGTTATATGGAGAGGAAGCAAAGGAAGTATCAAAAGATAATTTGACAATAGTTCCTTTTATAGTGAAAGTTCCTATACTTGGTGCTAAAACAATTAAAAGTATGTCTTCAACATTTGAAAACGGTAAAAAAATAAATAAAGGTATAGGTAAAGTAATATGTGCAGAATTAAATAAAATAGAACAAGAAACAAGTGCCGAATTCAGTAATGCAATGTATAGATTATCAAGAGGTTATGGGTATTATAATGATGCAGATGCTTATCAAATGGGAGCAAATATTGCTAACAAAATGGCAGCAAAAATGGAAAAAGTAATCTCTTGCGAACATATATTTAATATACAATTTGAAAGATTACAGATATATAGCTTTGATAAAAAGTTAGTATAAAAAAGGAGAAGTTTATGAAAAAAGTTTTGGCATGTTTTGTCGTTTTTTTTTGTATTTTATTTGTTTCTTGCAGTAGTTCTAACAAGTATGCAGGAAATAAAATATCAGCAGGTGACAAATATACTGTAGTCCTAAAGGAAAACGGGGAAGTAGTTGCTACGGGTAATAACGAATATGGTCAATGCGATGTTAGTGATTGGAAAAATATAGTAGCTGTATCGGCAGGTGTATATCATACAGTAGGATTAAAAAAAGATGGAACTGTAATTTCTAATATAAATGAAGGAATGCATATTGTTGAAAACTGGGAAAATATAATAGCAATCTCAGCTGGTGGTAGGCATACAATAGGTTTAAAGAAAAATGGGACTGTTGTTGCTGTTGGTAACAATGAAGAAGGACAATGCAATGTTAGTGATTGGAAAAATATAATAGCAATCTCAGCCGGTGTTAAACATACTGTCGGTCTAAAAAAAGACGGAACTGTTGTTGCTGTTGGTCGCAATAAAGAAGGACAATGCAATGTTAGTAATTGGGAAAATATAGTAGCAATCTCAGCTGGTGGTATTGTCACGGTTGGTCTAAAAAAAGATGGAAATGTAATTATTGCTACTAATTTTTTGGATGACTTTGATGATGTTAAAGATTGGAAAAATATAATAGCCATATCTGCAGGTTTATTTCATATAGTGGGATTAAAACAAAATGGTAAAGTAGTTGCTACAGGAGATAATGAGGAAGGCCAATGTAATACTCAAAATTTTGAGTTGAACAATTAAAATAATATAAAAGGATAGTTGTTATGAAAAAACTTATATTATCATTAACAGTAATATTTTTGTTTAGCGGTTTAAGTTTTGCAAAAACAAATTCAAATAATTCTGTTGCTCGTTACAAATCCGGTAGTTATAAAGTAACTACCGGAAACAGAAGTAATACCTACGATAAATACGGTAAGAAAAAGAGTTCAAAAGTAAAAGATTCTTCCGGTAATACGACTATTACAAAATATGATAAAAAAGATAATAAAACTAAAACAACTATAAAAAAGCCTAACGGCTCAAGTAAAACTTATGACGAAAGCGGAAAGTTAATTAAGAAAACAGATGTTACAAATTATTAGAGAAAAAAATAAATGAAAAAGAATACTAAAAAAATTATATTAACTATTGTCGGTATACTTGTTTTTGCTTGTATATGTTATGCGTTATTTTCAAAACCATACAGAATTGAGAGAATAAAAGTTTTTGTAAATGATACGATTTCAAATTTTACAAGCAATGATTAAAAACTTATAAAAGTATAAAATTTTTTCGATTATAAATTAAAAACCATAATTTATATTTTTATCCCTTTCTTTCCTTTACACTTCACCTTAATTATTATAAAATAGATAGGTTAAAAAGGTAAAAAAATTGCGAAGCAATTTTAGAGACTAAAAGATTTGTCAGCGAGACGAAGATTTTTTCTAACCTAAGTGTATGTCTTACAATACATGAGGTTAAAAAAATCAAAGTCGCAGCTCAAAGCTTTTAGCCGATATAAAGGACGGGAAAAATGAAAAATTTTCAACAATTCATCGGTTCATTTTCTTTCGATCAAAGATTGGCGGAAGTTGATATTGAAGGTTCAATCGCACATGTGCAAATGTTAATAAAAACAAAAATTATACCTGCTTCCGACGGTAAAAAAATTATTGCAGGATTAAATTCCATACTTAAAGATTTGTCTAAAGGGTGGACTCTTCCTATGGAAGAAGATATCCATTTTGCAATAGAAAAAGAACTTATAAGAAGAATCGGTGCCATCGGCGGTAAAATGCATACGGCAAGAAGCAGAAATGATCAGGTAGCTACCGATTTAAGACTTTATATAAGAAAAGAAATTTTGACAATATTCGACATGTTAAATGCTTTTCAAAAAGTGCTTGTACAAAAAGCAGAAAAAAATATTGATGTTATAATGCCGGGCTATACTCACTTACAACCCGCACAACCTATAATTGCTTCTCATCATTTACTTGCTTATGCTTGGATGATACAAAGAGATAAAGAAAGAATTATAGATTGTTTAAAAAGAGTAAATGTTATGCCGTTGGGAAGTGCCGCACTTGCTGGAACT
>ODAI010272261.1_pt1 | contig 30507 bp, 25 predicted proteins | sample 1539321 | NCBI WGS metagenome assembly ODAI01 (sample SAMN02144231, study PRJEB22623) | gut metagenome | biome: sheep rumen | host: Ovis aries | place: New Zealand
AAACGGATCTGGGCGGATGGCTGCCGGAGGGCATCCCGGTGTGCGGCGTGCTGGGGGATTCCCACGCGGCGCTGTTTGGCCACGGCTGTCTGGAGCGCGGCATGACCAAGGCGACCTACGGCACGGGCTCGAGCATCATGATGAATATCGGCACGGAGTTCACCGCCTCCCGGAACGGGCTGGTGACCTCCCTGGCCTGGAAATACGGCGGCCGGGTGACCTACGTGATGGAGGGCAACCTGAACTACACCGGCGCGGTCATCACCTGGCTGAAGGACAGCCTGGGCCTGATTGCCTCCGCCGGGGAAACCGGCGAGCTGGCCCGGCAGGCCAATCCCGCCGACGCCACCTGCCTGGTGCCCGCCTTTACGGGCCTGGGAGCGCCCTACTGGCGGAGCGAGGCCCGGGCGCTGATCTGCGGCATGAACCGGACCACCGGAAGGAACGAAATCGTGCGGGCGGCCCTGGAAAGCATTGCCTTCCAGATTCATGACGTCATCGCGGCGATGGAAAAGGACACGGACATCCGCCTGCCGCTGCTGCGGGTGGACGGAGGCCCGACGCGCAACAGCTACCTGATGCAGTTCCAGAGCGATCTGCTGAGCACCCCCGTATCCTGCCCGGAGGCGGAGGAGCTGTCCGGCATCGGGGCGGGCTGCATGGCGGGCATTTCCGCCGGGCTGTACGGCGAATCGGTCCTGCGGGCGCTGCACTATCAGGCGTATGAGCCCGGGATGGACGCGGAGACGCGGACGCGGAAGCTGGCGCAGTGGCGGGACGCCATCGGCAAGGCCATGGCCTGACGCGGAAAACCTGAAAGCAAACAAACACACGCGGAGATCGTTCCGGACGATGCTCCGCGTGTGTTTTTGCGTCTGAAGGGAAACGGGACGGCCCGCGGGACCTATGCGGCGTCCCCGGCGGGCTGCCGGAAGAGGGCGCTGCGCCGGTACCGGATGGCCAGCAGGACGGAGCAGAGAATCCAGCCCATGGGATAGGCGAGGGCCACGGAAATGAAGCCGATGTTCAGCAGGCGGGTCACCAGCAGATACAGCTGCCGGAACACCACGAAGGAGCAGAGCATGATGACCGTCGGGGCCGTGGCGTCGCCGATGCCCCGCAGGGCGCCGGCGTAGATCTGATTAAAGCAGATGGTCAGATAGAAGGGGGTCACGATCTGGATGAACCGGACGCCGTAGGACACCACCTCCGGATCGGGCGAAAACAGGCCGATCAGCTGGCGGGCGGCGATGAAGGCGGAAACGCCCAGCACCGCGGTGGAAATCAGGCTCAGCTGGATGGCCGAGGAAACGCTGGCCCGGGCACGCTCGCGGAGGGAGGCGCCCCAGTTCTGCCCCACCATGGTGGTGGAGGACATGGCCAGCGCCTGCACGGGAATGAGCACGAAGGCGTCCAGCTTGCTGTAGACGGAATAGCCGGCCATGCACGCGGAGCCGAAGGCATTGATATAGGACTGCACGAAGACGTTCGAAAAGGCGGTGATGGCGGACTGAATGCTGGAGGGCAGGCCGATGCGGAGAATGCTGCGCAGGGACTCCCGGTCGATGGCCAGCTGGCGCCACCGGATGCCGTAGGCGCCCTCCTCCCGGCTGAGGGTGACGAGAATGGCGACGGCGGAGATGATCTGGGCCAGCACCGTGGCCAGCGCCACGCCGTCCACCTTCATGCCCAGGGCGAGCACAAAGAACAGATCCAGCACCGTGTTGAGCAGGGCGGAAAAAATCAGGAACAGCAGGGGCCGCCTGGAATCCCCCACGGCGCGGAGAATGCCGCTGCCCATATTATAGAACAGGATGCCGCTGATGCCCGCGAAATAGATGGACAGATAGCTCCGGGCCTCGTTCCAGACGTCCGGCGGGGTCTGCATGAAGGCGAGCATCGGATCGATGATGAGCAGGCCGACGGCCGTCGCAACGACGCTGAGCAAAAAGGTGACGGCGATGGTGGTATGCACGGATTTGCGCAGGCCCTCCTGGTCATGCGCGCCGTAGCGCTGGGAAATGATGACGGAGGCGCCGGTGGCCAGGCCTGCGCAGAAGCCGACCACGGTGTTGATGATGGAGCCGGTGGAGCCGACGGCGGCCTGGGCTTCTTTGGAGACAAAGTTGCCCACGACCAGGGTGTCCACCGTGTTATACAGCTGCTGGAAGAGCAGGCCGATGGCCATGGGAATCGCAAATTCCACCAGGTGCTTCCAGATGCTGCCCTGGGTCATGTCGGAATCCGTATGCTTGATGCGGGCCATGAATATCCTCCGGTGCCGCGTGGGCAGGGTTGTCAGCGCAGCGGATCCTCCGGGGCTTCCCGGCAGAGGCTGGCATAGCGGAAAGGGATCATCCGGGGCAGATCTCCGGGAGCGAGGCGGACATGGGAGCCGATTTTGCCCGCGCTGAAGACGATCTGGGGCAGGTGCTGCGCGGATTCGTCCAGCCAGGTGGGAAAGGGCTTCTTCATGCCGATGGGGGAGCAGCCGCCGTGCACATAGCCGGTGAGGGGCAGCAGGTCCCGGGATTTGAGCATCTCAATGCTCTTTTCCCCGCAGGCCGCGGCGGCCTTTTTCAGATCCAGCTCCCGGGCGACGGGAATGACGAACACATAGTGCGCGCCGCTGTGCCCGGTGGTCACCAGCGTTTTATACACGGTGGCGGGGTCCAGGCCCAGGATGGCCGCGGCTTCCACGCCGGTGGGCGCTTCCGCGGCCGCGTACTGAAAGGGCTCGAAGGGCACCTTTTTCTGCGTCAGCAGGCGCATGACATTGGTCTTCTCCATGAGGGAATCATCCTTCCTGAGGCTCAGCGCTCCGCGGGGCGGAGGCGCTGGACGGTGAAGCATTCCGGCGCGCCGGGGCCGGCGTTCAGGAACCGCTCATGCAGCACGTTGAATTCCTGCGGCCGCAGGGCGGCCAGCAGCAGCTGAAGCTGGCGGCGCTCCTCATCCCCGGCGGGATGGCCGGGATAGGCACAGACGGTGCACAGGCCCAGCGGCGCCAGCAGGCTGAGCGCCTGGGTGACGGCGGCCTCCGTGCTGTCCCAGTGGGTGGTGATCTGCTTGTCGCCCCCGGGCAGCCAGCCCAGATTGAAGGACACGGTGCGCACGGGGCCGGAAACGAACTCCCGCAGGCGGGCATGGCTGGCATGAACGAGGGTGACCCGGTCCAGCAGGCCCTTCTCCCGCAGGCGGGCCTCGGTGGACTGCAGGGCGGAGGCCTGCACGTCAAAGGCCCAGACATGGCCCGCAGGGCCCACGCGCTCCGCGAGGAAGCAGGTGTCATGCCCGTTGCCGGCCGTGGCATCCACCACGGTATCCCCCGGCTCAATGACCTCGCTCAGATGCGCGGCGGCGAGGAAACGGGCGGAACGCAGTTCAAACATGATTGGCTCCTTTGCCCTGAAGGCTTCAGAATTTGAAGATCACCCCGACGACCGCGGAAAGGGCGATGAAGATCACGGGGCTCCATTTCAGCTTCTTCTGGCCGATGAAGATGAGAACGGCCAGCACCAGCGCCTTCCAGATGAAGAACTCCCCGAGGCCGGCGCCGGAGGTCAGCGCGTCCAGGCGGACCAGGGCGATGCGGGCCACGTTCAGCCCGGCGGCGGAGATCATGGCGATGGAGGCGGGGCGAAGCCCGTAGAAGGCGCCCTCCACATACCGGTTCTGACGGAAGCGGGCCAGAAAGCGGGCGATGATCAGAATGATGATCACGCAGGGCAGGGCCAGCGCCAGGCTGGCCAGAATGCCGCCGGGAATGCCTGCCGCGCGGTAGCCGGCATAGGTGGACATGTTGATGCCGATGGCGCCGGGGGTCGATTCGGAAATGGCGATCATATCGGCGATGTCCGCGTGGGTAAACCACTCCGGATGGCGGTTGCTCATCTCATACAGAAAGGGCAGGGTGGCCAGGCCGCCGCCGACGGAAAACAGGCCGGTTTTGAAAAATTCGGCCATCAGCAGGAGCAGGTTCACTGCGCGGCACCCCCTTTCCCGGCCGCCCGGTTTTTCCGGTTCGCGGCGAGGACACCGGCCAGGCCGGAGAGAATCACCAGCACCGCCGCGGGGATCTGCACCGGCAGGAGGCCGGAAAACGCGTGCAGCACGAAGACAACCAGATACAGCCCGAGGGTGAAGGGATCCACGACGGATTTTTTCCAGAGCCGGAGGATCGCCTGCAGAATCAGCACGCACACGCACACCCGGATGCCCGCGAAGGCATGCTGCACCAGCTCCAGCTGCGCGAAGTTGCGCAGAAACATGGCGATGATCAGGATGATGGTGACCGGCCCGGTCAGAAAGCCGACCGTGGCGGCGATGGCGCCCCGGATGCCGCCGCGCTTTTCTCCGATGAAGGTGGAAACGTTCAGCGCGATGATGCCCGGCGTGCACTGGCCGATGGAAAAGTAATCCCGCAGGTCATCCAGGGTGGTCCAGCCACGCTTGTCCACCAGCTCCCGTTCGAGAATCGGGAGCATGGCGTAGCCGCCGCCAAAGGTGACGCAGCCGATGCGGACAAAGGTGAGAAAAAGGTCAAGCAGGGTGTTCATGTCAGCCTCCCGTTCCAGGAAAAAATACGGATCATCTCCTTATTATGCAGGATTCGGCAGAAAACCGCAATGCGCAAAAACAGGAAAGAATCAGAATTTTTGCTTTCTTTTTTGGCGGGCATGCATATAATTGATTCGTATCAAAAGGCTGTGACGCCTTCTTTGCGTTCGGAGGATGGAGTGGACTGGTCATTTATGCTCGCGCATGTGCCGGATTATCTGGCCGGCGCGTGGGTTACGCTTCGCTTTGGTCTTTACGGCATTCTGTGCTCGCTGGCGGTGGGGCTGCTCTGCTGCCTGGCGCGCTTTTTCCGCGTGCCGGTGCTGCGGCAGATCGCGGGCGGCTACATTGAGCTGGCCCGGAACACGCCGCTGCTGGTGCAGCTGTTTTTTCTGTACGCGGGTCTGCCCCGGGTGGGCATCCGCTTCAGCGCGGAAACCTGCGCCGTGATCGGACTGACCTTCCTGGGCGGGGCTTATATGGCGGAGGCCTTCCGCAGCGGGCTGGAGGCGGTGGACCGCGCTCAGATCGAGGCCGGCGCCTGCCTGGGCCTGACCCGGACGCAGAATATCCGCTATGTCATTTTTCCCCAGGCGCTGGCCACGGCGGTGCCGGCGCTGTTTGCCAATGTCATTTTTCTGATCAAGGAGACCAGCGTGTTTTCCGTGCTGGCGATGATGGACCTGATGAATGTGGCGGATACGCTGCGGACCAGCGGCGGGCGCACGGTGGAGGGGCTGTGCATGCTCATCGCGGCCTATCTGCTGATTCTGCTGCCGGTATCCGTGATCGCGACGAGGGTGGAAAGGAGGCTTCGCTATGCAGGATTTGGGGATCAGCATTCTGTTTAAGGGCATCAATTTCCAGCGCCTGCTGGGCGGGCTGTGGGTTACGCTGCGGCTGGCGCTCCTGACCATCGGCCTTTCCACGGTGCTGGGGCTGCTGTTCGCCCTGCTGATGCTGTCCGGAAGGCGCTGGGCGAAGTTTTTCTGCCGCGCGTGGCTGGAAATCGTCCGCTTCATGCCGCAGCTGGTGCTGCTGTATCTGGTTTATTTCGGGTTCGCGCGGCTGTTCGGCTGGGATCTGAACGGCGAGGTCAGCGCGCTGATCGTCTTCACCTTCTGGGGCGCGGCGGAAATGGGAGACCTGATCCGCGGCGCGCTGACGTCGATTCCCCGGCATCAGACGGAGTCCGCCGAGGCGCTGGGGCTGACCCGGGGGCAGGTCTATCAGTATGTGCTGATTCCGCAGACGGTGCGCCGGCTGCTGCCCCAGGCGATCAACCTTTCCACCCGGATTATCAAGACCACGGCCCTGGTGAAAATGATCAACGTGACCGAGGTGCTGAAGGTAGGACAGCAGATCATCGGCCAGTTCTACCGGCAGCCGGACGCGGCGTTCTGGGTCTATTTTGTCATCTTTCTGCTGTATTTCCTGGTCTGCTGGCCCTTTTCCCTGCTGGCCAGGCGGCTGGAAAAACGCTGGGCGTAAGAGGAAGGAGCAACGAACATGGCGGAGCCGATTCTGCGGGTGCGGGAGATTCATAAATCCTTTGACAGCACAGGGGTGCTGCGGGGCGTTTCCCTGGACATTCAGGAGGGCGAGGTGATCGTCATCGTGGGGCCCAGCGGCTGCGGCAAGAGCACGCTGCTGCGCTGCATCAACGGGCTGGAGACCGTCGACAGCGGAGAGATCTGGCTGCGGGGAGAAAAGATTTCCGGCAGGACCCGGGATCTGTACCGGGTGCGGCAGAAGATCGGCATGGTGTTTCAGAGCTACGATCTCTTTCCCCACATGAAGGTGATGGACAACCTGCTGCTGGGCCCCACGAAGGCCCTGGGCCGGCCCCGGCAGGAGGTGGAGGCGGAGGCCCTGCGCATGCTGGAGCGGGTGGGGCTGCGGGAAAAGGCCTATGCGCTGCCCCGGACCCTTTCCGGCGGGCAGAAGCAGCGCGTGGCCCTGGTGCGGGCGATGCTGATGCAGCCGGATATTCTGCTGCTGGACGAGATCACCGCCGCGCTGGATCCGGAAATGGTCAGCGAGGTGCTGAACGTGGTGATCGATCTGGCGCGGGGCGGCATGACCATGGCCATCGTGACCCATGAGATGCGCTTTGCCGAGGCGGTGGCGGACCGGGTGCTGTTCCTGGAGGACGGCCACGTGGTGGAGGAGGGAACGCCGGAGGTGTTCTTCCATCACCCGCAGACGGAGCGGGCGCAGCAGTTCCTGCGGAGCTTCACCTATGCCTCCAAGCGGGACAAGGGGGAAGAACAGCCAAAAAACAATGCGGGGGATTGACGCGGGGAAGAAAGCGCTCTATAATACAAAATGTCTACCGAGTCGCTGGACAAAAATGGCGACAGGGCAGACAGAAGGGAGGACGGAGCCATGAAGCGGTGCATGATGTGTTGTTGTCTGTGCAGCTCTGCGCGTTCGTCCCGCCTGGAGCTCTGTTTGCGTTGAAAGCGCGCGGAGCGTGAGATGGATCCCAGGAGAGCCGGACGCAGCGTTCGGCTCTTTTCTTTATGAGGGAGGAATGGACCATGACCGTGATTCATACGGTCCGGGCTACGGACCGATGTCCCGTCCGGAAACGGACAGACCTGAAACGGATTCCCGAAGAACCAGGCATTCCGGCATGAACCGGAGAACAGGAAAGGAAGGTATGAACCCATGAAAAAGCTGACGAAGATTTTTGCCCTGACCCTGGCGCTGGTGCTCCTGCTGACGGCGGCGGTTTCCGCCTCCGCGGACGGCTTCCGCACCCTGGATGAAATCCGGGAGAGCGGCAAGCTGGTGATCGGTCTCTTCTCCGACAAGAAGCCCTTTGGCTACATCGATGAATACGGCGAGTATCAGGGCTATGACGTGTACCTGGCCCGCCGCCTGGCGGAGGACCTGGGGGTGACGCTGGAGCCGGTGTCCCTGGATGCGCCGAACCGCATTGAGTTCCTGCAGTCCTTCAAGGTGGACATCGTGCTGGCTAACTTCACCTACACGGAGGAGCGGGCGACCCAGGTGGACTTCGCCCTGCCCTATATGAAGGTGGCCCTGGGCGTGGTGAGCCCGGACGCCGCGCTGATCACCGATCCGGAGCAGCTCAAGGGCAAGACCCTGATCGTTTCCAAGGGCACCACGGCGGAAACCTTCTTTGAGCAGAACTATCCGGAGGTGAACCTGGCCAAGTACGACAGCTACACCGAGGCCTATATCGCCCTGCTGGACGGCCGCGGAGACGCCCTGTCCACCGACAACACGGAGGTGCTGGCCTGGGCGATTGAGAACCCCGGCTTCACGGTGGGCATCGAGTCCCTGGGCAGCCTGGACACGATCAATCCCGCCGTATCCAAGGGCAATGAAACCCTGCTGGCCTGGATCAACGAGGAGATTCAGAAGCTGGGCGAGGAGAATTTCTTCCACGCGGACTACGAGGCGACGCTGCGCGAAACCTACGGCGAAAACGCCGACGCGGACAGCCTGGTGGTGGAAGGCGGCGTGCTGTAAGCGCGCCGCCTCAGGCGGTGGGGCTCAGCCCGCAGAAGGCCTGCATCAGGTCGGCCAGGCGGGCTGCCTCCTCCGCCGTCTCTCCCTCGGCGAAGACGCGGATGCGGGGCTCCGTGCCGGAAAAGCGCGCGATGACCCAGGCGCGGTCGCCCAGATACACCTTGCAGCCGTCCAGGCGGCTGATGCGGGTGATCTCCCGCCGGAAGTCCGGCAGGCGCTCCTCCACCATCAGCAGATGATGAATGCGCTCCCGGTCCCCGGCGCGCAGGGCGAAATCCCGCTCCACCATGGCGCAGGCGCCGTAGCGCTCATACAGCTCCGCGATCAGGCGGGACAGGGGCTTGCCGGTTTTGCTGATCATCTCGATGAGCAGGGAGGCGGCGTAGAGCCCGTCCTTGCCCAGAATGTGGCCGCGGACCGTCAGACCGCCGGAGGATTCGCCGCCGATCAGCGCGTCGTACTGCTCCATGCCGGCGGAAATGTGCTTGAAGCCCACCGGCACCTCCACGCAGGTCTGGCCCCAGGCGGCGGCGATGCGGTCCAGAAGGTGGGAGGTGGCGATGTTCCGCACCACGGCGCCGCGCCAGCCCCGGACCTCCAGCAGATAGTTGTACAGGAGGGCCAGGATTTCGTTGGCGCTGACATAGCGGCCCTTTTCGTCGATGACGCCCAGGCGGTCGGCGTCGCCGTCGGTGGCGATGCCCAGATCCGCGTTATGCTCCTTCACGGCCATCTGCAGATCCATCAGGGTGTCCGGATTGGGGGCGGGCAGATGGCGGCCGAAGAAGGCGTCATGCCGGTCGTTGATGACATCCAGGTCGCAGCGGGCGGTATAGAGAATGGTCTGAAGGCCGGTGAGGCTGACGCCAAACATCGGATCCAGCACGATGCGGGGCCTGCGGCGGCGGATCGCCTCCAGATCGATCTGGGCCATGATGGAATCCAGATAATCATCCCGGGGGTCGATGAGGCGGATCCGGCCGTCGGCCACGGCCTGCTCGAAGGGAATTTCCCGGATGCTGTCCGGATCCAGGGCGTTGGCCGCCTCGGCGATGGGGTCGGTGAAGGAGACGTCCGCGTCCCGTCCGCCGCGGGTGAAGAGCTTGATCCCGTTATAGATGGCGGGGTTGTGGCTGGCAGTGATCATCGCGCCGTAGGGGAGATCCAGATGGCGAACGGTGAACATGACCTGGGGCGTTGGACAGGACAGGTTGACGAAGCGGACAAAGACCCCTTCTCCCGCCATGACCTGCGAGAACCAGATGGCGGCCTCCCGGCTCAGAAAGCGCCGGTCATAACCGATGCAGAGCCCCGTTTCGGCCACGCCCTCCGCCTGCATTCTGCGGGCCAGCGCGGCGGCCACGATGCGGATGTTGGCCCGGGTGAAGCCGTCGCCGATGATGGCGCGCCACCCGCCGGTGCCAAAGTGTACCATGATGAAATCCCCCTTCTCTCAGTCTGTTTTTGGATGCGGCTGGGTGCTCCGGTATTCTCCGGGCGTCCGGCCGGTTATTTTTTTGAAGGTTTTGCTGAAATGGGCCACGTCGGAGAAGCCCGTTTCATAGGCCACGTCCACGATGCGGCGGCCGGGATCCAGCAGCAGCTCCCGGGCCGCGTCGATGCGCATGCCGTTGAGCAGCTCCAGAAAGCCGACGCCCATTTCCCGGTTCAGCAGCTTGGACAGGTGCCACTGGCTCACGTAGACGTGCTCCGCCACCGCCTCCAGGGTCAGGTGCTCGGTGCAGTGGTCGCGCATCCAGTTCAGGGCGTTTTCCACGATATAGCCGTGGGCGGAGGCGACCTCCCCGGATTCGGCCTCCGGCAGCTCCGGCGGGGGGAGGGCGTCCAGCCGGGCGGTCATGGCGCGCACCGCCTCCTCCAGCTCCTCCAGGTTGCTGGGCTTGAGCAGATACCGGCAGACGCCCAGGTGGATGGCCCGCTGCGCGTATTCAAAGTCCCGGTAGGCCGTCAGCACGGAAATCTGCATGCGGGGAAACTCGCTGCGGATGGCGGCGGCCATGGCCAGGCCATCCACATTGGGCATGCGAATGTCGGTCAGCAGGATGTCGGGATGGGTTTGCCGGATCAGCTCGATGCCGGCCTGGCCGTCCGTGGCGGTTCCCGCCACCTCGCACCCCAGAGCGGCCCAGGGGAGCACGGAGGACAGCCCCCGGACGATCAGCCGGTCGTCATCCACGATCACGACCTTGTACATACAGGCGGCCTCCTTTCTCAATGAAACGGATTCAGGCTCATGACCTTTTCCCAGCAGGCTTCCGGCGTCATACGGCCCTCCGCCACGGCGGGCACGCATTCCATCAGCCAGGCCTCCCGGGCCGGAGCGTTCATGGCATCCTGGATGGGGCTGAGCATGAGGCTGTCGGGCCGGATGAGGGCGGCGGCGGTCTCCGCCAGCAGCCCGGTCAGGCTGGCGCCGGCCAGCCGGTTGCGGCTGTCCTCCCGGGTCAGATAGGCCAGGAGGCGCACCGCGCTGTCCCGGACGTCGGGCTGGCTGTAGGCCCGGCGGGGCAGATAGAAGCCCATGGAAACGCCGCCGATATAGGCCGGAACCCGGGCGCCCTCGCGCAGGGGCGGCACGGGCAGCACCGCCGTGCGCGCCATTTCCTCCTCCGTCAGCTGCTGGGTGAACCAGCTGCCGTTGACATGCATGGCGGCCTTTCCGTCGCGGAACAGGGCGGTGGCGCCCCGCACATCCAGCAGGGAGGCGGGGAAGGCGCCCGCCTGCTCCAGCTCCCGGAGCAGGGCCATGCCCCGGATCCAGGACTCCGGCACCTCCGCGAAGGTTTCGGGCCGGGCCCGCTGCTCCCGGGGCGTGGCGCAGGCCAGGATCATCATCTCCGCGATATAGTGCGGCTCATCCATGAGGGAGAGGGCGATGGGGGTGATGCCCTGCGCCCGGAAGCCCCGGATGGCCTCCATCAGGTGGTCCCAGGTATCCGGCAGGGGAAGGCCGCAGCGCTCAAACAGCTCCGTGTTGCACAGCAGGCCCTCCCAGAAGGGGCGCACGGGAATGGCATACACGCGCCCGTCCGCCTCCCGCAGGGCCTCGCTCAGGGGCAGCCGGAGGTCCGGATAATCCCGGTTGATTTCCGCGATGGGCACCACCCGGGACAGCAGCGGCAGAGAGTCCGCGCTGCGGGCGAAGAAGAAGAGCAGATCCGGCTCATTGCCCGCGGCAAAATCGCTGAGGACGCTCTGCTTCCAGCTCTCGCTGCTGGCGCTGGAGCGGTCCACGATCGTGCAGCCGGTTTCCGCCTCGAAGGACTGCAGCAGCTCCGCGTAGACGGTGGCGGAGGCATCCTCCCCGGCGAAGGAGGAGGCGGTGTAGAGCGTCACGGATTCCCCGTGCGCCGCCCCTCCCAGCAGGCAGACCAGGAGGAGAAGGCAGGCCAGGCGCCTGAGATTCATGGGCGATCCTCCTTTGCGATGGGAATGGTCATCTGCACCAGGGTGCGGGGACCGTCGGGAACGGCCTGCAGGGAGGCCTCCCCGTGATAGATCAGGCGCAGGCGGCTGGCGATGTTGCTCAGGCCCACGTGCCGGCCCTCGAGCGTGCCCGCAAGGGCGGAGCGCATCCGTCCCTCATCCTCCGGGGACAGGGGACGGCCGGTGTTCATGATTTCGATCCGCATGGCGCCCTGCTCCCGATGGATGGAAATGGCGATTTCGCCGCCCCCCGCCGGCGCGATGCCGTGCTCCACGGCGTTTTCCAGCACGGGCTGCAGGGTGAGCAGGGGCAGGGTGCAGTCCAGCAGGGCTTCATCCACCTGGCGGCTCCAGGTCAGCTTATCCCCGTAGCGCTCCTGAATGAAGTACAGATAGGCATCCACCACGGACAGCTCCTCCCGCAGGGACACGGTGCGCTGATCCCGGTGGGCCATGGTGGCGTTGAGCAGCACGCTCAGGGCCTCCACCATGCGGCTGACGCTCCGGCTGCCGTCCATGCGGGCCTGCCAGTTGATATCCTCCAGGGCGTTGTTGATAAAATGCGGATTGATCCGGCTCTGCAGCGCCTGAATCTGCGCGTCCCGCAGGGCGATTTCCTCCTTGTAGGTCCGGTCCACCAGCTCCTTGATGCGGGTGCTCATGGCGGAAAAGGCGCGGCCGAGGGTGCCCAGCTCGTCCTTGCCCTGCATGGGAACGACGGTGCCGAAGGCGCCCGATTCCACCTGATGCGCCGCGTTCACCAGCAGGGAAACGGGCCGGGAGAAGCGGCGGTAGGTATAGAAGGCAATGAGCCCCATGACGGGGAGCAGCAGCAGATTCAGCAGCTGGAAGATGCGGCGGAACTGCCGCGCCTGCCCGGTGATTTTGTCCCGGGGAATGGCCAGATGCCAGGCCAGGCTCCAGTCCCGGCTGGCGGAGCGGCGCAGATAGTGCATCTCGTCCCCGCCTGAGTCCGACAGCCCGTCCGGATACGCGTCCCAGTCGGGCAGGCCGGCGCCGATGTCATCCAGGCGCAGGGCCTGCGAAGCCTCCCAGCGGGCGGCCACCTCGTCCAGGGAATCGAAGAGGGCCCGGGAATCCACCTCCAGGGCGAGGAGCCCATAGCGCTGCATGGCGGTGCTGAACAGGTTGCGGACGAGATAGATGCGCTCCCCCTCCCGGAGGAAGACGCAGCGCGTGTCCAGCGCCTCCCGCGTGCGGAGCAGCGCGGGGTGGGCGGACTGCTGATACTCCAGGGCCCGGTCCGCCTGGGAACGGGGAGAGAGGAAAAGCCCCTCCGGGCTGTCCGGCACATAGACCGCGCAGAGAATCAGGGACTCACGGCCGTATTTCCGCTCCAGATAGTTGCGGGAGAGGCGGACGAATTCCGTTTCGCTCAGAAGGCCCTGGGACAGCTGATCCCAGGCCGAGGACAGCTCCTGATCATAGGTGGCGCCGCGGGACAGCTCGATGAGGGCATCCAGATCCCGCACCGTCCGGGACCAGGCATATTCCGCCCCGGAGAGCAGGGAGTCCTCCGAGGCCTGGCGCAGGCTGGGCAGGAGCGTTCCGATGAAGCGGGAAAGGGTCAGGGTGGGAATGAGCCATACCAGCAGGATGATGATCAGCAGGCGCAGGCGGAGCGAGTGCCTGAACCCGGTGCCCCGGTTCGCCATGGCTGATACCTCCTTTCGGCCGGCCGCGCTTCGGTCGGCCGGGCTCTGTGCGCCCCGCGCGGAAAAAGGGAAGAGGGGACTCAGGCCTGCCCGCGGCCCATCCGGATGAGCACCTCGTGCACACCCGCCTCAAACACGGGAATGTGCTCCGCGGGCGCGCCGTCCACGATCCTGGAAACGACGCCCTTTTCCACGTGCTCCGGGTTTTCCACCCGGATGCGGTACTCGGCGCCGCGCCAGAAGCGGGTGAGGGTAAAGCCGTCCCACGCGGCGGGGATGCAGGGATCCACGGTCAGGGAATGGAACTCCGGACGGACGCCCAGCATGTAATGGGTGGCGGCATAGTAGGCCCAGCCCGCGGAGCCGGTCATGAAGGGATGCCGGGCGCGGCCGAAGGCCGTGTGATCCCGGCCCATGATGAACTGGCAGTAGGTATAGGGCTCCGCCTGCCGGATCTCCATTCGGTCATTCTGGTTTTCCGGCAGCAGGGCGTCATAGTATTTCATGGCCTGGGAGCCGCGGCCGATCATGGTTTCCGCAACCCAGGCCCAGGGATTGGGATGGCTGAAGATGGCGCCGTTTTCCTTGACGCCGGGATAGACGCGGGAGATGAAGCCGACGCCGTCGTCCCGCCGGGTGAAGCTGGGCGCGTTGAGCAGCAGCCCGTAGGGCGTATAGAGCCATTCATCCACGGCGTCCAGGATGCTCCGGGCCTGGGCGGGCGTCGCCGTGCCGGAAAGGACGGACCAGGCGGCGCTTTCCAGGTGCATCTTGCCTTCCTCCGCCCGGATGCTGCCGATGGGCCGCCCGTCCGCGGTAAAGCCGCGGAGGAACCATTTCTCATCCCACAGCTCCGCCTGGCAGGCCTCCTTCATGCGCCGCATCAGCTCCGCGTACTTCTCCGCGTCCGCGCTGCGGTTCAGGTTCCGCGCCGCGTCCAGGAAATGCTCCGTGGCCCAGATGAGCAGGAAGGCCACCATGGCGCTTTCCCCGCCGCCCAGATTCAGGCAGTCATTCCAGTCCGCCCGCAGGCCCCGGGTGATGCCGTGGGCGCCGACCTGGCTGTAGGAAAAGTCCAGGGCGCGCTTCATGTGCTCCCAGACGGTGGCCTCGCCCTGATCGGCGAAGGGAATGACCCGGTCGAAGAAGGCGAGATCGCCGGTTTCCCGCACGTTTTCCACGATGGCGGGAAGGAGCCAGAGGGCGTCGTCCGCGCAGGCATCCGCGATGCCGTGAATGCGGCTCTCGTTCATCGTGGGCACCACGGTGGGGGACTTGCTGTCCTGCTCCGCGATCTGGGGCTCAAACCAGGCGGGATCGAACAGATGCAGCCCGTAGCCCGCGCTGACCTGCCCGTGAAGCAGCTGCTCCAGGCGCTTGCGGCACATGTCCGGCTCCGCGCCGGGCACGCACATGGCGTCCTGGGCGGTGTCCCGGTAGCCCAGTCCCGTGCGCCCGCCCACCTCGATGAAGGAGGAGAAGCGGGAAAAGAGCACGTTGATTTCCGCCTGATACAGGTTCCAGATGTTGAGGCTCCGGTTCATGTTGCCGTGCGGGGTCTGCACCTGCAGGGCACCGAGCTTGCCGTCCCAGAAGCGGCGCAGCTCCGCGAAGGCCGCGTCGCAGCCGGCAAAGCCGTAGCGCCGGCGCGCCCGCTCGGCCGCGTCCCCCCGGCCGCGGCCCAGGTAGAACAGCACCCGGGCTTCCTCGCCGGGCTGCAGGGACAGCTGGCGGCGCAGCGCGCCCACCGGATTGCCGCCCAGCTCCGTGGCGCCGGTCAGCTCGCCCCGCTCCACGCCCAGGGGATTCCGCTCGGTCCGGTAGGGCCCGATGAAGGCGTCACGCGTGCCCTCAAAGCCGTCGGGCGCCGCGTCGGAGGCGAAGAATTCGAACTCGCCGTCCTCATAGTGAAGATCGCAGACCACGGCGCCGCTTTCCGCCAGGGAGCCGGCGCAGTACAGGCTCATCTGGAAGTTCTGCTGATCAAAGGAAATGTGATGGAAGGAGAACTCCACGTAGCCGTAGACGCTGATCCGCCGGGGACGGGCGGAAACGTTCCGCACCCGCACATCGAAGATTTCCACGGGATCCGTCTTGGGGTCGCTTTCCCGGGGAATGAAGAGGGTCTGGGAGGCCTCCAGGCCGTTGCGCGCGCATTCGTACACGGAATAGCTCAGGCCGTGGCGGCAGCGGTAGCCGGAGGGATCCGCCCCACCGGCGGGCTGCCAGCTCAGGGAGTGATAGTCTCCGGTTTCGTCATCCCGCAGATAGACCCAGTGGCCCGGCCCCTCCGTGGGCAGGCTGTTGGGGCGGAAGCGGGTGATGCGCCCGTACTCGGGGGTGTCCAGCCAGGCGTAGCCGCCGGCATGCTGGCTGAGCACCGCGCCCATGCGCTGGGTGCCCAGATAGTTGGTCAGGGGCTGAGGACAGCTGACGTTGTCGATGACATATTCCCGCCGGGCATCATCAAAAAAACCGTATCGCATCGGATGGATTCCTCCTCTCATTCCAGGCCATCATAAACCGTGGAGCGGAAAAAGCCAATTGCTGGTCTTGTTGTCTTTTGTTGCTGCTTGCGCACCGGCTGTCGCGGCGCGCGGCCCCGGGCGGCGCGCCATATAGAGGAAGCGAATCGAAGAATGCCGGACGAATCCGGGAAGAAAAGCAACCGGAGACAACAAACGACAAGCAGAAACGATGATTTTCAGGCTGCACCTATGATACCATGCCCCCGAAGGACAGGCAAGCGAAAGACGAACAAAAGGAGGCAGGACGGATGACAGCGCGGCGGGAAGGCGCGGTCGCGGGGCGCGGCCCGGCGAAGAGGCGCATGAGCAGAACGGGCAGGAAGAAGAACCTCTGGCTGGATACGATGGTGCTGCCCGGGGCCATCTGGCTGCTGCTGATCCGGTATCTGCCGATGTTCGGCATCGTGCTGGCCTTCAAGAACTACAAGGCGCAGCGGCCCAACACCTTCTGGAACAACATCCTGAAGAGCCAGTGGGTCGGGCTGGACAACTTCCAGTTTCTGAAATCGCCGGACACGGCGGTCATGATCCGCAACACCCTGGGCTACAACCTGCTGTGGATCCTGCTGGGGCTGGTGATCTCGGTGACCTTCGCGATCATGATGAGCGAGCTGAGCAGCCGGTTCTTCGCCAAGGCGTATCAGACAATGATGTTCTTCCCCTATTTTCTTTCCTGGGTCGTGGCAAGCTACTTCGTGCTGGCGTTCCTGGATCCCACCAGCGGCATGATTCCCGCCCTGCAGAAGGCGGCGGGCGGGCCAGCCTCCAACTTCTATCACGAGACCACCTGGTGGCCGCTGATCCTGACGGTGTGCAATCTCTGGAAGAACGTGGGTTACTCCTCCGTGCTGTATCTGGCGGCCATCACCGGCATCGATACCTCCCTGTACGAGGCGGCCGCGGTGGACGGGGCCACCAAGTGGCAGCAGGTGCGCCATGTGACGCTGCCCAACATCCGGACGATGATCGTGATTCTGCTGATCATGAACGTGGGCAAGATCTTCAACGCGGATTTCGGCCTGTTCTACAACGTGCCGCAGAATTCCGGCTCCCTGTATCCGGTCACGCAGGTGGTGGATACCTATGTATACCGCGCCTATGCCAACACCCACAACATCGGCATGAGCTCCGCGGCGGGCTTCCTGCAGAGCGCGGTGGGCCTGGTCTGCATCGTGGCGGCCAACGCGGTGGTGCGCCGGATCGATCCGGAGAGCAGCCTGTTCTGAGCGAAAAACCGGGAAAGGAGAGAGGAAAGATGAGTACCCTGGCGCGGAAAAAAATCCGGCCGTCCACCGGATCGCTGAACCGCTTCGATCCGGAAACGCAGGCGGCGTTTCACCTGACGCTGGGCCTCTTTGCCCTGCTGTGCATCATTCCGTTCGTCTTTGTGATCATTATCTCCTTCACCTCGGAGGAGAGCATCCGGGAAATCGGCTACAGCTTCCGGCCGCTGAGCTGGTCCGTGCAGGCGTATGAATACACCTTCCAGCTGGGGGACCAGCTGTGGCGCAGCTATCTGAATTCCTTCCTGATCACCATCATCGGCACGGCGCTGTCGGTGCTGATGTGCTTCCTCTACGCCTATCCCCTGTTCCGGAAGGACTACGGCCACCGCCAGTTCTTCAACTTCCTCAGCTTCTTCACGATGATCTTCGGCGGCGGCCTGGTGCCCACCTTCGTCATCTGCAAGAGCGTGCTGGGCCTGAGCGACAACTATGCCGCGCTGATCGTGCCGATGCTCTTCAGCCCCTTCCACGTGATCGTCATGCGGACCTTCTTCCAGACCTCCGTGCCCATGGAGCTGATCGAGGCCGCGAGAATTGACGGCTCCGGGGAATACGGCACCCTGTTCCGGATCGTGTTTCCCATCGTGACGCCCGGCATCGCGACCATCGCGCTGCTGGTAGCCCTGGGATACTGGAACGAGTGGTTCCTCTCCCTGCTGTACATCAATAAGAACATGGACATCATTCCCCTGCAGTATCTGCTGATGCGGATGCAGCGGAACGCGGACTTCCTGGCGAAGAACTCCGCCATGCTGGGGGCGGACGCGGCCAAGGCCGCCGCGCAGCTGCCCTCCCAGACGCTGAAGATGGCGCTGGTGGTCTTCATCGTGGTGCCCATCGCCTGCGCCTATCCCTTTTTCCAGCGCTATGTGGTGGCCGGCCTGACGGTCGGCTCCGTCAAGGGCTGACATTCCGGATTCCGGAGAGCGGGACTCTCTGAAATAAACAAAGGAGGATCTGAAAAATGAAACGGTTTCTGTCTCTGCTGCTTTCCCTGGCACTGATCCTGTCCCTGTGCGCCGCCGCGCACGCGGACGATCTGCCCACCATCACGATCATGTTCCACGGCTCCAACGTGAGCGACGATTCCGCGGTGCTCGAAAAGGTCAACGAATACATCGCCGACAAGGTCGGCGCGAAGCTGGAAGTGATCTGGGGCACCTGGGGCGATTTCGACGAGAAGGCGACCAACGCCCTGGCCACCGGCGACTCGGAGGTGGACATGCTGTTCACCTGCTCCTGGTCGGCGGATGAGTTCAACACCTACGCCAAGAACGGCTTCTTTGAGCCCCTGGACGAGTACGTGGAGCAGTTCGGCGCGGACCTGAAGGCCGCCCTGCCGGAAGCGCTGATGCAGGCGGCGACGGTGGAAGGCCCCGACGGCGAGAAGCACATCTACGCCGTGAACGGCTTCAAGGACACCGCGACCCAGAACACCTGGGACATCAACGTGACCCTGCTGAACGAGCTGGGCTACACCGTCGAGGACGTGCAGAAGCTGGGCTTCTACGGCTGGGGTGAAATCTTCGCCAAGGCCAAGGAAGCGAAGGGCGATTCCTTCTATCCCTTCCTCGTGGAGCCCGCGGTGGCGGAACGCATGGTGACCAACGGCATCATCATCACCGGCGACTCCGGCTCCGTGAACCTGCTGAGCTATTACCTGGATCCCACCGACGTGAGCAAGGCGGACGCCAAATACGGCGATGTGATTCTGAACAAGTTTGCCACCGATGAGTTCGCGGCCTTCGCCAAACAGATGCGCGAATACTACCTGGCGGGCTACATCGATCCCGCGCTGGCCGTGGCCGAAACCTCCAACGACACCCGCTCCAATGCCCAGAAGACCGGCAGCTACCTGATCGGAACCCAGAGCTACGCCTACGGCTACGAGTATTCCGCCGAGGTGCAGGCCCGCGGCATCGAGGTGCAGTTCCTGCCCTGCACGGAGCCCTATGTGGATACCACGGTTTCCCAGGGCGCCATGGTGGCCGTCAGCTCCGCGTCCCAGCATCCGGAAGAGAGCTTCAAGTTCCTGGCTCTGCTCAACAGCGATCCCACCCTCATGACCCTGATGAACTACGGCGTGGAGGGCGTGCACTACACGCTGGATGACGACGGCCTGGTGGTCTTCACGGACGAGCGCGCCAACTACACCCCCTGGACCAACGGCATGGGCAACGTGACCCTGCTGCCGGACACCCAGGCGGAGGGCAAGGGCTTCCGCGAAGCCTTCAAGGAGTACTATGCCTCCGGCAAGGCGATTCCGATCCTGGGCTACATCTTCAACAATGAGCCCGTGAGCAACGAGATGGCGGCCCTGGCCAATGTGGCGGCGCAGTATTCCCTGGCGCTGTGCAGCGGCGCGGTGGATCCGGAAACCGAGCTGCCGAAGTTCCTGGAGGCGCTGGATGCCGCCGGCATGGCCACCTATCTGGCCGAAGCCAACGCCCAGCTGGACGCGTTCCTGGGGCGCTGATCCCGCGGGGATCGGTTTTCCCGGAACGACAGAGATATCCCAAAAACAGGGGCTGCCGCGAAGCATCGCGGCAGCCCTTTTCGAACGGGAAAACGCGGTTCCGGGGGTCAGTCTCCCCGGTGATCGAACACCCGCTGGGTTTTCTTTTCGGACCGGGGCAGGGTGTTCAGGGAGACGATGGCGACGTTCGGGGTGATGCTCATCCGGGTCTTGAAGAGATATTTGATCTGCTCCGCGGCCTTCGTGAAGTCCACGCGGCCGTCCGCCTCGGCGGTGACCATGATGATATCCCGATTCTTGAGATCGTCGTGGGCGATGTCGATCTTGTACTCGCTGGAGACGCCGTCCACCAGGCCCAGAATTTCCTCCACCTGGCTGGGGAACATGTTGACGCCGCGCACCTTGAACATATCGTCGCTCCGGCCGCGGATGGTATCCAGCCGGGGCCAGGTCCGGCCGCAGGAGCAGCCTCCCGGCAGGATCCGGGACAGGTCATGGGTCCGGAAGCGGATCAGCGGCGCGCCCTCCTTGACCAGGGTCGTGATGACGATTTCGCCCTCCTCGCCGTCGGGCAGCACCTCGCCGGTTTTCGGATCGATGATCTCGGTGTAGAGGAAATCGTCGAAGATGTGCATGCCGGTCTGCTCCGGGCAGTTGATGCCGATGCCCGGGCCGTAGATCTCCGTCAGGCCGTAGATATCATAGAGCTCGATGCCCAGCTCCCGGGCGATGTAATTGCGCTTGGCGTCGCTCCAGCGCTCGGAGCCGATGATGCCCTTGCGCAGGCAGATTTTGTCCCGCAGGCCGCGGCGGTTGATCTCCTCGGCCAGCAGCAGCGCGTAGGAGGAGGTGGCGCACAGCACCGTGGACTGCAGATCGATCATCATCTGGATCTGCTTGTCCGTGTTTCCGGGACCCATGGGGATGGCCATGGCGCCCAGCTTTTCGCAGCCGGCCTGGAAGCCGATGCCGGCCGTCCACAGGCCGTAGCCGGGGGTGATGTGAATCCGGTCCCGCGCGGTGACCCCGGCGATTTCATAGCACCGGGCGAACATGGTGGCCCAGTCGTCCACGTCCTTCGCGGTGTAGGGGATGATGACGGGCTTGCCCGTGGTGCCGGAGGAGGAGTGAATGCGCACGATCTGCTCGTCCGGCACGGCCTGGATGCCCAGCGGATAGGCGTTGCGCAGATCCGCCTTATCCGTGAAGGGAATGCGCTCGAAGTCCTCCGGGGAGGAAACATGGTCGATGCCGGCCTTCCGGTACACCTCGCTGTAGTAGTTTCCGCTCTCCAGAATCCGCTGCAGCTGCCGGTTGACCAGCTCCAGCTGTTTTTCGTTGATTCGCATGCTGTCTTACCTCCGTCTTATGATTTCAGGGAAAGCCCTGCTTCAAAGGCCTTCAGATTGGTTTCCAGGAACCGGGCGGGCACATACCGCCGGATCTGATTCCGGATCAGCTCCTCCGTGAGCTCCAGGCGCCCGGTCCCCAGGGCCGCGCCCAGCAGAACGATGTTCAGATACCGGGCCGAGCCGAAGGGGCGGCAGGCCGCCTCCCCATCCACGAAGACGCACGCGCACCGGTCCTTCAGCCAGGCGACCATCTCCCGTCCGTCGTAGCCCGTGTCCTTCAGGGAGGCGCCCACGGGACGGGTGGCGGCGGTGTTCACGATGGCGATGCCCTCCGGACGCAGGAAGGAAAGGTTCCGGACGGCCTCCGCCGGCTCGAAGGCCAGCAGCATGTCCGCCCCGCCCGGGGGAATCAGCGGGGACCAGGCCCCGGCGCCGATGCGGATGTGGCTCGTCACGGAGCCGCCCCGCTGGGCCATGCCGATGGTTTCCGCGGAATGCACGGGATGCCCGGCCTCCATGGCCGCCGCGGCCAGCACCCGGGAGGCCAGCACGGTGCCCTGGCCGCCCACGCCGCAGATCAGAATATCCTGCTTCACTGTTCCGCACCTCCGATCGCGCCGACGGGGCAGATCTGGCTGCAGAGGCCGCACCCCGTGCACAGGTTGGGATCGATCCGGACCTGCCCCTGATCGGTGATCAGCGCGGGGCAGCCGATTTCCCGGATGCATTTTTTGCAGGCGATGCATTTCTGCCCGTCGATGATACATTTGCCCGTTGGCTTCGTGAGGGCGACGCAGGGCGATTTGAAGATGATGGCCGTGACGCCCTTTTCCGCGGCGCAGCTCCGGACGGCCTGCACCGCTTCCTCCAGCCGCAGGGGATCCACCGTCACCACCCGCCGGACGCCGATGCCCTCCAGCACCCGGGCGATGTCCACCCGGTCCACGATGTGGCCCATCATGTTCCGGCCGGTGCCGGGATGGGGCTGGTGGCCGGTCATGGCGGTGGTGGAGTTATCCAGCACGCACAGCACCATGTCCGCCTCGTTATAGACCGCGTTGACCACGCCCGTCATGCCGGAGGCGAAGAAGGTCGAATCCCCCACGAAGGCGAAGCAGACCGCGTCCGGGTTCGTGTGCCGGAGCCCCTGGGCCATGGTGATGCCCGCGCCCATGCACAGGCAGGTGTCCACCATGTCCAGCGGCATGGCGTTGCCCAGGGTGTAGCAGCCGATATCCCCGCAGAAGAAGGCCTTCTGTCCCTTCATGGCCTGCTTGACGGCGTAGAAGGAGGCCCGGTGGGGGCAGCCGGCGCACAGCACCGGTGGCCGGACGGGCAGGGGCGGCGCGCCGGAGCAGTCCCGCGGGGACGGACCCGGCTCCAGGCCCAGGAAATCCGCCAGCAGCCGGCCGGACAGGGCCACGCTGTTTTCCCCGTGATGGGGCACCGTGCCGTCCAGCTTGCCCCGGACGGTCAGGGCCAGGTGATGCCGCCCGGCCACCTGCAGCGCCTGCTCCTCCAGCCAGGGGCTCAGCTCCTCGATGCACAGCAGCTCTTCGACACCCTCCAGCGCGCGCAGCAGGAAATCCTCCGGGAAGGGGAAGGCCGTCGCGACGCGGATGATCCGGGCTTCCGGATGCTTCCGCAGGCATTCCTTCACATAGGCATAGCTGACGCCGGAGGTCAGGATCGCCCGGGGGCCGGCGGCGCCCTCCACGGTGTTAAAGCGGTAGGCGCTGAAATCCCGGGCGATCTCCGCGTTCCGGGCCTCCATCTTCCCATGGTTGGCATAGGACAGCCGGGGGAAGATGACCCAGCGGGAGGCATCCTTCCGGAAGCCCTCGAAGGAGGCCGGCTCCCACCGGTCGGGCACGTCGATGGCCGCGTAGGCATGGCACACCCGGGTCGTGGGCCGGAAGAGCACCGGCGTATGATATTTTTCAGAGCAGGCAAAGGCGTCCTGAATCATGGCATAGGCCTCCTCCGGGGAGGCGGGATCGAACACGGGGATCCGGCTGAAGCCGGCGAAGCGCCGGGTGTCCTGCTCGGTCTGGGAGGAGATGGGGCCGGGATCGTCCGCACTGACGATGACCAGGCCGCCCTTCACCCCGATGTAGGCGACGGACATCAGCGGATCGGAAGCCACGTTGAGGCCCATCTGCTTCATGGTCACCAGGGCCCGCGCGCCGCTGTAGGCCGCGGCCGCGGCGACCTCCAGGGCGGCCTTCTCGTTCACGGACCATTCCAGATGAATGCCCTCGTGGGGATATTTGGCTACGGTTTCGATGATCTCTGAGGACGGCGTGCCCGGGTAGCCGGCCACGAGGTTCACCCCCGCGGCCAGGGCGCCCAGGGCGATGGCCCCGTTCCCCATGACATATTCCTTCATGTGCATGTGCCTCCGGTTGAATGTAAGGATGGAATCATTCCGTTTTTTACTGAAAGTGATTATATCGCGCTTATCCTGCCTTTTCAACCGCGGATGCTCCGGAAAAATGATTCTTCGGTGTATTCTTTACTGACGTTCCTGTCGGCCGCCTGCTGCGGTGCCAGCGTGCAGCGGTACTTGTTGTTTGGGCCGCGAGACGGTATAATAGGCGCTGACGACTGACAAAACGCCGGTCCGGGCGGGAAGCAGAACGGACAGAGACGGATAAACGAAGGGAGAGAACCAACGATGGAGAACATCAGACTCAGCTTTCAGGGAGCTCAGGCGGAGGTGCAGCTGCGCGGGGCGCAGATGGCCTCCTATCGGACGCCGGAGGGACGGGAAATCATCTGGCAGGCGGATCCGGCGGTCTGGGCGCAGCATGCCCCCGTGCTCTTTCCGGTCTGCGGCAGCGTGAAGAACGAGCGGATCCGCATCGCCGGGCAGGAATATCCCCTGGTGAAGCACGGGTTCACGCGGAATCCGGATTTCCGGGTCGTGCGGCAGGGGGAGGACTTCGTGGAGCTGGTGCTGGAGCCGACGGAGGAGAGCAGGCCCCAGTATCCGTTTGACTTCGCGTTTCATGTGATTTACACCCTGCAGCCCCATGGCTACCGGACCACCTTCCTGGTGGAGAACCGTTCGGACCGGGTCATGCCCTTCTGCGTGGGCGGCCATCCGGGCTTCATCTGCCCCATGGAGGAGGGCGCGGCCTTCGAGGATTATGATCTGGTCTTCCCGGAGAAGGAGGACGGCTGGAACGCGCTGGCGCCCGGCGGCGGCTGCATTGACGGCGGAGAGACCCTGGAATGCCTGCGGGACGAGGGACGGATTCCGCTGACCCATGACTGGTTCGACCCGCGGGACGCGCTGATTCTGACCCATGTGAAGAGCCGCAGCGTGTGCCTGGTGAACCGGAACACCGGCCGGGGGCTCCGCTTTGACTTCCCGAAGATGGAGGTGCTGGCGGTCTGGAGCAAGCCCGGCGCGAAGGCGGACTACGTGTGCCTGGAGCCCTGGCACGGCATGCCCGATACCGTGGATGCCACGGGCAACTTCGAGGACAAGCCCTTTGTCACGCTCCTGGAGCCCGGAAAAGCCTGGCAGGGCTCCTTCGAGGTGACGCTGATCTGACAGGGCGCACGGCGCGGAAAGGAGAGGCTCCATGAAGGTGCAGCATCAGTTGAATGTCAGGAGCTATACGGCGGAGGGCTTCGTCAGCCGGGTGCAGCGGCTGATCCGGAACACGGTGATCCCCTATCAGCATGAGGTTCTGTGGGACCGGGTGCCGGGGGTGGAAAAGAGCCACGCGGCGATGAACTTCGTCAACGCGGGAAAGGCCCTGCGGGGAGAGGAGCCGGGGGACGGATTTTACGGCATGGTGTTCCAGGACAGCGACGTGGCGAAGTGGCTGGAGGCCGCGGCCTATGCGCTGGCGGCGGAAAACAACCCGGAGCTGGAGGCGCAGGTGCGGGAAATGATCGGGATCGTGGCGGACGCGCAGGATGCCGACGGCTATCTGGACACCTATTTTACGATCAAGGACCGGGACCGGAGATGGACCAATCTGCGCGAGGCCCACGAAATGTACTGCGCCGGGCACATGATCGAGGCGGCCTGCGCCTGCTTTGAGGCGACGGGCGACCGGCGGCTGCTGGACGTGATGGAGAAGAACGCGGAGCATATCTACCGCCGCTTCGTGGAGGAAGGGGCGGAGGGATGGCCCGGCCATCCGGAAATCGAGCTGGCCCTGATGAAGCTGTACCGGCTGACGGGCAACGAGCACTGTCTGGCCCTGTGCAAACACCTGATCGACGTGCGCGGCACGGACCCGACCTTCTATGCCCGGGAGGCGGAGAAGCGGGGCTGGAGCGTGTGGGGCTCGGACGGGGGAGACCTGGAATATACCCAGAGCCAGGCGCCGGTGCGGGAGCAGAAGGACGCCGTGGGTCACGCGGTACGGGCGGTCTACCTCTACACCGCCATGGCGGACCTGGCCTCGGAGACCGGGGACGCGGAGCTGCTTGAGGCCTGCCGGCGGCTGTGGGAAAGCATCACGCGGCGCCAGATGTACGTGACGGGCGGCATCGGCTCCACGGTGCACGGCGAGGCCTTCTCCACGGACTACGACCTGCCCCCGGACACGGCCTACGCGGAAACCTGCGCCTCCATCGGGCTGATGTTCTTTGCCTCCCGGATGCTGGAAAACGAGGTGCGGGGAGAGTACGGGGACATTCTGGAGCTGGCCTTCTACAACACGGTGCTGGCCGGCATGCAGCTGGACGGAAAGCGCTTCTTCTACGTGAATCCCCTGGAGGTGAATCCGGGCATTTCCGGCAAGGTGGCCACCCAGCGGCACGATCTGCCCACCCGGCCCGCCTGGTATCCCTGCGCCTGCTGCCCGCCGAACGTGGCGCGGCTGGTGGGCTCCCTGGGAAAATACGCCTACGGGGAGAGCGCGGACACGGCCTACTGCCATCTGTACGCGGCGGGGCAGGCGACCTTCGACAACGGGCTGCGGCTGCGCTGCGAAACGCAGTATCCCTATGACATGACGGTGCGCTACCGCGCGGAGGGGCAGGGCACCCTGGCGGTGCGGATCCCGGCCTGGAGCCGCGAAACCCGGATCCGGGTGCAGGGCGAACCCTGCGCGCCGGAGGTGCGGGAGGGATACGCCCTCTTCCCGGTGCGGGGAGAGACGGAGATCGAGATCACGCTGGACGGAACGCCGCGCTTCCTGCTGCCCAGCACGCGGATTCCGCGCCTGGCGGGCATGACGGCGCTGAAGCGGGGGCCGCTGGTCTACTGCTTCGAGGGCGTGGACAACGGCAATGTGAAGGCGCTGAAGCTGCGCCGGAAGGAAAAGCCGGAGGTGTCCGCCTTCCGGGAGGAGCTGCTGGGCGGAACGGTGACGATGCGCGTGGAGGCCCGCCGGAGTCTGGAGCGGGACGCGCTCTATTCCGACGCGCCCGAGGAAACCGAAGCCTGCACGGCCACGGCGGTGCCCTACTACACCTGGGGCAACCGGGGCGAGAATGAGATGCGGGTGTGGATGAACGTGACCGACGCGGAGGACTGAGTCCGCGACTAAAAAACGGGGCCCCTGACGATGCGTCAGGGGCCCCGCGCTGCGCCGGGGAGGGATCAGCCCTCCATCTCCCGGCCGATCTGCTCCTCGCAGGCCTTCTCCAGGGCCTTGACGATGATCTTCAGGGCCCGGATCCGGGCATATTTCTTGTCGTTGGATTCGATGATGTGCCAGGGGGCGTTTTCGGTGCTGGTTTTCTGCAGCATCTCGTCCACCGCCACCTCATACTGCGGCCACTTTTCCCGGTTGCGCCAGTCCTCCTCGGTGATCTTCCACTGCTTCTCCGGGGTGTTCTGCCGGTCGGTGAAGCGGGCCAGCTGGGTGTCCTGGTCGATGTGGATCCAGAACTTCAGCACCACCGCGCCCCAGTCGGTCAGCTGGCGCTCGAACTCGTTGATTTCGTTGTAGGCGCGCTGCCAGTCCTTTTCGGTGCAGAAGCCCTCCAGCCGCTCCACCATGACCCGCCCGTACCAGGTGCGGTCAAAGATGGTGATATGGCCGGAGCGGGGCAGCCGGGTCCAGAAGCGCCACAGGTACTGCCGGGCCAGCTCATGGGGCTCCGGCGAGGCGATGGGCATCACGTCAAAGCCCCGGGGATCCAGCGGATAGGCCACGCGGCGGATGTTGCCGCCCTTGCCGGCCGCGTCCCACCCCTCGTAGCAGATGACGACGGGGATTTTCTTGCGGTAGATGATGTTGTGCAGCTCCGACAGGCGGGACTGGAGCTTTTTGAGCTCCTTCTTGTATTCCTCGTCCTCGATGGTGGGGGAGAGATCCACCTCCGCGAGCTTCGGCATCTTCCGCAGCGGGAATTCCTCCGCGAAGGGCTCGCCGTTGTATTTCCCGGTCTGCAGCGCGTGATCCATGGTCTCCACCAGCAGCTGCAGCGCGGCGGACACGGCGGCCTTCCGCTTGTCCCCGTCCAGGGTGTGCCAGGGAGCGGCGACCTCCGTTTCCTGCATGAACTGCTGATAGCCCTCCTGGAAGCGCTTATATTCCCGCTGCTGCCACAGGTCGTCCTCCGTGACGCGCCATTCCGTGTTCGGATCCTCCAGCAGCTGGGTCAGGCGCTCCCGCTGCTCCTTCCGGTCGATATCCAGGAACAGCTTCAGCACCAGATAGCCGGCGTCCCGCAGCTGGCGCTCGAACTCGTTGACCTGGCGCACCCGGCGCCGGTACTCCGGACGGGTGATCTCATGGCTCAGGATTTTCCGGACGCAGTTTTCCATCCAGCCGGAATCCAGGAAAACGATCTTGCCGTTTTCCGGAATGGCGGTGGCATAGGGATACAGGAAGGGATAGCGGGCCTCGGTCTCCGGCGTGATGGCGGGGGAAACCACGTTGAAGAAGCGGGGATCCAGCTCGCTGATCAGCTCCTTGATCAGGCTGCCCTTTCCCGCGGCCGCCCAGCCCTCCACCAGCACCAGAATCGGGATTTTGGCTTCCCGGATTTTCTGCACCTTTGCAATCAGCTGTTCCCGTAAATCACGAACTTCTTCCGCCATGGCTGCTCCTCCTCTGCGCTGTATGCGATTGTCGATGGGACATACATCCCTTTATTCTGTATTATTTGCCACGGCCCGGCTTCTTTCCTGCCGGAGGGGAACAGAGAATGAAAAAAAAGAGCGGCTTTCACCGCTCGGTTTCCGGGATCATGGACAGGTCGTAGGGCGTGGTCTGATAGACGAAGTAGTTCAGCCAGTTGCAGAAGAGCAGATTGGCGTGGGCCCGCCAGGTCACCCGGGGCGGCCGGGCGGGATCGTTCTCCGGATAATAGTTCTCGGGCACGGAAATGGGCTTGCCGGCCGCCAGATCCCGGCGGTATTCCTGGTCCAGGGTGTCCGCGTCATACTCGGAGTGGCCGGTGACGAAGATCTGCTTGTACTTGCGGGCATAGACCGCGTAGACCCCGGCCTGGGGAGAGGAGGAAAGCACCTGCAGCTCGCTCCGGGCCTCGATGTCCTCCCGGCTCACGGTGGTGTGGCGGGAATGGGGCACATAGAAGGTGTCGTCAAAGCCGCGGAAGAGAATGCTGTTGCGATATTCCACCTGATGGGGAAAGACGCCGAAAAGCTTGGCGGGCAGGGACTGCTTGGGAATGCCGAAGTGATGGTAGAGCCCGGCCTGGGCGCCCCAGCAGATGTGGAAGGTGGAGTGGACGTGGAGCCGGGTCCAGTCCATGATTTCGCACAGCTCCGGCCAGTAATCCACCTCCTCGAAGGGCAGATGCTCCACCGGCGCGCCGGTGATGATGCAGCCGTCAAAATTGCGGTCCCGCACCTCGTCAAAGGTCTTATAGAAGGCCTGGAGATGCTCCGGCGGCGTGTTCTGCGGAATGTGGCTGCGGGGAGAAACCAGCTCCAGCTCGATTTGCAGGGCGGTGTTGCCCAGCAGGCGGGAAAACTGCACCTCGGTCTGAATCTTCTTGGGCATCAGGTTCACCAGCAGAATCTGCAGGGGACGGATGTCCTGGGTGACGGCCCGGTCCTGGGGCATGACAAAGATGTTTTCCTGGTGCAGAATATCGACCGCGGGCAGGTTGTTCGGTATTTTAATCGGCATGCGTGCATCCTTCCTTCAGCGGCATCAGACTTTTTCCAGCGCCTGGGACAGATCGGCGATGAGATCCGCCGCGCTCTCCAGCCCGCAGCTGACGCGGACGAGGCCGGCAGGCACGCCGGCGGCGGCCAGCTGGGCATCGGTCATCTGGCGGTGGGTGGTGGAGGCCGGGTTGAGGCAGCAGGTGCGGGCGTCCGCCACATGGGTTTCGATGGCGGCCAGGCGCAGGCTGTTGAGGAAGCGGGAGGCCGCCTCCCGCCCGCCCCGGAGCTCAAAGCTGACCACGCCGCAGGAGCCGTGGGGCAGGTATTTCTGCGCGCGGGCATGATAGGGGTCCCCGGGCAGACCGCAGTAGCTGACGTGCTTCACCTTCGGATGGCTCTGCAGAAACTCCGCCACGGCCTGGCCGTTTTCGCAGTGCCGCGCCATGCGCACATGCAGGCTTTCCAGGCCCAGATTGAGATAGAAGGCATGCTGCGGGGACTGGATGGAGCCGAAGTCGCGCATGAGCTGCGCGGTGCACTTGGTGATGAAGGCGCCGGCCTGGCCGAACTTTTCGGCGTAGGTGATGCCGTGATAGCTCTCGTCCGGGGTGCACAGGCCGGGGAATTTCTCCGCGTGGGCCATCCAGTCGAACCGGCCGCTGTCCACGATGGCGCCGCCGACGGCCGCGCCGTGGCCGTCCATATACTTGGTGGTGGAATGGGTCACGATATCCGCGCCCCACTCGAAGGGCCGGCAGTTGACCGGCGTGGCGAAGGTGTTATCCACGATCAGGGGAACGCCGTGGGCGTGGGCCGCCCGGGCGAACTGCTCGATATCCAGCACGGTCAGGGCGGGATTGGCGATGGTTTCCCCGAAGACGCATTTCGTGTTCTCCCGGAAGGCGGCGTCCAGCTCCGCGTCCGTGCAGTCCGGGGAGACGAAGGTGACCTCGATGCCCATGCGCGCCATGGTGACGCTGATGAGGTTGAAGGTGCCGCCGTAGATGCTGGAGGAGGCGACGATGTGATCCCCGCAGCCCGCCAGATTGAACAGGGCGAAGAAGTTGGCGGCCTGACCGGAGGAGGTCAGCATGGCCGCGGTTCCGCCCTCCAGGGCCGCGATCTTCGCGGCCACGGCATCGTTGGTCGGGTTCTGCAGGCGGGTATAGAAATAACCGGAGGCCTCCAGGTCAAAGAGCTTGCCCATGTCCTCTCCGGTTTCATATTTGAAGGTGGTGGACTGCACAATGGGAATCTGCCGGGGTTCCCCGTTGCCGGGGGTATAGCCGCCCTGCACGCAGAGCGTATCCAGATCGCAGTTCTGCATGGAAGAATCTCCTTTGAATGGAAGTTGGGTCTGCAGGGTATGATAATGCGTTTTGGGCGTTTTGTCCAGCGCGCGGGGGCGGAGGACGCCGAAGAAGACAGCAAAAGAACGGATCCGGAGGATGCCGGGCGGGGAGGCGCGTGCTATACTGGGACAAAGGGGGAGGTGCGGTCATGAAGGCATGGATCCGGGAGGAAAAAAGGCGCATGCGGGCGGAAAGAATGGCGCGGGTGCGGGCCATGAGCCCGGCGGAGCGCGCCCGGGAAAGCGGGCGGATCCTGGAGCGGGTGCT
>ODAI011143649.1_pt1 | contig 30502 bp, 55 predicted proteins | sample 1539321 | NCBI WGS metagenome assembly ODAI01 (sample SAMN02144231, study PRJEB22623) | gut metagenome | biome: sheep rumen | host: Ovis aries | place: New Zealand
ACTATATTATATAAAATTACAAATTATATAGGGCTTACTAATAAAAATTTCGAACTCGCTGAGTTTAATATAGAAGATATTAAAAATTTGGAATATTATACTACACCGCAAGCAATTGAAAATGAAATACCGCTTAAGCGCAATGCAGATGAATATAGAACATTGGTATGGACTAGTAGGCCAAAATTTACTTTCAGTTTGCCAAAGGAATTAAGCTATCAATATATAGGTAAAGAAAAAACGCCTGATATTAATCCGTTTAAAAAATATATAAATGCTGTTATCAACGGTAATATTGATAACATACCTATTGAACATAATGGTGAATTTAATACTATAAGCAACTGTTTAAATATGGTTGATAAAAATTTGCGTATTGAAGGAAATACATTAACCTTATATGTACGGGATATAATGGTTGATGGTAAATTACACACAATTAAATTTGTTTTTGATGTTGACGATTATGAGGAAAATTACCTTCCAATTGAATATGATATAAACAAATTAGGACAAAATGAACTTGTAAATTTTATAAGTAATGTTAATAATTATAAAATGCTTACAAAAATAAATTCAATAGAAGCTGGCAAAGTAATAAAAGATGAAAACGGTTTTGAAAAATATGAAACAGACGAATATCGGCCAAGTATTGAAGAAATGATTATGTTTTCTGATTATGCAATAAAGAAATATGGTATTAATTTAAAAACATATTTTCAGAAAAAGCTCGAAAATCTTGAAAGAACGGAATTACAAGCATTTTATGATAAAAGTCAATTATTGAATTATATAGATCCCAAAACAATATTTAATGAAGCTGCAGCAGATAAGGAAGATGATATTAAGCCAAAGGCAGTAAAGACACGTGTTAGAAAAAAGAAAGAAGAAGCAAAAAAAGAAACTGCAGAAGAGAAAGTCATTAAAGACACAAAGGTTAAAGTAAAAAAGACAACTACAAAAACCGCAAAGGCTACTAAGAAAAAAGACGACGAAAAAGAAAAGAAAACAACAAGAAAGACTGCAGCAAAAAAGAAGAAGGAAAATTAATTCCTTCTTCTTTAATTTTTATAATTATTTTAACATTGAATATCTGAATACTTTATTTGGACACCATTTATTAAAGAACTCTCCCGGTACCCATTTACCATTTCTTAATTTAATTTTATCAGATTCTTTTTTAGTTAATGATGCATTCATATCATGTAATAAATCTCTACGACGTTTAGTCCATTCTTTATATTCTGGAGTATCTTTTTTGAATTCATGTGTAGCCCATTCTTCCCAAGCATCTAATTCTGCAGAATATTTTTTATATTCAGGATCGTCAAATTTTGAATATGAACCAGGTTTGTTTAATACCTTTTTATACTTCTTTTGAAGCTCATCATATTTTGCTGTATATGCATCATAATATGGTGTATCTATTTCCCTTATATATTTTTCTAATTGCATTAATTCAACATACATATTAAATGCAGTTTCTTCATCATATCTTGTTATAGGTTGGCCATTAGAATTTCTTTCGATTTTGTCTTGCTTCTTTTGTTTCTTTTCATTAACATAATAAGTAACTTTACCTGTTTGTTTTATTATAAATCCAAAGGTATATATTTCACCATTAAAATAAAAACTGTTGGTATCAAAAGAAACAAACACTAATCCTTTATCTGGAGAAACTAATAAATCTCTGCACTTCTACTTTGCATCCTATTCATCTTCATCATATAAATCCAACTAACGAAGTATTTCTACAAAATCTTCATCCTTATGATGTAAATATGTCCAGTTGAATCCATTACGTAAAATCTTAACATAATCCGAAATAGGTTTACTCCATTCAAATTTATTAGTTACATGCTTTTTAGAACCATACCAATATACCGGCATACCATCTTTATCTATTGCATCTTTACCACTACGCATGAATGGGATATTCATTGACTGCAGAATTGCACTAATTTTTACATTTTTCTATACAGCATCTCTCATAGCAGATGTAAGGTGAGAATTTTTATTATCTGTACTTACACTGCTAAAATCAAATGCTTCATTTATTTCTTTCTTAACAACTTTTGCTACTTCATTTATAATTTTATTATATAATGTCATAAAATTAAAATTATATTTTTATATTTATTTTTTAATACATTTTGGTTTATATTCATCTATAATAGAACAGCCATCAAACATATAATTAGTATTACACGCTGAATTTATATTCCAATTACTAATATCATGATTAAATTCTGTATTTTCAAACATAAAGCTCATTGTCATAACATTACTAACATCCCACTGACTAATATCATCATTAAAAACAGAACTATTAAACATACCGCCCATATCAGTGACATTACTGACATCCCACTAACTAATATCACTATTAAAAATAGATTTTGCAAACATATAATGCATATTTGCTACATTACTAACATCCCATTTGCTGATATTATTATTAAATTTAGAATATGAAAACATACTGTTCATATATGTTACATTACTAACATCCCATTTGCTGATATTATTATTAAATTTAGAATATGAAAACATATTGCTCATATCTGTTACATTACTAACATCCCAATTACTTATATCTCCATTAAATTCAGACTACCAAAACATATATTGCATATTTATTACATTACTTACATTCCATCTACTAATATCTCCATTAAATGCGCATGTTTCAAACATTCCTTCCATATTAGTTACATTGCTTACATCCCAGTTACTAATATCTCCATTAAAGGCAGAATAATAAAACATATAACTCATATCAGTAACATTGCTTACATCCCATTGGCTAATATCACCGTTGAATATTGAATTTGTAAACATATGATCCATATTAGTTACCTTATTTGTATTCCACTAAGATATATCACCTTTGAATTTGGTATTTTCAAAAATATTTGACATATTAGTAATATCAGATGTATCCAGCCAATTAAGATCACAATCAGGGCCAAAGAGTTTTATAGAACGAGTTATTATTGCTTTTAATTCCATCCTACTGATAGGTTTAACAATAGGCATAGAATTTTTCATAGATTTTAAAAATTCTTTTTCTTCCTATGTTAACTTTTTATATGGTGTTTTTATAAGTTCTCGAATTTGTGGAAATATATTTATAGGTTTCTTTCCTTTATTAACAGAATCGAAATCAAATGCTTCATTTATTTCTTTTTTAACAACTTTTGCAACTTCATTTATAATTTTTTTATATAATGACATAAACAAAATTATAATTTTTTTATATTTATTATATAATGTAGTTATTAGTATTTATGGAAGATGAAGATTTTAAAGAGATTGAATGTACTATAACTGTTACTTGCCGTACGCCTTTATGTATGGTAGAAGAGGGTAATAGTATACAAGAAAGGATGAAAGCTTTCCAAAAGATGATAATCGACGATTTAGATTATCCTTGGGATTCTTATGGAGACTTTGATTATAAAATAGAATCAGCAAAAACAAAACTTATTGATACTAACACTGAAGATGGTATACCTGTTGATTTAGAAGAATTAAAAGATGCGCCAATAGATATAGAAGAGTATTAATTATGAAAGAATATACACAAGAGGAATTAAGACAACATATTATTTGTACATTTCCACATGGTTCATCTGTATATAACATTATGCCTACAGAATTTTCTGATGTAGACATAATTGCTATTGTAGATGATTCTCTTGATTTTTCGGAATATCCAAATAAGATATATGAGCAAACATATAATCTTGAATTAAAGGATTTCCCTGGTACTGTAACATTTAATCAGCAACCAATTAATAGAGATTATATGGATTTTGATTTTCAGTATATCAATGAATCGACTTTTATTGAAATGATGAAGAATCATCATATTATTGCTATTGAAAGTTTATGGTTAAGAGAAGATTTATATCATGGCAAATTTGATTATGCCAAATATTTTACATTGGATAAATGGAAGTTACGTCAGGTAATCTCTGGTATTGTTAATAATTCTTGGGCGAAGTGCCATAAGAAGTTAACGGTAGAAAAGGATTATGATTTCTATAGAGCCATCAAATCATTATTCCACTGTTTACGCTTATATACATTTGGTATTCAGATTGCAAGAGATGGAAAGATAACAGATTATTCTGCTGCTAATCATTATTGGGAGGATTTGTGGGATAAAGATATAGTACCTTCACATAAATGGGAAGATTATAAAGCATTATATCAACCACAATTGAATGCTTTACGTAGTGAGTTTGTTAAATATTGTCCAAAACCTGTCCAAAATGGTAAATAATAGAAATACAAAAGCTGTATTAAAATATAAATCATTTTATGAGCAGCGTTATTTATGTGATTTCGTAAATGCATATAATGTAGAAATTGTAAGTATTATACCATATAATAATTTAATAACATTATTTTATTATGAATCTGATACAAATTCAAAAGACGTATGAAAATAACAAAGATAGAATTTATTGAACATATTGTTCCCAAAGGGAGTTGTGGTACCGGATATTCAGAACCCGATAAATTTCATATATATGGAGATAACGGTTTAGAAACTGATATATTAGTGGATATTTGGTATAAGCAAGAAAAATATATTAAAAGAGAATTTATTAACGGTTTAAGATGGGCTGGTTGGGATAATTGTGAAAATATTGATGAAGCATTTGAAATGTATGTAAATGCATTGAAACCTACAAACAGCTGCCCATATTATTGGTTAAAAAGAAATAAAAAATGAAAATATCTGTAGATCACGTTACATTTCCAATGAATTCAAATGCTGAAGCACATGAACATGCCGGTATTTTTACAATACCAAATAATGACATATTTTTCAGTAGCCCTGGATATTTCTGTAATTTATGCCTTAGTGTAGAAGGTATAAAATTTTTGAAACTGTCAAAAAAACCATTTGATGGAATTTTTAATGTAACTGTATTAGAAGAAGATCCACCAAAAATTCCTGAAGGAGATAACTTAAATACAGTACAGGATTTAATAAATTATCTTTCTACATTAGATACCAAAAAATATATTAGTGGAGAATATGTTAAAATCATTCTGGATGCACATATTGGTAATGAAAGCAGACCTTTATTAAAATCTCTTATAAAAGATGAAGGTGATCATTATACATTTGGTCCAATGATATATTAAGTAATTATGAAAGAACCAATCACACGTATAATAAAAGTAAGGTTTATTGATAAGGATAAGTCTAAACATAAATATGATGCTCCTTATTATGTACGAGTTTTTAATTGGTCAATTAAAGATTTTGTTGAGCCTTTAAAGGAAATATTAAAAAACAAAGGTATAGATTGGTATAAGATAGAATGTGAGTATACAAAAGAATATGATAAAGAAAAAGTATTGAATATACCGACATTCTTAAAATATGTAGACTATAATATTATATGTGGTATTGATATACCAGAATATAAATCAGAATATATGTAATTAGTTATGCAAAAGTTATATTGTTTCAGCAGAGAATCTTTTATAAGTTATATGCAACGTATGGGATGGATTAATGATGTTCCAGACGGGGTAGCTGTTATATCCATAGATTCTGTTAATGAAACAAATAATCATTATTTTAAAGAATCTACTAAGAATGTATTGAATATAGATTGTTGTGATATATCACCAGAAATATATTGGAATAGAGATACATCTGTAGATATGTATGACAAACTTGAAGGTGAATATATAGAATCTTTAAAAAATAATACACCTTATGATGATTCTGCATTCATTTATAATTATGGTCCTGTAAAGAATAATACTGCTGTTTATCCATTAAATTATAAACAAGCAGATGAAATTGTAAAATTCATAGAAGCACATAAAGATTGTGATTTCTATATTCATTGTGCAGCAGGTGTATCAAGAAGTCAGGCGATTGTACGTTATATACTTGATACATATTTTGATCATCAATGGAAAATAAGAAAAGAAAATCCTCCTATATGTCCGAATATACATGTAGTTAGGATGTTAAAAAGAATGTTCCTTTATCATGAGAAAGAATTTTATCCAATGGATATTATCGAAGAAAAAAGCGGATATATTAACGCAAGCTGCTATGACACAGAAAAGATTAGAGAAATATCCGAAAGAATCAAGCTCAACATTATTTCATGAAAATCATAATGATTTAATAAGTAGATCTGAGGCATTAAGGGAAGCAGGTAAGAAACGCAAAGAAATGCTAAATAAATGGGCTGAACAAAACAAAAAAGAAAAATTTGAATATATATTTAACGAAACAGTTAAAAAAATAAAAACGTTTCAATTAACAGATGAAATTAAGTCAGAACTTGAAGCACTTTGTAGAGAAATCTATAATACTGGTTACAGTAGAGGTGTTAAAGAGGGAATACTTGATTAATCTATTTTAATTAATTAACAATAAAAACAATTTAATTTTAGAAAGATGAAGAAATTTATTTTTACATTGGCAATCGCAATGATGGCCGTTATTAGTGTAAACGCTCAGACTGCTACTGAGGATTCAAAGGTATTGGATAATACTTATGTAGGTGTAGAAGCAGGTGTATCTACTCCTCTTAATTTTAACTCAATGTTTCCTGTAAATCCAGCAGTTGGTGTAAAGCTCGGTAAGGAGTTTACTCCTGTATTTGGACTTGAAGTTGAAGGCGTAGCAATTCTTGGCGATAATTTTTATCGTGATGGTGTAAACGGTTCTATTCCTGCAGCTGGTGCATTTAATGTACACAAGGCTGGTTCTGTTAACACTTTTGTTAAGGCAACAAATGTAGGATTGAACGGAGTAATCAATTGGTCAAACCTTTTGCTTGGCTATAAGGGAACTCCTCGTTTCTTTGAAGTAAAGACAAATACTGGTATTGGTTGGTTGCATTATTTTGGTCATATGCCAACAAATGTAGTAGGTGCATGGATGCCAACAAGCAAGAAAAATGTATTGACAGCTAAGACTGCAGTAGATTTTGCATTTAACCTTGGTAAGGAGAAAGCACATACAATTACTGTATCTCCAGGTGTATATTGGAATCTTAATGAAACTGGTGCAGTTCAGTTTAATAAGAATTTTGCACAGTTTGGTGTAATGGTTGGTTATACATACCACTTTAAGACTTCTAATGGTACCCGTCATTTCAAGACTTATGATGTTGGCGCAATGTTGAATGAGATTGGCCGTTTGAATGATGAGCTTGCAAAGAAGCCAAAGGAAGTAGAGGTTATTAAGTATGTTGATCGTGTAGTAAATAACACAACTAATAACTATAATAATGCTCCTGCAACAAATGCATTCGGTAAAGCAAATGGTTTCGGCGTATCTGAAACGGTATATTTTGCTTTCAATAGTGCAGAACTTGATGCTCGTGCAAAGGAAGCACTTGACAAGCTTGGTCAGAATGGTGTTTATGTAATTGATGCTTATGCTTCAAGTGAAGGCTCAACAGCATATAATCTTAAGCTTTCTCAGCGTCGTGCTGATGCAGTAAAAGCATATCTTGAAAGCCGTGGTGCAAAGGTAGACAGCGCAACAGGTCATGGTGTTCAGTTTGGAACAACTACTGGTCGTGTAGCAATTGTTAAGCTTAAGTAAGCATAGAGATCTTATTGAAGCCGACAAGATTTAATCTTGTGACAGTCAGGCATATCTTTCCTTTATGGATTGATATGCCTTTTTCTTTTATATTAACATAACAAATAATAAATTGATAGTATGCATCCATTATTAGAAGCATTTTATACTTTAGTAGGAATATTAATTATATTCTTTTTATATTGTAGAATAATAGATATTTTTAAATTAAAGAGAGATGTAGAAGAATTAAAAAATGAAATACAAAATATAAAAGAAAACAGTACAAAAATAACATATTAAACATAATGACAATAAATGAAGCAATAGAACATTGTAAAGACATAGCATTACATTGTGATAATAAAGATTGTGCATATGATCATGTACAATTAATGGATTGGTTAAAAGAACTTAAATGTTTAAGATTGGTTGTTGATAAGAAATATTTAGATGACATTAAATCATTAAAAAAAGTATGGGGTCAAGAATATGACTATTACTTTGAAAAGAACTTAGAAGAGATTTGAGTGGAATGTTTGTTGAATCTAAAAGTGTTGGATAATTATGTGAAATATATAAAAATGCCAAAATATATAAACGTTAATTAACTTAACTATAATGATTATGATATAGGAAGTTTTAATTGATTAAAGCACAGAAAGGGGAGTAATTATGAAAAAGAAAAAATATATCAGAGAAGGTGGCATATGTCAATTCTGGGATAATTGGGCTGAAAACGGCAGTATAAACTATCAAAAACTTAGTCGTGCAATATTTCATCCAGAAACTATTGAACAGCATACAGAACGTTCAGAGGAATCTTATATTGCAGAAACGATTATAAACACTAAAGAAACAACAAAAGAAACAAATAAAGAAAATATACCATTTAATATAAAATATAAAGATTATGAGCAAGAGAATTGAAAAAATTATCAAGAAAGCAGAGTGCATTAAGAATTATCTCCAAAAAAGAAATGAGAATGCTGGCAACATTGACGAACTTATTAAAAGCCTCATTACCTATCGTGATAATATAGGTGATATTCCAAATAATAAAAGGTTCTATATAACCATGAACAACCATGCGTATGATGGTAGATTGAATTGGGAAACGTGTATTAGGAAAACACCATTTAAATTAGATAATAGAAGATATATTAGTATATTAGACGAGGTTAGAGCAATTGCTGTAGAATGCATAGATTTTACTGCACATATTCGAGAAACTCTTATCACAGATAATGATAGTGGAGTTTTTTATTCTATGCCACCAGAAGCAGATAATAACATAGCTGATGCAGTGTTCGATGTTCAGAATTTTAAAGTTGATGTATTTTTATCTAATGAATTAATTAATGCTGGATTAAGACCAACAAAGACAGATGTAAGATTTGTAAATGATTTTGAATGATATGATGACATTAGAAGAAACAATAAGGCACTATCAAGAGAAATCTTGCGATAATTCTGAATGCACTTTAGAACATAAGCAATTAGTTGAATGGCTAAAAGAACTCCAATATTATAGAAATATCTGGAAAGACCCAACCCAAAAGCCAAAAGAAGGAGAAATAATAATAGGATGTTGTAAATACTGGGAAGATGTAATATGTGGAGTTTACAAAATTATTAATAAGGGACTTGATAGTGAATTTGATACACTCGGCAGCATAGACTGGAGTCATGTAAAAAAATGGGCATACCTGAAAGATGTATTTCCATACAGATGTTATTTTTCGGATTTAAACTCACCAGTTCGGTTTAATGAAACAAGGATTGAACAACATCACTCATCAAATAGAGAACTTGAGTCACATCAAGCTTGGGAACAATCATTACTTATCGCAGATAGAATAAGAGGAAGTTTTTAATTGATTAATTATACTTTGTTAATATGACATTAGAAGAAGCAATAAAACATTATAAAGAAAAAGCATTAAGTTGTTCAAATGAACAACGAGAATGTTCTTTAGAACACATTCAACTTATGGATTGGTTAAAAGAGTTAAAATGTCTACGTAAAGTCGTTGATAAAAAATATCTTGATGGCATAGCATTATTAAAGAAAGCATGGGGAAAGGATTATGACTATTACTTTGAAAAAGAACTTAGTAGAGATTTGACAGGGATGTTTGCAAAACCAAAATCAATAGGAGAATTAGCAGAAATATTCAAAGATGTAGAGCCATGGAGATTCTAAATAAAGCCATATAAAGACTTTATTTAAAAAAGATGTATACTTTATTAGATTTATAGAATAAACACGATATAGGCTAAATAAACGATATATGGGATTTGCATTTAATAGCATAAAAGAAGATAAAGGTAAAGCTATTGTACAAACAGCTCGTAATTATCAAATAGAATCAGATGTTACAAGGTTTGTAGAATATTATAATTCTAAAGAATATCAACAAGAACTCCGTGAATTCTTTGAACGACATGATTTAGATGGAGAACGTCGACGTTATAATCCAGAAGCTATAAATTCATTTGCAAGTTCTAGTGACAGGAAAAAATATCCGCGAAAAATTATTATATACTTAGATGAATTCTATAAAGTATATTGTTATGGTGTTATTTTTATAATTAATCAAGAATCACTTGATTTACTTACATTCCCGTTTGATTATGTAATGAATAATATTTCATTCTTAGGAGTGGATATTAAAAAACCTATTATGTGTTTACCACCAACTTTACATAAACTCTATTTTCAAGACTGTACTTTTGATGGAAATTATATATTAAGCAATTTATCTGATTGCTTTATTGATGAATTGACTATTAGTAACTGTATAGGCATTGACACATTAAGAAATATAAAAGCTAATACAACACATATATCATTAACAGATATAAACAAAATTATTATACATCATAAATACAGTTTAAATCTTATAAAAGTTGATTCTCGTATTGATCAAGCAGAAGAGATGTTTATAGATATAGATGTTCCATATTTAGGAGAATTTCAAATTTATAATAAACATAATTTTCCAACGAGATTACATTGTAATTTTCATAATACTGCTATACTAAGTGCAACATTTAATCAATTTATTATCTGTAATTGTAATAAGTGGACAACTACAAAAATACATGACTTAAAATTTAATGAATGTATATTTGAATCATTACGCGCATTCAATTTTAATATTATTGATTATGTTGTAAATTTAACATTTGAAAGATGTTTAATGAATAATAAATATTTTTCATCTGATAAATTATTATCACTTAAAGGAAAAATTGTATTACCAAAACATTTGTATAGCATATATGTAAATACTCACTATGATGATTATAAAGATATAGGTTATATATTAGTTCGTAAATCTCATAATGATTATCCATTACGTATAAGATATGAAGGAGAAAATAATGATAATGAAGCATGTTGTTCTTATTGGGCAGATATTGAAGAGGAATGTCAAAAACATAAGTATGATTTTAAAAATACAGAGTTTTCTCCATTTATAAGTTTTGATGAATATAAAGAAAATGGTATATTTATTGAAACTACATGTCGTCATATTGGAATGTGGTTATATAGATCTGATGGAACTGCTGTAAAAGCTAGTATACCTCCGCATCAAGGTAATAGATTAATAGGGGAAATTGATAATAGTAGTAATTTATATAATGATATTATGTCTTCGTATCATTGGTATTTTGTGCGAGTATTTGCTAAAAACAATGGAGAGAAAGAAGAGTATAATATATATAAAAAATAAAAGTAAACAAATGGCAAAGAAATAGAAAGAAGAGTTTTAGGGTGGAATTAGCTCATTGATGGGTTTAGTTAGCAGCTTTGATAAAGATTCAGAAATTATTGCATCTTCTTCATATTCTAATATAGAGGATTGGATTTCTACCGGTAACTATATTTTGAATGCTTGTATGTCTGGCGATATTTATAAAGCAGTTCCTACTGGACGTGTAGTAACATTTGCTGGTACATCTGGTGCAGGTAAGTCTTTCTTGGCTTGCTCTGTTTGTAGAGAAGCGTAGAAGAAGGGTTATATTCCTATATATCTTGATTCAGAAGGTGCTATCGATTCTGCCTTCGTAAAACGTCTTGGTGTTGATCCGAATAACATGATTATTCGTAAGGTTAATACTATTTTGGAAACAAGCCAGTTTATTGCTGAGCTCTGTGATAAATTATAGGAGCAACAGGATAAAACTGGTCAGCATGATAAAGTCATTATCGTTCTTGACTCACTTGGAAACCTTACATCTGATAAGGAGCGTGAAGATACAATAGCAGGTGCAGTAAAAGCAGATTTTACAAAGGCTAAAGACACAAAGGCAATGTTCCGCGTTTGTGCAACACCTATCGCAAAGCTTCAAATACCTTGGATCGTAGTAAACCATGTTTATTAGTCAATGTCTTTTATTCCTCAGAATATACAGGCAATGGGTTCTGGTATTGTTTATAATGCATCTATTACTATTGAATTATCTGCAGCAAAACTTGAAGATAAAGCAAATGATGCAGCAGCAAAGGCAAGAGCTGGTTCCGATGCAGGTACAAAGAATGGTGTATTGGTTACAGCAAAACCTGTTAAATCTCGTTTCTGTCGTCCAATGAAAGTTAAGTTCCAGATTCCTTATTATAAGAAGCCAAATCCTTATGTAGGATTGGAGCAGTTTATGACATGGGAAAATTCTGGTGTAGTTAGGGGCAACTTGTTAGATCAAAAAGCATATGATAAACTATCAGATGCAGAGAAGAAAAAGATTTATACATTTGAATTTAATGGTGAAACAAAATATGTAGAACCTAAAGATACCGCACGTGGTATTGTTGTTAAGCATCTTGGTATGCAGGTTCCTGTGACAGAATTCTTTACAGAAACCGTATTCACTCCGGAATTCCTTGATTATATCAATACAAATGTAATTCATCCTATGTTTGATCTTCCTGATCAGTCGGCATTTGATGATGTAGCAGAAATTGAGAATATGATTGAAGTTGGTGAACAGGCAGATGAAGCAATAAAGGTTCCCGGCGAAGAATTTATGACACCACCAACAGATGATTAAAACTTACTGATATTATTATGAGTTTAAGTAAAGGTGCTGATTTAATATTAGCAGAAAGAGAAAGACAAATATCAGAAGAAGGCTACAATAAAACACATGATTCATTTCATAACTATGAAGAATTTATTAAAGCAGCAATAAGTTATTCATTAAGCAGCTTTAATAATGAAGATTTAAAAAGATCTGGTAATTTATGGTGGCCATGGAGCATAGAATCACATAAACCAAAAGACGTATTACAAAACTTAAAGAGAGCTGGTGCATTAATTGCCGCAGCAATAGATAGATATGAAGAGGATACTTGATAGTATCCTCTTTTATTTTATAAATATAAAAATGAAATATCTTTGATGAATAATCTTATTAAACATATAGTAGAAGCATTTGATTTTAATTCTGTTAATAAGTAGAAAAAAACTGTTAATGCTTATGACATGATATTATATCCAATATTAGATAAAATTAAGCATTATAAATCATTATCTAAAGATGAATATAATATATTAATTTCATATACAGGAATTTATAAAGTAACTTCTAAAAATGATTTAATAGGATTATTAAATTATGCTATTGATTAGTTTGGTAATCATTGTGATTTAAACTGGATTGACATAAGTGAAGTTACAGATCTTTCTGAATTGTTTTTTAGATCAAATTTTAATGGTGACATTAGTAAATGGAATACCGGTAATGTAACTGATATGTATAAAACATTTCAATAGGCAGAATTCAATGGAGATATATCTAAATGGGATACACATAATGTTATTGTTATGACAGAGATGTTCTGTAATAATTCTAAATTTAATGGTGATATTAGCAAGTGGGATGTAAGTAAAGTGGCATATATGAGGAATATGTTTTATAATTCATATTTTAATGGTGATATTAGCAATTGGAATGTATCTAATGTCAGAGATATGTGTGGAATGTTCTATAATTCTGAATTCAATGGAGATATTAGTAATTGGGACGTATCCAATGTTACAGATATAAGTCAAATATTTTGGAGTTCTTCATTTACGGGAGACATTGGTAATTGGGATGTAAGTAGTGTTACTGATATGCAAAGTATGTTTAGAGATTCATTTTTTAATGGAGATATTAGTAGCTGGGATGTTTCTAATGTAACCAATATGGAATGTATGTTCAAAGATAATCATGCATTTAATGGTGATATTAGTAATTGGAATGTAAGTAATGTAACCAATATGTATGCTATGTTTGCATTTTCTTCTTTTAATCAAGACATTAGGAAATGGGATGTATCTAATGTTACTATTATGTCATAGATGTTTGAATATGCAGAATTTAATCAAGATATTAGTAATTGGAATGTAAGTAGAGTAAAGAAGGCTAAAGGTATATTCAATTCCTGTAAAATAAAGGATTAGTATAAACCTGTATTTATAACAAATGAAGCATTTGATTTTGATACAGTAGATAAATCAAAGAATAGAATTAATGCCCGTCCGCAAATACAGCAATATACACTAAATAAATTTTTATCTGATGAAAGATTAACAGATGATGAAAAGGTTGTTATAAATAATCTTCCTGATAGATACTATGCTATTGATGATGAAACAGAATTAAAGAACTTTATTGATAAATGTGTAAAGGTATTAGGAAAAAAGTGTAATTTAAACTGGATTGATATTTCCGGTATTGATGATATGTCTCGTATGTTTATGTATTCTTCATTTAATGGAGATATTAGTCGCTGGGATGTTGCACATGTAATAAAGATGAATTACATGTTTTATAATTCTGAATTTAATGGAGATATTAGTAATTGGAATGTAGAATAGGTAGAAGATATGCATAGTATGTTTGAACTATCAGTATTTAATTAGCCCATTCCTAATTGGACATTCAGATGTATAAAAACAACAAGAGATATGTTCAAACGCAGTCAATTTAATCAAGATATTTCTAAATGGAAATTAAGATATACAACATTTACAAAAAATATGTTCTTAGGATGTCATATTAAAAAAGAATATATGCCCGATTTATCAAATACAAATAAACAATTTTAATCATGAATAAATTTATTAAACATATAATAGAAGCATTTGATTTTAATTCTATTAATAAGTAGAAAAAGCAAATAAACTTATATGGGCAAATATTTGATATTCTATAGAAACCCTATGAGCAATTAACAAAAGAAGATGTATCCTTTTTAAGAGGTATTGAACTTCCTGATAATTTTTATAAGGCAAAAGATAGAAATGATTTATTATAGATTATTAGGAAAGGCATAAAAATATATAGAAATAAAGGTAATTTAAACTGGATAGATGTCAGCAATATTACTGATATGTATAATCTATTTAGTCATTCTAAATTTAATGGTAATATAAGTAGGTGGAATGTATCTAATGTAAGAAATATGAATAGTATGTTTCATGATTCTTTATTTGATGGCGATATATCTTAGTGGGATGTATCAAATGTTACTGATATGGGTAGTATGTTTTGGGCTGCTAAATTCACTGGAGATATATCTTAGTGGGATGTAAGTAATGTTAAAAATATGAAATATATGTTCAGATGGACAACTTATAAAGGTAATATATCTTCATGGAATGTTTCTAATGTTACTAATATGGAAGGAATGTTTAGGGATTCTTCTTTTAATGGTGATATTAGCAATTGGGATGTATCTAATGTAACAAATATGACTGAAATGTTTTTTCAAGCATGGTTTGATGGAGATTTAAATAATTGGAATACTAAGAGTTTAATAGATATGGATGGCATATTTTATTGCAGTGGTGTTGCAAATCATTTACCAAAATGGTTTGACCCTGATAAAGATTCTATATATCCATATGTAGCACGTTAAAATAATAAATTTATATATTATGAATAATTACGTTAGAGAATTAGTTGAAAAGCAATTAAATAAAAATTATAATCATTTAAATGAAGATTTTGGTAAACCATATCAAATGACAAATCCTGTGTCTATGCATGATTTTATAGAAGCATGGGATAAAGATGGAAAGATAGATGGTATTAAAGTGAAGCCATATTGTCATGAAGAAATGATGAAAGAAATATTAGAAGATCGCAAAAAACATCCAAATGCTTATAAAGAAGGCGGTTGGGATGGAACACAATATTACTGTGTATTTGGTCGTTGGGATAAAGAGAATCCGTTTGTTTATGAAAAAACATGGGATTATGATGATAATATACTCGGTAATAAAATTAATGGTTCACATGGTACGAAAGGCATTGGACATGCTTTCTATTATATATACAGATATGAACATGGATATTTAATAACAACCGGCCATTATCCATCTAAAGAAGAAGATTTACGTAAACCTGGTAAAGGATGCTATTATAACTGGCTTTTAGTTATGGATGATCATGTGCAATCAATGTTAGATTTAGATATTACAAGATAAAGAAAGGTTGAGTAAAAATACTCAACCTTTATTAATATAATTTTATTCTTTTTAATTTACTATAAGGTATTATTCCATCATAAAAATAAGTAGGATCATCACCATCTTCTACTATTTGATTTGTATCTATTGAGAGCTTTGATAAATCTAAATCATTTATATCTATTTGAAATACTGCTATTTCCAGTTCTTTATCATAACGATCTTCATATTCTTCTGCAAGTTCTTCAAAGGATTCAGAATTCTCTACATATGACTCTGCAACATATTCATCAGTAGCAAAGAAACAGCCATATTTTATGTTTTCATAAGGAGTCCCTTCATAATCCCAAAATCTTCTTTTTGGAAGTTTTCCTCCTAAACCATATTTTTTAATTGAATTAATATAGCATGCTGGTGTAGCATGATAGAGATACTATACATTAGCATTTAATATGTTTTGGCTTTCTTTAATTTCTGTAATTTCTTTTCCATCAGGTGTATATTTCTTATGCCCTGTTAAGAATATTTGATATATTGCACCTCGTTGATTTTTTGATGGATCTATTGCTGCCATAAAAGTAAAATCATCAGAAACTCTTATATCGCCGACAAAATTCATTTCCTTTATTATATCTTCCCAAAGTTTTCTTACGTCCTTTGGTAAGTCTTTATAATAAATCTTATCTTCATTTGCTTTTTTCTTTCTGAATTTCTCTGCCTATATATCTTTCCAGGAACCCAATAACCAGTTTGGACCATATAAAACAGGATGTCTATATTCTAATGCTGGAATCATTTTACCTCTTACTTCTACTTCGCTATCATGGCAGAATTTATCAAGAGTATCATTTATATCTTTTACCTGCTATTCATAGAATCTATCATTATTACCTATATACTATGCATAATTCTATTTACGTTTCTCTATAAATATATTTCTTATCTTTTCACAAGTATCCGTGAGAATATAATCTTTTAAGTTTTTTGTTATCCGTAATGACTTGTTTTTATCATCAACAGAATCAAAATCAAATGCTTCATTAATAGCAGACTTTATTAATTTTGATATATCTCTAATAATTTTTTCGCAAACAATATCCTAAAAATTTTTCATTATCTAAAAAACATTTTTATATTTATTTGATATATAAACATTGCTAAGAATATAAAGTATAATAATTGTATAAAAAATGTGATTTAATTATGTTGATAAAAGAAACACTTTATGCACTTGATGATGTTACGATTATTCCCGCTCCTCAGTCAAGTGTAAGACACAGAACAGATATTAAAGTAACTTATGATAATGGGAATCTTCCTATTTTTACGGCTCCAATGGATGCTGTTGTTGGCGCATGTAATATGAAGATATTTGAAAAGAATAATATTATTCCTATTATGCCTCGTACTGAATCTATAGAAACACGTTTAGAATGGTATAAGAAAGGATATTGGATTGCAGTAGGTTTAACAGAATTTGAAGATTATTGGCTTCATGTTACAAATTTTCCATTACCAGATGATGATATTACAGTAAAAGTACTTATTGATCAAGCTAATGGTCATATGGACATTCTTCCAGAATATATCAAGAAAGCAAAAAAGAATGCAGAGAAGTATAAGGTTAATCTGGAAATTATGATTGGTAATATTGCAGAACCTTGGGCTTATAAGATTCTTGCAGAAGCTGGCGCTGATTATGTTCGTATAGGAATTGGGGGCGGCTCGTGTTGTATAACTGCTTCAAATTCAGCCAATTACATGCCAATGGCATCACTTATTGATGGATGTAAAGAACTTAAAGACTCTTATAATCTAACCTGTAAGATTATTGCCGATGGTGGTATTAGTAATTTTTCACGTGCTATTAAGGCATTAGCATTAGGTGCTGATTATGTTATGATGGGTTCATTACTTGGTTCTTGTTTTGAATCGGCAGCAGAACTTCATTGTAATTCAGTAGAAGATGAGGTAATTACTTATAATATGCATGATGATTTAACATGTGATATTTGTCATGTAATGTCTGAAGATGAAAAGAAAGAATTTATTGCTACATATCATCCAACAAAGAATATATATGGGATGTCTACCAGAAAGGCACAAATGAAAATTAATCCAAATGCAAAACTTAAGACTTCTGAAGGTATTGAAAGAGTATTAAAAGTAGAATATACATTAGCACAGTGGGTTGATAATTTTAAATCATTCTTACGTACGGCAATGTCATATGATAATTTTACAAATATAAAAGATTTTATTGGCGCTCCTAAGCTTAAACTTTTATCAGAAAGTGCAAAAGCATCAATTAATAAATAAAATGTTTTCATAAATTGAAATTTAAATTTTAAAAATTATCTGTTAGTCATATCTGGGGTGTTTAAATTAAGCATTCCAGATTTTTTAATATATAATTTATAAGCTTATTTTTAATTTATGAAACAATGTATAGTATTAATTGAAGACGTAAAGAATATAGTCAGGTATTTAAGTAATTTACAGTATGGATTATGGTATGCTGAACAAACAAACCGCGAATTACTTTTAGCATTTCCAGATTATGATAAAGTAAGAGAATATAAAAAATCCGAATGGGAAACTTTATTATTTGAAGATGTAGAGAAATTATATAATACAGAATATGTAGTAGATATAGATATATTTTCTCCGGATTTTTTAGATAAAATTCCCGAAGAACCTGATTTAAATTGTAAAGATGAAATTGTTTATATATACGGAAATTATACAGATTATAAACAATATCATGAAGGTTTTATATTAGATAAAATCAATATTAATGAAACTATATATAATGATATAAAAGAAACATATGCAGATATATATGATTTCTCTGAAATAAATGTATCATTATATGTTGATAAACCTATTGATATAGAAGAAAAAAATCAATTAAGAAAAATATATAAAACCATTATAAAACAATTTCCACAAGGTGGTGTTAAATATCTGGTTATTTCTGATGATATTGAATGGTGTAAGAAAAACCTTACAGGAAATGCATTCATATTTATGGATAAAGATATAAAGAATTATAATAAAGAATTTATTAATATTGTAATTCAAACAATGTGTGATGATAATATTCTTGGAAATAATCTTATTAGCTGGTGGGGAGCATTTTTAAATAAACATGAAAACAAGAAAGTATATTATCAATATCCTTGGAATCCTTATCCAGATATGATAGATATTTCATTAGGTTGGAAACGAGTAAGGTCACAAGAGAAATATAATATTGCATTATGTATATTATGTGAGATAAATCATATTCATACATTTGACTGGATTACTCATTATAAGAAATTAGGTATTAAACATATATACATGTATAATTATACCAATAGTGATGAATTACCTAATGACATATTACATTATTATATAGATAAGAATTTTGTATCGGTATTCAATACAAATGGTATGCAATTATACACGCCATGTTATTCAGACTGTTATAAAAAATATGGTGAACTTTATGATTGGATGGGATTTTTAACTATAAATGATTTCTATGTATCTGATATTAAATTGCATGAGTTATTATATAGTAATGCTGTTAAAGATTTTCAATCAGTAAGAATAGCACGACAAGAATATATTGCGGTAGATGAAGATATAGAGGATTTTGATATAAACAATTATTCTATAAAAGTCAAATCTAAGTATAATGAAAATTATGTATATTTTGTTCGTACTAAATTAAATAATACCATTATAGGAGAATATGGTCCAATATTCTCAAATAAAAATTACAAATCTTGTTATGTAACTGGTAAAGAGTGTACTTCAAAGAAAGAGTATATTTATGATGGACCTATTTCAAAGTATATTCGATAAATATAAAAATATGACTTTATCAGAATGAATACTAAATAGAAGAATGCTCTTTATGAAAGCATAATGAAAAAAGTTGCAGTTATTGTAAAGAAAGCAATTAATGAATATAATATTGGAGGTGTTGAAGTAAACAAGTTAAGTCTTACTAAAATTAATGATATTACAGACTTTGATAAACCCGTTAAATTTGAACATCAGAAAATACAAAAGACAGTAGAAGACATATTGGCAAAGATGCATAATGACTTTAAGTTTAAAGCATTTATCAATGAAAATATGGCTACTAAAATAAATTGGACATATCAGATAGATACAGCTGCAACAGATGGAAATAATGGTATGCTAATGTTTAATCCGGAATTTGCAGAGAAAATCTATAATACAGGTGCCGGATCATTACAGAAAGGAAATCTTGGAGAGATGTGTATACAATTCATTATTCTCCATGAAGCAATGCATAACTATTATCATAATACTCGTCATGAGAAAGAAATAAACTCAGTTTATGACAATATTCAATCTGATAAGCGTATTAATGCAGAAATCATAAGAAGATGGCCGATGTTTAAAGAAATTCCTCAATTAATCGGTGCATTATTATAAAATATAATAAAATAATAAACTAAATGGCTTTATCTATCTATAATAGGTAAAGTCTTTTTATATCCTTTAATTTATAATGTTAATAGACAAGAAAGATATTATTATTGCTGTATTATGCTTAATGCTGTTTGGGTGCATGTTTATTATAGCAGGTCAGCATGAGCAAATTAATACATTAAAAGATGAAATTCATACTAATAGGGAATTTATTAGTACAGAATTGCATCTTATTGATAGTATGTATGATAATAATTATCGATTATGGGATTGGAGAGTAGAACAGCTCCTTAGATATTATGAAAAACAGGGATATTTAATAAGGGAGTAAACATGAAGAAAATATATTTAGGTAATTGTGAAATAGGTACATCCTTTGAAGTATATGCGGTAAAAAGACATAGTAAATGGGGGGATTTCTATAATTTCATTAATCGTATTGATCCTGAACATAGTTCATGGTTTGGATGTAAGAAAGAAGATGTTATTACAGTAAGGTGTACTATTATTGCTAATGATATATCAGTTGTTGCTTTATATAAAGATCCAGATTATGATGAAAATTGCATTGATTATCTTATGAGCTATGATTTACGTCATGATAATATGATAATTATGCATAATATAAAGGTATTTAACTGTTGTTTTCCTTATGGCGCAGATGCAATATGTTTTGCAAATAATGATACAGAAGATTATAAGAAAGGTGATAGAATAGGTTATTTATGTCGTTTAAAAATTGAGGAGATATAAACAATGAGCGATAAAAATAATATATTATATAATAAAGATTTAGATAACTTTACAGTATTCTTTTATGATGAACCAAAATTTCTAAAAGAATATTTAGAAAATGAAGGTTTTGTAGATGCACAAGTATTGGATGATAATTGGTATGTTTATAGATATTCTGTTTATAAGCTCCCAATAAATTGGCAAAAGCAAATAAGAGATTATCATTTTATTACATTAGATTTCGTTGGTAATGCATGGCATGTTATCCCTCGTAATCAGCAAACATGTTCACAATATAGTTTTATAAAGAGTATATATGATGATTGATTATGAAATATAAGTATAAGATTTTTAAGCAAAAATATACAGATTATCCATATCGAGTAGAAGAAGAACTATCAAGAATAGGAGAAGACGGTTGGGAACTGGTAAATGTAATAAAGACTGATAATGATTCAAACAGTTTATATGAATTACCAGAAACTATATATTATTTTAAAAAGGTAATACAAGAAGATAATATAACAATAGCAAAATAATGCAATACGAATATAAAATTTTTACAGAAGGTAATTATGATAATAAAGACATCATAGAAGATAAACTTAATAAATTAGGAAAAGAAGGTTGGAAAGTTTTCCATATAGAAAGAATTAACAGTGGAGATTTTTGGAAATATCCAAAATCCATTTATTATTTAATGAAAGAAATTGATGAAAATATAACAATAACAAAATAATTTAGATATATGAATCAGACAAATTTTGATAAATTCGCAAAGGGCAGAGTAGATTCTTTGGTTTTGAATGACTATAAGAATTCATTATCAAAGAAATTGTTTAACCCTATGAATTATAACCCTGCTACTATTATAGAGGAGCGTCAACTTAATGTAGCAGTTATGGATGTGTTTTCACGTTTGATGATGGATCGCATTGTTTTCTTAGGTGACGCAATAGATGATGAAGTGTCTAATATCATTACTGCACAGTTGTTGTTCTTGGATTCTGCTGAGCCTGGTAAGGATATTTCAATTTATATCAATTCTCCCGGCGGTAGTGTATATGCAGGTTTTGGAATTTATGATACTATGCAGTATATACAGAGTGACGTATCAACAATCTGTACAGGTATGGCCGCTTCAATGGCAAGTGTATTGCTTGCTGCTGGTGAAAAGGAAAAGAGGTTTGCTCTTCCACATTCACGTATTATGATTCATCAGCCAATGGGCGGCATGCAAGGACAAGCATCTGATATGGAAATTGAAATGAAGGAAATGAACCGAGTAAAGAAGGAATTATATGATATTCTTTCAACACATACGGGAAAGCCTTATAAGACTATTGTCAAAAATGCAGATCGTGATTATTGGATGACTTCTAAAGAGGCAGTTGAATATGGTATTATTGATGAAGTATTAACAAAACAGAAATAATTATGATAGGTAATGAAAAGCAAAAACTTTGTCTTATAGAAGATGATGGAGAATATCTTGGATATAAAGACAATGAAGAGGTGCAAAGTTTGATGCAAGATGGCTGGATAATCACTCAAATTACAGGAGTTGGCACAAATTCAACGCCTCGTTGTTATGTGCTTTTAAAGAAACCGGATGAAGAAGAAATAGCAAAATAATTAAAGAGCAACAGTAATGTTGCTCTTTTTTGTTAAATAATGCAAATAAATTTTTTAATATCAAGAATTATCCATATCTTTGCAGTATCAATTTTAAAGATACAATTATGACAATACGGACATATTTAACAGAGGACGAGAAGCAGCTTGTATTTTTAGCCCTTCCTGCATATGCAGAGAAACATGAAGAAACAATGCTATCTGTATGGGACTTGATTCGTTTATTGGGTTCTACAAAAGTATCAAGTGGAATACTCTTCTCACATGATCCTGAATATGAATGGGCAGGTGATACTGGTAAATGGTGGACTCGCTATATTGATTTTATATCTGAACCTTTTATCTTTCATACAGACTGTGATACTTATGTTGCGTTTGCCTGCGTTACAGACGGAGAAGATTGGGACGGTAATTATATAAGTAGTATATATGCAGATATTAAGACTATTAAAGTAGAGGATACTGCTGAAAAGGATCTCATAACTGCATGTATTGATATGATTATCTGGATTTCAGATCATATGAATAAGGAAAATTATAAAATAGAATTTGATAAAACTAAATGGTAAAATTATGAATGATTACACAGTAAAGGTATTTATTGGTGATGATAGCTTTGATACAACTATTGCTGCCCCAAACAAAACAACAGCAGAAAATATTGCATTGAGTATGTATCCTGATGCTACTGATGCATTATGTTTAATTTAAATAATAATTTATGGAATATGTACATGCAATTTCATTACCCGCAAAAGCAGGAATGTTAGAAATTATACGTAAGATTTATGAAAATATTGATTCAACGGAAACGATTAATCCTATCAATATTAATAAGAAACCATGCGCTGGCGTAGGAAGTCGTGCATATCTTTATTCTTTAATATTTACGCCGAATGCATGGATGGCTGGTATTCATGATGCAGAAATTACAATTTTTGATAAAAATGATGAAACAAAGAAAACTTTAGTAAATTTTCGCATTAGATTTGAAACAAATATTAAGGAAATCTATATATATAGTTATTGGGAAATGTGGGAATGGCTTCCTATAATTAAGGATTCACTTGATTCATTTTTCCTTGACTACCGAATAAATTTATCTATTCGTCCAGAAATAAAAACAACATAATTAATAACATTTAAAATAATTAATAATGAAGAAAGCAACATTTGGTATTGGATTAATTGTAATTCTTGTTATTGGTATTGCCTGGCTTGCAGGTTCATATTTTAGCTACAATAACAAAGAGGTAGCACTTCGTACAGAATCTGAAGCACAGAAGGGCAAGATTGAAGGCGTACATGATAAGATGTGGAAAATCATTCAGCAAAAGGCGCAGGTATCTAATGAGTATGCTCAGAGTTTTGATTCCATTTATACACATATTATCAGTGGCCGTTATGATAAGGGTGATGGTTCTCTTATGAAGTGGATTACAGAGGCCAATCCGCAGTTTGATACTTCTCTCTATAAGGATTTGGCTCAAAGTATTGAAGTATTCCGAACAGAATTTCAACATTCACAGGAACGTATGCTTGATATTGTGCGTGAACATAAAACACTTTGTTCTACATATCCTGGAAAGTGGTTTATTTCTAATACAACTCCTATTGAATATACAGTTGTAAGTTCTACTCGTTCAAAGGATGTAATGAATACAGGACTTGATGATGATGTAGACCTTTTTAAGAAATAGTAATATAAGCCTATGTTTAAGAATCTGAAAGACATCCGTGAAGCAGCAAAGCAATATGAGGATTTATCAGGGTATGTAAAACAATACCTTACAAATAGCAATAAGTGGAATGGTTATACAGAGCTTGATTATATTGATTTTGCCGTAGATCAGGATTATATTGAAGCACATGTAAGTGGTTTCTTTATGGGCGCTTGGGATACATCAGTTATTGGTGTAAAGTATAATGATATTATAAATTTAATAAACAATAGTAATAAATCTTTTAACGAATTTAATTATGGACAAAATTAGTCGCGAGAATCTGGTACAGAATTTGAATCTTGTAAATTCACGTATCAAGGAAGCAAAGAAAAAGAAGTTTGAGTACAAGACAGATGAGCGTTATCTGACAGGTTGGGCTATTATTAGTCAGATTGAGGATTACAAGGAGCTTGTAGAGGTTCTTGCATATCTGAAGAGTCAGATGGCCAATACTGCTGGCGCTGCAGAGGAGTTGGGTATTGATCTTTCTAAGCTCGATGAGGAAGACCAGCCAACAGTTCCTACATTGTGTGGCTATCCTGTAACCGAGTGGATTGAGGATGTAAAGACTCGTAAGGCAGAGTTGGATAACATTGCAACTATTGAGAAGTTGACAAAGGCCAAGGCACTGCTGGAGAATAACTTGTCAGAGGATGATCGTTTCAACATTCAGATGGCTCAGGTAGCTGACTTGATGGGCGGCGACCTTGCTGAGACAGAAGCAGAGGCTAAGTCTGAGGAAATTGCTTAATATATGAAGAAAAACCTTGTAATTACTAATTACGATAATTTCAAGGATCTTTCTTATTTCATTGGACAACACAAAATAGCTTTAGGAATGTTGGATGAAATTGAAAAATTTTATCTAGCATTCCTAAAATCAAAATTGATATATAGCCTTGATATAAGTAAATTTCCTGGAAAAATTATCAAGCAGACAAAAGTATACAAAGATACCATACATCTTGATAGCAAGTATGATGAAAAAATCTTTGATGCAGTAAAACCTGGTGATACTTTTACCGATTTTAAGCAGGGAGATAATAAACCTTATAAACCTTTTACTGTTATTAAAGTTGGAAAAGCACAAAATTGTTGGAATCAATATAAGACTCGTACAATTACTATACGTTATAATGACGATGATCCAAAAATAGAATACCACAATTTATTATCAGACATATTTTGTTCTACTCATACACATAGTGATAAATTTTTATGGCCTAAAGAAGAAGATTATAATAATCAATCTGGACTTAAAAAAGAATTAGAGAACGAGTGGAAAAACCAAAAAAGTAAATTTTATATTATTACTGGACCAAAAGGAGAATTCTTTTATTTTTGTAGTGAATCTGAATTGCCAGAATATAAATTTACCTTATCAGATGATTCATCTAAATTAATTGTATACAAAGACACTTATAGTGGTGGAACAGAAACAGATAGATGGAAAACTTTCTCTTATGAAGGATATACCCGTACATCATTTTCTTTTGATGTGAATACTGGTAACTTCTTGAAAAAAGATGAGGACTTTATTTATACTCGTAGAACAGAAATGAAAGGAGTGCATAATGGATGGCATCCTTATGACGATGATTAATTATAAAGTATAATAAGTATGTTTGAGAAATTACTCAAGAACTGGTTTAATATAAAAAACCAAACAGAATTAAATATTGCCACTGTATTAGGTTCACCTATTGAATGCAGTGATGAACGTGGAGTTTACTACATTGAAGAAATATTCTTTGATGAAGATGGTGATTTGTGTGGATGGTGCATGAATGTAGATGGTGAAGAATTTGAACTATCTGGTGTTTTTCTTTCAAGAGAAGATGAGACAAAGATTATTAACTGGTTAACAAATCATGCATAATATGGATGATATAAAAGAAATATTGAAGGATGATAATAAATTTGAGGATTTATTAACAAAATTAGATGAAGATTCTCAATATTTTCATGAAGATTCCTGTTCTGTAGTATTTGTCAATAAAGATAGTGCAAGAAGTGATACATTAACTGATAGCATTACCTTCAGGGATTCTGATCTAGGTACTCGTATGGATTTGAATATTGGAGATGCTGCATATATATTTGATACTTTCTTAGATCTGTGTCCAGAAGCTATTGAGTTCTTCAACAAGTTTATTGAATATAAAAACTTAAAGATTGTTAAGGTATGAAATTAAAGAAAGTGTCTGATCATAAATCTACGAGAATTATTGGTAACTGGATATATACCAAATATGTTGCTACTGATGGTTCTCGTAGTGTACGACATAAAATTATGCATGTGTTAGATATTTCTAATGATGGGGGAGAAGTATGTTATAAAATTAATCATATCAGCAGCTTATTTGAACCTGAATATTGGCAACGTGATGCAGTTTATCAAATGATGAATAATGCTGTTATGACAAATTCTCTGAAAGATATATTTGATAAAATGGTAAACCAATATGCATCTTCTAATGTATATACATCTCATATGGATATTGGTGATGATACTGCATATATAGAAGATCGTGCAGGAGTTTATATTATTTCAGAAAAAGATGCCGAATATCTATTAGAAGTATTTAAGAATTTCAATAAATTACCTGTATCAAAGTATCGTTTAGATTTCTTAGTAAATTCTTATCCGGATGTTTATAGTAGGGATAAAAAACTTACAGAGGATGATATGCAATTCCAGTTTGTTCAGGCTGGTACAAAACTTTATAAAGTTAATTATAATACAAGAGTTCCTCAAATAAAAACATATACATTTGATGCACCATTTACTATACAGAAGGATAAGTATGCAAAAACAACTTATAATTCTTTTAATAATACAATAAGATTAGAACAGGAATTTTTAAACCATAAATCTGCATATCATGAGTATTTCCTTAATCTGAAAGATGCAGAGGAGCAGGTAGTAATTCATATTAATGATTCATTATCCTATGTTACTCGTAGACTCAGAGAAATAGAAGATGAACAAAGGGATTTGACAAAATATGAAGCAGATTTAAGGGCGGCATTAGCACAATATGACACAAAAGAAAAGTGATTTTATTATAACTAATTATGACAACTTCAAAGATGCAAGTTTATTTATAAAGCAGTATTTTGAAGCAGAAAAAAGGATGAAGGATATTCAGAATTTCTTTCAATCCTTTTATATGTCAAAATTAATTCGCTCTGAGAATGTATATAAGTTAAAGCCAAAATATGTAGTTTTTGGAGAATATGATACATCTCATAGTTGGTTTGATATAATAGCAGATGATGATTTGTATTTAAGCAGCTATTGTATATCTAAATTTAACAGAAAAAATGAATTAAAGCAAGAAATAAGTCATATTGGTGAATTATTAAAAGAAATATCAACACGTCTTAGAAATGATTGGGCATGTTATTATATTTTAGATGCTAATAATATACTTCATGAATTTATTCCCATAAAAGCGGTTGATACAATAAAAGTAACTTTTGATAAAGAATCAATATTCATTACTGGACATTATTTTTATGGTTTTCAAATGAATGGAGATTTTGGTATGGCTGAAGAACATATATCACAAGTTACAAAAACTATTGTTATTGACCCAAGTAATAATAATGTATTAACAGTAAAAACTTCTGTTAAACACATAACAACACAAAAAATTACAAAACATTTAGGTAGTCATGAATGTTATACACATGCATGGGTAAATGCGGCTGTTGATGGTGATTTTGATACATTCGAGTATGTTAATCCTTATAAACAAATAAAAAAGTATATAGAAGATAATTATGCCAACTATTATAAAGGATATATTCGTACTATATATTTTAAAAGTGGACATTCTGGTTCATATGGTCCAATATATCTAGTAAAAACAAAAAAAGAATTAGAATCTATATATAATGATATTATAGAGCATAATAAAGATATATTCAAAGAAGTATTAGGTATTGAATTAAATAAAAAACATTTATCTAGATATGATGATCTTTTTCAACTTCGGAGTACTGCAATTAAAGAAGCATATAAAGATATTAATTTAACTTATGGAAAAATGAAGAATATACCAGAAAATAAGTATCCTTTAATAATATGGTATAAATGTAATACACATAAAAACCTTTTAGAAGAAAATGGCAAAGAAAACAGATAAACTCGTAGTAACTAATTACGATAATTTTAAAAATGCGGAGTTCTTTAAGAAACAATATTTACAAGCACAAGAAATGATAAAGGAAGTAAATGACTTCTATAAATCATTTTGTATGTCTAAATTGTTAACAATAAAGGATCTTATATCCTTAAAACCATATCTACTAATAAATTGTCCGTGGTCTAGACATTTCATTTTTCCGGATTATAAGTATGAAATGTATATTAATGCACGATTAAATGGCAAAAAATATGAAAAATGGGATTTGCCTGATGGAGATGATGCAGAAAAATCATTTGCTGAAATTCTTAAAGAAGCAAGGGATTATACAAATGTATGTATAAGTGATTTGAATACAATATTTAATAAAGATCCTCAATATGAGTGTTATTATGTATTGGATCAAAATAATTGTTTGCAGGAATTTATACCAGTAAAATGTAAAAACACTATTTCTATTGATTTCAGTGGAGATGATATAAAAATTTCTGGCTATTATTATAGCTATTCAGAAACTGGTGCCCCACATGGAAATGCACGATCAGATATTAACAAAGTTATTAGAACAATATATATTAATTCCTCTAATAATAATGTAGTTGACGTACAATCAAAATATGAACATCAAGAATCTGGAAATGCAAATGGTAAAACATATTGGGATACACACATATCCTATGACATGACAGATAGAACAGCAAAATCTGTTAAAACACATCATTGGAATGGATTACGACGTACAATAAAAAATGACTATGATCATTTCCGCCAAATGGCAAGAAATTATTATTTTGGATATACTTCAGAAGAGTATAAAATGATGATGTTAGAAAAATATGCAAAAGAATTTGAAAACGAATTTCATCGTCCCATCACAAAAGAATACATAGATGGTTGCTGTAGTGCATGGGATTAAAAAATATTTACATATTATATGCCAAGAAAAAGTAATACAGAGAAATTGGTTATAACCAATTATGATAATTTTAAAAATGCAAATTTCTTTATAAAACAATATTTTCAGGCTCAGGAGATGTTAAAAGAAGTAGAAGAATTCTTCGAATCTTTTAGAATGTCTAAACTGATAACATCTGAGCAACTGATTAATATACATCCTAATATGTTTCTATATGAATATGGAGCTGAATGGACAGAGGCTTTTATAGAGCATGATACATTAGAAAAAACACATGATTTTGAATTATTGGATGGTCATTCATGGAGAGATAAACATACATTTACTGCAGAGGAAAAAGCAGAGCACTTGAAAAAAGTACGATCGGCGACACAAAAATTATGTGAAGATATAGCAATTCGTATGGTTGGAAATTATGATTGCTATTATGTTCTTGATAAGAAAAATAATTTACATGAATTTATTCCAGTAAAATCTGCAGATACTATTAAAACAGATTTTACAAAAAAGGAAATTATTATATCAGGATATTATTATCATTATCATGAATGGGGTGCACAATGGGGAAATTCTGAATCTGCAATGGATAAAATAATAAAAAAGATTATTATTGATCCAGCAACTAATAATGTTAAAGAAGTACGTGAAGAAACAGTAACAATAAGTAAAGGTAATGCTAATGGTAAAGATTATTGGTCAAATCATGAAGATTATTGTTTAACAGCACTTGATGGGAAAAACAAAGTATCCACTTCATCATGGGATAATGTACATAAAGCTATGAGCAAATATAGTCATGAATTATTTGACAGACATTGTTATGCTAATAC